>LNFM01002715.1_pt1 | contig 36465 bp, 31 predicted proteins | sample 596031 | NCBI WGS metagenome assembly LNFM01 (sample SAMN04254537, study PRJNA301005) | activated carbon metagenome | isolation source: dual media filters at the Ann Arbor, Michigan drinking water treatment plant | place: USA: Ann Arbor | reverse complement strand
CTACCCGCGCGGCGAGACGCCCACGCACTGGATCACCATGGGCATGGACCCCGACCTGGACCGCTGCGTGGAGATGGCGCTGCGCGACATGATCCTGCTGTTGGGCGAGAAGGCCGGGCTGAGCCGCGAAGACGCCTACACCCTTTGCAGCCTGGCGGCGGACTTCCGCATCACACAGACCGTGAATGGCCACAAAGGTGTGCACGGCCTGTTGCGCAAGGCGCTGATCGAAAGCCGTTGTGAGAGGCGGCCAGAAGACGGGTCTGAGCGATGCGGCGTTTCATGAAGTGGCGGCGATGCCGCTGATGGCGTTGACGAAGCAGATCAATTGACGATATCGAGGCGTTTGAAATGACTGAAGACCCGCGCTGCTGCGGCAGTGGCACCTGCATCATCGACAACCATGGCCGCTGCTGGTGTGGCCAGCAGTGGGACGGCCAGAAGATGTGCCGTGCGCCACTGGCGCCCGTGCCTGCCTCGGCGACCGATCGGGTCGTGCCTGCGACGCGGCCCGAGCCGGGCACCGGCACCGACGCATGAACTCTCGCCCGACGGGCGGCGTGCCGGCGTTCGCGTAGATCGCCCTGGGTCTCGCCTGCCGATGCGACACCCTCTGCGGCGGCCTGCGGCTGCCTGTGTGCGGGACCGGCTGGCGTCTTCGGGCAGCCGAGATCAGCACGGCCAGCGTCCCTTCAGGGTCGAGAATTTCAGTTCGCCGCCTCGAAGACCGGCTGCTCAGGCAGGGTCGAATCGAATGGTCGTTGTCGGTGCCGGGCTTGAACTGACAGTCCCGGCCAGGAGCTGACGGCCCCGAATGGCGGGTTCCGGGCATCCCGCCTCGTGGCTGCCGCGCCGGAAGCAAGCACTGGGAGGCCGCCATGCGGTGGCCAAGCGAGGGTGACAGTCCACGTTCGATGTCGGCACGAGCAGCAGCCGACACCTTGCGGCAACTTCACTTAACACGGCGCCAACGTGCGACAACGGTGGCCTGGAGCCACATCGTCCGGTCTTTGCACGCCGTCCTCCGCAACCCCCTCCACCCCAGCCACAGAATCCCCGACCTCGGCCTTGGTGCGTGTCGCCTTGCCGACAGCGGTTCGCTGACCACGTGCGCACTCGGAGACCTGCTCAAGGCGGGCCGGCGCGGGTCGATAAGCTCCAATGAGTGAAATTTCTCCAACCACGGCCACGGCGCGCGCGGGGGTTGTTGAGTGGCCGCATCGGCGACGCGCTGCCATGTGCCCTCACCACGCCGGCACGCTGACGCAACGCCTGGGTGGCTGGTTGGGCGGCTGGGCGGGTCTGGCCATCCTGGCGGCCGCCCCGCTGGCGCCGAGCTGGGCGCAGCAAAGGGCACCTGCGCCGGCCGCGTCTGCCGCGCCCGCTTTCGTGCCGCACTGGCAGTGGTCGGGCTATGCCACGCTGGGCTACACCGACATCCACGCCGACAACGCCCGCAGCTTTGCTCGCGACCAGACGCAGGACCAGCCCGGCCGGGTGGCGCTGGACAGCCGGCTGGGCCTGCAAGTCAATGGCCAGCTGGCACCCACGGTGGGCCTGACGGCGCAGATCGTGGCCCGTCAGCTCGCCGCCGACACGCCGGCGCTGCAGTCGTTGGAGTGGGCCTTCCTGTCCTGGACGCCGGCGCCCGAGTGGCAGATTCGGGTCGGCCGCACCAGCCCCGACATCTTCCTGTTTGCTGACGTGCGCAGCGTCGGCGTGGCCTACCCCTGGGTGCGGCCCAACCAGGAGTTCTATGGGTGGATGCCGATCCAGTCGGTCGACGGCATCGACGCCACCCGGAGCTGGGCCACGCCCGAGGCGATGTGGCGGCTCAAGGTCGCCTATGGCCAGGCGCGGGCCACGCTGGTGGCCCAGAGCAGCGGCACCACGGCACCGGCCCGGGTCCAGGCCATGCGCACCTTGACCCTGAGCCGCGAAACGCTGGACTGGACCGTCAAGTTCAGCTACTTCCGGGGCGTGCTGGACTTGCGGCGCGGGCAGGCATTGGCCGCGCTCAACAGCGGCCTGGCCCAGGTGCAGGCGCTGCCCGTGCCGCTGGTGGCTCAGCAGGCCGCCGCGCTGCGCGACGCCGTGCCGCTGCTCTCACCCAGCGAGTACTTTGCCATCGGCGGCCAGTACGACGGCGGCCGCTGGTTGATGACCAGCGAGCTGAGCGCGGCCCGCGGCCGGGCCCAGCAGGCCCGCGCCCGGCGCGGCTACCTCAGCGTGGGCCGGCGTATCGACGACCTCACGCTGTTCGCCATCGCCAGTGCCAGCGTCATGCCGAACCCGGCGCTGACCAACCCCGACCAGTGGCTGCGGCAGCTGACCCCGGTCATCGGCCCGAACCTGGCCGCGCAAGCCAGCGCGCTGGGCTACGGCGCCGCCCGTGCGGCCAACCTGGCCCGCATCTCGCAGCGCGCCTGGGGCCTGGGCCTGCGATGGGACCTGCGGCCGCGCGTCGCCCTCAAGGTGCAGGCCGAACGCGTCACCGCCGACGCCGACGGCACGGCGCTGTGGCAGACCACGGCGCCCGGCGATGTGCGCGCCACCGTGCTGTCCCTGGCTGTGGACGCGAGCTTCTGACCATGCGCATCACCTCACTCCTGGTGGCGCTCGTGCTGGGGGCCTTGCTGCGCCCGGCGGCGGCCAACGACGTGTCGGTCGTGGTCGCCCAGGGCAGCTCGGTCCAGACCCTGGCCAAGGCGCAGGCAGTGGCCTATTTCACAGGCCGGCTGAGGGCGCTGCCCAACGGCGAGCCTGTCCAGCCGCTGGACCTGCCGCCCAGCCATCCGCTGCGCGAGACCTTCTACCGCCTGCTCACGGGCATGTCGCCGGCGCAGATCAACAGCTACTGGGCACGCCTGGTGTTCTCGGGCCAGATCCAGCCGCCGCTGGTGGTGGACAGCGAGGCGGCGATGGTCCGCGCCTTGCGCGAGAACCCGCGCGCCATCGGCTACGTGCTGAACACCGCCGACGAGGGTCGGCTGCGCGTGGTGCTGACGCTGCGCGCGGGCACATGATGCGGCACGACGCGCTGGCGGGCTCGCTGCGCCGGCGCTTCACCTGGACCGCTGCGGCGGTGGCCGGCGTGCTGGCGCTGGTGGCCGGTGCGGCCAGCTATGTGCTGGCCTACCGCAACGCGCAGCAGGACGCGCGCGACACGCTGGCCGGGCTCGTCAGCTCGGTGCAGAAGACGGCGGCGATCGGCGCCTACGCCGGCGACCGCGTGCTGCTGGCCGAGATCGCGGCCGGCCTGGCCCAGCACCCGCTGGTGGCGCGCGTGGGTGTGGGCCTGCCGGAAGGGACGCGCGTCGAGCGTGACGGGCGGCGTGCGCTGAGCGAGCATGATCCGGCCCACGCCGAGGCCGCGATGCTGCGCGTCGAGCAGCCGCTGGCTTCGCCCTTCGACGCCGCCGAGGTGGTCGGACGGCTGTGGGTCCAGGGCGACCCCGAGGCCGTGCAGCACGTGGCCCGTGTCCAGGCCCTGTGGCTGGCGGTGCCGATGGTGCTGCAGGTGCTGTTGCTGTCGGTGTTGCTGGACGCGATCGCCGCGCGTCTGCTGACCCAGCCCATGCGCCGTCTGGCGACCCAGGTCGGGCATCTGCAGCCGGGCACCGCCGAGCGTCTGCAGGTGGCGCCGTCCAACGCGCACGACGAGATCGGCCTGCTGGCGGCGCGCAGCAACGAGTTGCTGGCGGCCACCGAAACGGCGCTGGAGCGCGAGCGCCTGCTGCGTGCCGAGGTCAGCGTGATCGAGGGCGAACTGCGCCAGTTGCTGGACTCGTCCAGCGCGGCGATCTTCGTGCTCGGCCCGGACGGCCGGCTGCAGCGCAGCAATCCGACGCTGGCCCGGATCTGCGGGCCCGACGATGCCGCCGCGGCGTCCGCCGATCAGGCGTGGGTGGACCGGGCCTTCCATGACCCGGCCAGGGTGCGCGAGCTGATCGACCAGGCCCGCCAGGACGGCCAGGCCGTGGGCTCCGACCTGCGCCTGCGCGACGGGCCCGACGGCGAGCGCTGGGCCCACGCGGTGCTGTCGATGCTGCCCGGCGGCCAGGCCGAGGCCTCGGAGCGCATCGAAGGGGTGCTGTACGACGTGACGCAGCGACGCCAGGACGAGCACCGCGCCTTGCACCGCGCCTCGCACGACGCGCTGACTGGCTTGCACAACCGCGCTGCGCTGATGACGGAGCTGGAGCGCAGCATGAGCCAGGCGCGCGCGACCGACGAGGGGCTGAGCCTGCTCTACATGGACCTGGACGGTTTCAAGCAGGTCAACGACCAGCAGGGCCACGCCGCAGGCGATGCGGTGCTGGTCGAGTGTGCCCAGCGGCTGCGCCAGGCCGCGCGCCGCCACTCCGACATGGTGGTGCGTCTGGGTGGCGACGAGTTTGTCGTGCTGCTCAAGGGGTCGATCAGCCAGCCCTGGGTGGCCGAGCTGGCCTGGCGCATCGTGTCGGCGCTGGCCAAGCCGGTGGTGCTCCCAGGCGGTGGCCAGGCCCAGGTCGGTGTCAGCCTGGGCGTGGCCAGCAGCCCCGAGCACGCGCAGGATGCCGAAGGCCTGCTGCGCCAAGCCGACCACGCGATGTACCAGGTCAAGCGACTTGGCAAGCGCGGTGCCGGCGACCCCAGCGGCAGACCGCTGCCGCGCGCTGAGGCGATGGCCGCCTGAGGCGCAGCCGGCACACGGCGCAGGACGGGCATCCGGCAGCGCCAGTTCAAAGGCCGCCGGCGGGATGCTCTTCAGCGGCGCCAGCCACTGTGCCTGGCCATCGGGATCGGGCGGCATGTCGAGCCAGGTTTCGTCGGTGAACATCGACACGAGGTCGGACGCGACAGAGGCCGACCACCAGCCGCTGTCGGCCTGCAAGGCGGGCACTGGCCGAGCGTGCAGCAGCGGCCTCGCTGCCGCGGTCTCCAGCCCCAGCAGCAGGGTCACGCGACCGGGCTCGCTGTCGCGCAGCTAGCGTCGCTGCAAGGCGTCGAGAAATGCCGCGGCCTGTGGCGCCGGCAGCGGCTCCACGAGCGAGAGCCAGCGCTGACAAGCATCGCTGCCGTTGACCGCGATGGCCGGTGCCGGCAGCGCCAGATCGGCCTGCACGCCGCCCCTGCGCATCGCCCATGCCGCGGGCGTCGAGATCCGGGCCCCGGCCTGCGTCCGCTCGGGGGCCCTCTCGCGGACCGCCGGCACAACCTGGCCACCCGCATCGATGACCTGGCAGCGCGCGGCGCGGGCTTTCACAACGACGTCAGCCGCCAGGGGTCGCGCTGTTTGTTCTGGTTGCTCGCGCTCGACCTTGCCGAGGTCGACTACTTCATACCGCATGCGGGTGTGTGCCTGGCGCTGGTGCCTGGCCTGTGCCGGCCGGTCGATGCCGGGCAGGCGGCGGCTGCGTCGTCTGGCAGCGGCGCGCCGGGCCGGCAAATTTTTCTGACGGGCGCGTTGCTGCTGAGCGATGCGCAGTGGGCCCTGCTCGGTGCGCCCTGGCTGCCGGTGGAAGACCACGAGCAGCAGACCGCCCTCGACCTGATGGTGGCCGAATTCGACGAGCGCAGCAGCGCCATCCAGCGCGTGCGGTCGCTGCGCGACAGCATCAAGCGCAGCCCCTGCCACGTCGATGCTGGAAGGGATGCGACATGCCCCTGAGTCCTGAAGACCTGCAGCACATGACCGGACCGCCGCCCTTTGACCTGCTGGACTTCGGCTGCGGGCCCGGACGCGACCTGCACACCTTCAAGGCGCTCCTCCGCCGCGCTGTCGTCCTGGAGGGCGCGCCGAGCGCGGCCGCGCGGGCGCGCGCCCACCGCGGCTGCGCGGTGCTGGAGCAGAGCTTCCTGCAGCTCGAACTGCCCTCGCAGCGCTACGACCTGCCGCACGCGGTGGTGGCGATGCCGGCCGACGCCGGGTCGACCAGGCCTGCGGCTACGTCAGCTCTCTGTGGGCGCGAGGAGGTGGTACCGACCCTGAAGGGACGCTGGCTGTGCTGATCTTGGCTGCCCGAAGACGCCAGTCGGTCCCGCACACAGGCAGCCGCTGGCCGCCGCAGAGGGTGTCGCATCGGCAGGCGACACTCAGGGTGATCTACGCGAACGCCGGTACGCGGCTCGTCGGGCGAGAGTTCATGCGTCGGTGCCGGTGCCCGGCTCGGGCCGCGTCGCAGGCACGACCCGATCGGTCGCCGAGGCAGGCACGGGTACCAGCGGCGCATGGCACATCTTCTGGCCGCCCCACTGCTGGCCACACCAGCAGCGGCCTTGGTTGTCGATGATGCAGGTGCCACTGCCGCAGCGGCGCGGGTCTTCGACGCCCCCGGTCGGTGCGATGGCTTTCACCCGCTCCTGAGATGACGAATGGCCCCGCAAGAGGCCATTCGCCCTGGCGCGTTGCGATCAGTTGCCGCAGCCGAGCGACTTGATGCGGCTGTCGGCGCCCTTGGCCTGGACGAGTCCCCAGCCGAACTTGGTATCGCGGCCCGCTGGGCCCAGGTCCTGCGCACTCTTGTTCAAGGAGTTGCGAAGCTGCGCGGCCGTGCAGTTGAGGTTGAGGCTCCACACGAGCGCAGCCACGGCAGAGACGTGCGGCGTGGCCATGGAGGTGCCGTCGAAGTAGGCGTAGTCGCTGGGCGTGACGGCCACGGTCGCCGACTGGCCCAGCTGGTTCAGCATGGCCGAGCCCTCGGTGTCGGACGCCGTCACCGACGGGATGCTCGTCACCGTGGTCCCGAGCGTGCCACTGAATCCGCCGGTGACGTTGTTGTAGACCACCGCAGCCACCCCGCCGCTGGCCTGGCAGTTGCTCACCTTGGTGGAGAAGTCGACCGTGCCCCGCTGGATCAGGCAGACCTTGCCACTGGCGCCGCTGTCGATGGCGTTGCCGATGCCGAAGTTGTACAGCGCGCCGGTGCGCGTCAACTTCGGCGAACCATCCATGCTGCCCGGCGCGTAGGTCGTGCTGCCGACCGTCAGCGACTGGACCAGCCCCGTGCCGCGCGGCACGCTGGACAGCACCGCCACGCCGGGGGCGGCGATTTCGACCTGGCTGTTGTATTGCGAGAACGTGGCCCAGGCCTTGTTCACGTCGATCGCCGCGACCGACACCACGCTGCTGTAGGACGCCGGGTACGACAGCGCCGTCGTGCCGGCATTGCCAGCCGCAGCGATGGACAGGATGCCGCCGCTGTAAAGGGAGTCAAAGGCGCGCTGCTCGGTCTTGTTCGAGCGCGAACCACCGAGCGACATGCTGATGATGTTCGCGCCGGCCGCCTTGCACTTGTTGGCCGCGCTGGCCAAGGTCGAGGAATAGGCCCAGCCTTCGGCGCCAAAGACCTTGACGATGTGGAGCTTGAGCGTGCCGTTGGCATTGACGCCGACCACGCCCTTGCCGGCATTGTCCAACGCCGAGACCGTGCCGGCGACGTGCGTGCCGTGGCCGTTCTCGTCGGTGTACCACCAGCCCGAGACGCTGTCGTACTCGCCGGTCACGTTGGCGCCGGTGGACAAGTCTTCGTGACCGCGGTCGTAGCCAGAGTCGATGATGCAGACCTTGCGGGACGACATGTCCACCGCGGCAAACTGGTCGGCCTCGACCATGCCGATGCCGTAGGGCACCAGCTGGCCCGTCGCGTACGGCGCGCCGGTCGACGGCGACGTCGTTGCCAGCGCATGGCGCTTCGGGTCCTCTTCCACGTACTGCACGTTCGGATTGCGCGACAGGCCCGCCAGTGCCTGTATGGGCATCTCCACGGCCATGGCGTCCATGCCGTCGATCTGGAGCTTGACCTGGCCGCGTGCTGCCGCGACGGCGTTGAGCACCATGCCCTGGGTGCCGGGTTTGAAGGCCACGATCACACGCGTGGTCGCGTTGGTGGCGTGGACGGCCGGGGCCATCAGCGTCGCAGCGACAGCCAGCACCATCGCAAGCTGGCGAACATGGGGGCGGGATGCAGTGATCGTCATGGCAGTGGATTGCTTGTTTGGGAACGACTTGCGCGCCACGTGAGGCCAAGGGCGAGCGCTTGCCGGGACCGGAAGGTCCCGGGTGCAACGAGTGTAGAAATCAAAGGAGTCGCAGGCGCTCCACAGCGCGGCGAGAACAGCCTGGGAGTTACCCTTGAAATCGTGCCGCGGCCGCGCCGGCTGCGAAGAAAGACCGGTTCCGCGTCGGGCGACAGGTGGGTGGCGACCCTGTAGAGACATCCGCAACTCTGAATTCGCCGCCCCGAGGTGGTCAGTGCGCTCAGCGTGCGCTGCCCGGCGGCCCCATGCGCGAGGCGTGGATGCGGCGGGGCAAGAACCGGCTTGTCGGAGAAGCCCTGGTCCCCAGGTGCGCCGCCGGGCTTTCTTGCAGGTGAGGCGGGCGCCTGGTGGGCTCGGACTTCTGCTGACGCCACGCCGCGCGTGCTGGCGTGCCAGGGACACCGCAGACCGGGGCGTGCTGGCTCTCGAGCCGGCTGGGTGCTGTGTCGAGTTTGTTGACACCGAGGCCGTCGGCGCGGCGCTGACCAGCCCTGCACCAGGCCCGCACATCCAGGTGGGGTGTGCCACGAGCGCTGAAAATCGGCGCGCAATGTGCTCGCACAGGATCATCGCGACGGGGCCCATCCTGGCCAAGTGAGGCCACGAGCAAGACGAGGAATCCTATGACCAAGAAGACCTTCAGGACACTGCTGATGGCCAGCCTTCTCGGCATGGCGGGCGCCAGCCAGGCCGGTCTGGTGCTGAGCAACATCACCTATTCGTCGACGCAGCTCTCGCTGCGGGTTACCGGCACCGTCACCGCGACCGACCTGAACAACAGCGACCTCGATTCGCTGTTTTTCGGCTTCGACAACGGCGGCAACAACGCGTGGATCACCTCGGTCGACGGCACGGCGTCGTCGGCCCTGGACAACAAACTGGGCGGCAGCTACACGGTTTCGAACGGCGGCAGCAATGATCTCAATGGGAGTAGCAGCCTGGGCGGTTACCTGTACACCAACTCCGCGGGCACCATCGGGGTGGGCACGACCATCGACTATGAGTTGAGCTGGGTCGGCAACTTCAACTTCGCGCAGTTCGTGCCGACCAGCAGCCTGGTGGTGCAGGTCGGCTACAAGAGCTATCCCCCGGTCATCGGCGGGGCGCAGAACGTGCTGGCCGGCACGGCACAGCAGCAGGGGCAGGTGCCCGAGCCCAGCGCGCTGCTGCTTGCAGGTGCCGCGCTGCTGGCCCTGGGTGCCACGCGCCGGCGCCGCGCCTGAGCAGGGCTGGCCCGCCACTTCCGCGGGCCAGCATCGGTGCCACCCGCGGCACCGTCAGCATGGTTCTGGCCACCGCCATCAGCAGCAACGCGGTGGCGGTGTCGGCGGTGATCACGCCTTTGTCCAGCAGCACGATGGCAAAGATGATCATGATCAGCGTGAACCTGCCGCATCGCCTTCGGCCCACGCGCTGACGTGATGATCCCGTGCTGCGGTCCCCGCCCGTGCCCTGTGCGCCGCGCCGAGCGAAACCACCCGTGATGAGCGACACCCTTGCCACGAAGCGAACACCGGTTGGCCGGCATGCCGACGGACCCCGTCCTTGAAAGCCGTGGAGGACGGCCAGGGTCGCGCTCAGCCGGTCGCAGGGCGGAGCCGCAGGCGTTCCGCCGCGGCCAGGCGCGCGCAAACGATCGGGTCACCGGCGATGCCAAGCCGCGTTGGCGGACCCCGAGGCCTGCGCTCTGATCCGGGTCCATCGCAAGCGGTCCATGGCGCGCGGTGGCGGGCCCGACGACGGCATGTCGCAGCCATCGCTCAGGACGCCGAGGTTCCGCCACCGACCACCCCCAGCCGGAAGGCGGCGCTCACCGCCTCGGCGCGCGTGGCGACGTCGAGCTTGCCGAAGATGCTCTCCAGGTGATGGTCGATCGTGCGAGGCGAGCGGCTGAGCCGGACGGCGATCTCCTTGTTGCGCAGCCCCGCGGCCACCAGCGCCAGCACGGCCATCTCCTTGGAGGTGAGCCCTGCCGGATGGCTGCGGGTGCTTGCGCGTGGACCGCGCGGCAGGTCGCGCACGCCGGCCAGGTGCAAGCTGCGCCGAAGTCGCTGCGCCAGAGGCCGCGCACCGAGCGACTCGGCGATGCACAGCGCTTCGCGTTGCGCACGCTCGTCGCCCTGGCTCAGCGCGCGGGCGGTCTCATGCGGACAGCCCAGCGTTCGCCACTGGGAGGCGGCTTCCTGCCAGTGCCCCGCAGCCTCAAGGGCACATGGGTGCTCATCCCCGGACTTCGCAGCAGCCGCGCCCGCGCCAGACAGCCGCAGCCACATCCGAAGCTCGGCAGTGAGCCCCCGATGCTGCATGTCCTGCGCCAACGCAAGCCCGGCGCAAGCCTCGCGTGCCGAATCGTCGTCACGCCCTTCAAGCCAGGCGAGTTCCGCGTGCGAGAGGTGTGCGGCCACGACACTGCCCAGGCTGCCGCGGCCCAGCCGCAGCGCCTCCGCGAAGGCTTCGCTTGCTTGCGCATCGCCTCGCCGGGCACGCAGGCGGCCGCGCACCGTGTAGGCCCGCACGAGCGCGATCGGCATCGCGCGTGGGTTCCCGATCACCTCGTCGGCGACGGCGCCGGCCTCGTTCCACCGCCCGCGCAGCAGGTGCAAGCCGGCTCCCATCGTCGTCTGCATGAGTCGAGGCGCGTCGAGCTCACGCTCGGCACACCAGCGGCCGCCGCGCTCCAGGTAGGCCTCGGTTTCGTCCAAGCGCAGCAGCGCGGTGCAAGACAGCGCGAGGAGGCTCAGCGTCATCGCCCCCCAAAGGTCGGCACCCGACGACTCGGCCATCGCCAGGCTGCGACGCATCAGCGCGATGCCCTCATCGGGGTTGCCGCAATGCACCAGCGCGGAGCCCAGCGTGTTCAGCGCCTCCAGTTGCAGCGCCCGGTCATCGTGGCGCTCGGCGTGCGCGAGCACCGGCCGAGCCAATGCGACTGCGGCGCTGTAGTCCAGCGTCTGCCGGCGCAGGTCGGCCTCGCAGAGGTCGACCCGCGACCGCTCGGGCGCGTCAGGGTCCGGCGGCAGCATCGCGCGCGCCGCCTGCAGGGCGTCGCGGGCGAGATCCTCGCGGCTGGCCAGCAGCTGCATCTTCGCCAGATCGGCGAATGACGAGATGGCTTCTCGTCCACGGCCCAACAGGCGCCACGCCAGCGCCGCCTGCTCCTTGGCCGCGATCGCCGGCTCGACCATGCCGCACGCGCGCAGCTCGTCGCCATGCCAGTCGAGCACCTGCGCACGCGCCACCTCGCCTTCGGTGTGCGCGAGCGCGCGTGCCCAGTGTTGCGCCGCCTGCAGGTGGGCGCCGCGCGCAGCGGCCTCGCGCGCGGCCAGTGGCGCCCACCGGCGTACCGCCTCGGCGTCGCCGGCGCCCTCGGCGTGCAGCGCCAGCCGCGCATGCGCGTGCGGCAGAGCCTTGGCCAGCAGCGCGGCGTGCGTCGCCCGGTGCAGGCTCATCGCGCGCGTCGGCGTCATCGCGCTCAGCACCGCCTGGCGCGCCAGTTCATGCCGGAAGGTGATGGCGCCGCCGTCGACACACAACACGCCCGTCGCCAGTCCTTCTTCGATGGCTGCGCTCTCGGCCGCGGCCAGCGCTTCCAGCATCACCGGCTCGACGCGCGGGCCGGCGATCGCGGCAGCGTCCAGCACCGCCCTCGCCGAGGCGCTCAGGCGACCGGCGCGCGCCAGTACCGCGTCCTGCACGGTCGTCGGCACCTGCGCCGCCGGTGCCGCCAGCACCTCGGTGACGAAGAAGGGATTGCCGCCGGTGCGCGCATGCACTTCGAGCGCGTCGAGCGCCAGCCCGCTGCACAGGGCGCGCACTGCGGACGCCGACAGCGGCCGCGGCGCCAGGCGCAAGGGGCCGATGGTCGCGAGGTCGCCGAGAACGGCGCGCAACGGATGCGCCGGCACCAGCTCGTCGGTGCGATACGTCGCCACGAGCAGCGAGCGCGTGCGCTCGATGCGCCGTCCGGCATAGCGCAACAGGTCGAGCGTGGCGTCGTCGGCCCAGTGCAGGTCTTCGAGCACCACCAGTGCGGGCCTTTCGCGCAGCAGGTCAAGGAACGCGACGAAGACGCGGTGGCGCTCGCCGCCGGCGTCGAGCAGGGTTCTCAGCGGGCCGCCGGCGCGCGCTGCGATGTCGTGCAGCGGGCCCAGGGGTCGAGGTATCTGCAGCGCCTCGCAGACGCCGCTGTAGACGGGCGAGTGTTCCTCCAGCGAGAGGGTGAAGGCGCGCAGCAGGCTGGTCTTGCCGATGCCGGCCTCGCCTTCGACGAACACGAGCCGCCCGCCGCCGGCACTGGCCGAGGTCCATGCGGTCTTCAGCTGCGCCAGCAGCGCGTCACGTTCGAGCAGGCTCATCGGCTGGATCGGTGCAACCGGACCCCCGCCAGGTGTCTCGCGGCGCGGTGTGCATCAGCAGATCGTACTTCGCACGCCGCCGAGTGAAGCGCCAATCTGGGCGATTCGACCCTGTATCGCGCGGCAAGGCATTCCTATCGTCAGGGCCTCCCACTGTCCGACCGAAGCGAGAAACCCCATGAAGATGCTCTGCAAGACCCAGATCGCCACTCTGGCGGCGGCGCTATGCCTGGCGCCCACCCTGGCCATCTCGCAACAGGGGGCAGTGACCCAATGGCATGGCCATGCGCAAACCCTGATCGCCGCGTTCACGGGTCGCGGCAACGCGGCACAGGCGTACACGATGGCCTTGATCCAGGTCGCCGTCTACGACGCGACGGTCGCAGTTCGGGCCGGTGACTCGAGAGCCAGGGGGCCGCATGAGCCGTTCATCGCCGATCTCGTCGCGGCGCCAGGGGCGAGCCTGAACGCAGCGATCGCCACCGCAGCCTTTCGCGTCGGCTACGCGAGGGTGAACAACAACCCGACGGCGCGCGCCAGCTACCTGGGCACCTACGAAGCCTATCTGGCGGCGATTCCCGACGGGCAGGCCAAGTCCGACGGCATCGCCGTCGGCGAGGCCGCAGCGACGGCCGTGCTTGCCGCCCGTGCCAACGACAACTTCTTCAACACCGCCGCGTTTGCCAATCCGCCGGCGGATCCCGGCGTCTGGCAGGCGGTTCCAGGCGCCACGCCGTACGCCACCGCCGGCGCGAGCGACTACGCAATGGCATTCACCATCCCGCTGACCGCTTCCGCACCCGCCGCGCGGCGCATCAAGTCGCCACCGCGCCTCGTCAGCGGCAAGTACCGGCGGGACTTCGAGGAGACGAAGGCCCTCGGCTCGTCGTCCAGTGCCGCCCGCACGCCCGCCATGACCGATGTCGTCCAGTTTTGGACGGAGAGCGGCTTCACACTGTGGTCGCGCAACGTGCGTGCGATCGTGACGGCGCGCGGCCTCGACGAGCACGAAGCGGCGCGCGCACTCGCTGCGTTCTCGGTGGCCACCGGTGACGCCATGCTGGCCTGCTTTGACGCGAAGTACGCGCATCTGTCCTGGCGGCCGTGGCAGGCCATCCATCGCGCCGACCAGGACGGCAACCCGCGCACGGACCCGGACGTCGCCTGGGCACCGGCCGTGCGTGCGAACCACCCCGAGTACCCGGCAGGTCACGGCTGCTACTCAGGTTCGGCCACCAGGGTGCTGGGCCTGCTCTTCGGCGACTTCGCGCTCACGCTCACGAGCACCGGCGCGCAGGTCGCCGGCTGGCCCGTGGTGGCCAGGGCGCACTTCGACTCGCTCGACGAGGTCAACGACGACAACACCAACGCGCGGGTCTGGGGTGGGCTGCACTGGCGCACGACGATGGAGCGTTCCGCCCGATGGTCGGCCAAGATCGCCAAGGACGCCGTCTGCGGCAGGTTCGGACTGCGGTGCGACAAGGCTGGCTTCGACGACAACGACGATTGAAAGTGGCCCGGCGCCCGCTGGGTCAGGATCTTCTCGATCACCGGCCGCTCGAGGATGGCCGCGACGATCCTCAGTTTCCCGGCGCCGCAGCTCGGGCGGTGCTGCATGTCGATGTCAAAGACGCGCTCGAACAGCCGCGCCCAACCGATGCGGTGCGGCCGTGCCTGGACGGTCTCGACCCCGCGCTCGACGGCAACAGCGCCATCGATGACCTCCTGTTGAACCTCGGGCCCCTGCGGCACCACCAGCGGCGGCAAGGCAGAGGGCGAACAGGGGCGCATGGAACTCCGCGAGGACGCCCAAATTCAAGCACACGCCTGTGCAGTGCACACCCCCGGGTCTGCGCTGAGGGGCGGCGGCCAGTACATCCCGCAGCCCCGAACCCGGGCGCACCCGGAGTTGAAGCGCGCAGCGCTTCCGCTGGCGATCACGAAGGCAGCAGCAGCGGCGAGCGCTAGCATGCATCGCGGTGCTGCACCGCGCGTCTGCAACCCCGTCACCCCGCGAGCCTTCCCATGCGCATCGGCATCCTCACCGGCGGCGGCGACGCCCCGGGCACCAACGCGGTCATCCGCGCCCTCACGCGCGCGCTGATCGGGCGCCTCGGCGCCGAGGTGCTGGGCATCGAAGACGGCTACCTGGGGCTGATCGAACGCCGCGTGCGGCCGCTGGACCGCCGCGCCGTCAGCGGCATCGTCGCGCTGGGCGGCACGCTGCTGGGCAGCAGCAACCGCGCCAGCCCGCTCGACCACCACGGCCGCGACCGCCGCGCGGAGGTGCTGGCCTGCGCCCGCGAGCTGGGCCTGGACGGCGTGGTGGCGATCGGCGGCGACGGCACGCTGGCCATCGCCGACGCGCTGCACCGCTACGGCCTGCCGACCATCGGCGTGCCGAAGACCATCGACAACGACATCCTCGGCGTCGAACGCAGTTTCGGCTTCGACACCGCGGTCGCGCGCGCGGCCGAGGCGCTGGACGGCATCCAGACCACCGCGCAGAGCATGCGCCGCGTGATGCTCGTCGAGACCATGGGCCGGCACGCCGGCTGGATCGCGCTGGAGGCCGGCCTCGCCGCCGGCGCCGACATCATCCTGCTGCCCGAAGTCGAGTTCGCGCTCGACGCCCTCGTCGCCGTCTGCCGCGAGCGCGAGGCGCAGCAGCGCTTCACCGTCATCTGCGTGGCCGAGGGCGCCCGCCCGCGCGGCGGTGCCGCGGTGCTGCGCGCCTGGGTCGACGGCGCGCCCGACCCGGCACGCCTGGGCGGCGTGGCCGAGATGCTGGCGCAGCAGCTGCAGCCGCGGCTCGACAGCGAGGTCCGCGCCGTCGTGCTGGGGCACGTGCAGCGCGGCGGCACGCCCACCGCCAGCGACCGCGTGCTCAGCACGCTGTACGGCAGCCGCGCGGCCGACCTGGTGGCCGAAGGCGCGTGGGGCCAGATGGTCACCCATGTCGACGGCCGCGTCGGCCGCGCGGCGCTGGGCAGCGCCGCCGGCGGGCAGCGCCGCGTGCCGCCCGGCCACCCGCTGCTGCACGCCGCGAGGCAGATCGGGGTCTCGCTGGGCGAAGCCTGACGCGGCGGCCCGTCGCCACCGCGGCTTGCGTTGCATCAAAGGCGGCGCATGGGCGCCGGCCTAAGCTGCCAACGCTACCGCAGCCGGAGTTGTCATGGCCACCGCCCCCCGCTGGATCCGCTGGTTCGCCGACCTGGGCAACGACGACGTCGCCAGCGTCGGCGGCAAGAACGCCTCGCTGGGCGAGATGTTCAGCAGGCTCGCGCCGATGGGCGTCCGCGTGCCGAACGGCTTTGCCATCACGGCCCAGGCCTACCGCCATGTGCTGGACCAGGCCGACGCGTGGCCCCGGCTGCACCGCGCGCTGGACGGCCTGGACGTGAGCAAGGTCGACGACCTGGCCCGGCGGGCGCGCCAGGCACGCGAGATCGTGCTCTCGGCGCCACTGCCGGCCGACCTGGCCGGCGAGATCCTGGCCGCCCACGCCCGCTTGCGCGCCGAATACGGCGATGCGCTGACGGTGGCCGTGCGCAGCTCGGCCACCGCCGAAGACCTGCCCACCGCCAGCTTCGCCGGCCAGCACGAGACCTACCTCAACGTGGCCGGCGACGCGCGGCTGCTGGCCTCGGTGCAGCAGTGCTTTGCCAGCCTCTTCATGGACCGCGCCATTGCCTACCGCGTCGACCGCGGCTTCGACCACTTCAAGGTCTGCCTGTCAGTGGGCGTGATGAAGATGGTGCGCGCCGACCGCGGCGCCAGCGGCGTGATCTTCACGCTCGACACGGAGTCGGGCTTTCGCGACGTGGTCTTCATCACCGGGGCCTGGGGGCTGGGCGAGAACGTCGTGCAGGGCACCGTCGACCCCGACGAGTTCCACGTCTTCAAGCCGACGCTGCGCGCCGGGCACCGCGCGGTGCTGCGCCGCAAGCGCGGCGCCAAGGAGATCCGCATGATCTACGCGCAGGCCGCCGGGCGCGACACCACGCGCAACGTGCCGACCTCGCGCGAAGACCGCGAGCGCTTCTGCCTGAACGACGAGGAGGTGCTGGAACTCGCCACTGCGGCCATGGCCGTGGAAGACCACTACAGCCAGCGCGCCGGCCAGCCCACGCCGATGGACGTCGAATGGGCACGTGACGGCATCGACGGCAAGCTCTACATCGTGCAGGCGCGGCCCGAGACCGTGATCTCGCAGCGCGCGCTGGGCATCGCCCGCGAGGTGCATCTGGACGCGCCGGGTACCGTGCGCATCCACGGCCGCGCGGTCGGCGCCGGCATCGCCAGCGGCCGCGTGCGCGTGATCGCCGACCTGGCCCATCTGTCCGACTTCCAGCCCGGCGAGGTGCTGGTGGCTGACACCACGATGCCCGACTGGGGCACGGTGATGAAGTCGGCCGCCGCGGTGGTGACCAACCGTGGCGGCCGCACCTGCCACGCGGCCATCGTCGCGCGCGAGCTGGGCATCCCGGCGGTGGTGGGTTGCGAACACGCCACCGTGCAGTTGCGCACCGGTGACGAGGTGACCGTGAGCTGCGCGGAGGGCGCCACTGGCCGTGTCTACGAGGGCCGCATCGCGTACACGACGACGATCACCGACCTGTCGACGCTAGGCACGCCGCGCACCGAGCTGATGGTCAACCTGGGCAACCCCGACCTGGCCTTCCAGACCGGCCTGCTGCCCAGCGCCGGCGTGGGGCTGGCGCGGATGGAATTCATCGTTGCCGAGCACATCCGCGTGCATCCGATGGCGCTGGTGCATCCGGAACGTGTGCGCGATGACGCCGTGCGCGCGCAGATCGTCGCGCTGACGAAGGGCCACGCCACGCCGGCCGACTATTTCGTGCGCGAGCTGTCCGAAGGCGTCGGCACCATCGCCGCGGCCTTCCACCCGCGCCCGGTGATCGTGAGGCTGTCGGACTTCAAGACCAACGAGTACGCCAGCCTGCTGGGCGGCCGCGATTTCGAGCCCACCGAGGCCAATCCGATGATCGGCTTCCGCGGCGCCTCGCGCTACGTCCACCCGGCCTATGCCGAGGGCTTCGCGCTGGAGTGCGCAGCGATGCGGCGCGTGCGTGAGCACATGGGCCTGACGAACGTGCGGCTGATGGTGCCGTTCTGCCGCCGTGTCGACGAAGCCCGGCGCGTGCTGGCGGCGCTGGCCGGCCACGGCCTGGCGCGCGGCGCGAACGGCCTGCAGGTCTACGTGATGTGCGAGATCCCGAACAACGTCATCCAGGTCGATGCCTTTGCCGCGCTGTTCGACGGCTTTTCCATCGGCTCGAACGACCTCACGCAGCTGGTGCTGGGCGTGGACCGCGACAGCGAGATCGTGGCCTTCGACTTCGACGAACGCGACCCCGGCGTGATGGCAATGATCCGCATGGCCATCGAGGGCGCGCACCGCCACGGCCGCCACATCGGCCTGTGCGGCCAGGCGCCGTCCGACGACCCCGGCATGGCGCAGGCGCTGGTGGAGCTGGGCATCGACGCGATCAGTGTCACGCCCGACACGCTGCTGAGCGTGACGCGCCGCGTGCTCGAGGTCGAGGCGCGGCAGTCGAGCCGCTGACCACGCCTTCCTGCTGAAACCGGAGCCGCCGATGCCCGCCACCATCGCCTCGCTGATGCAGTCCCGCGTGCAGACCGTCGACATGGACGCCACGGTGGCCGAGGTCGAGGCCTGCCTCGCCGCCGAACACCGCAGCTGGGTGCCGGTGACCGAAGGTGGCAGGGTGATGGGCGTGATCAGTGCGTCGGACGTGTTGCAATTCCACGCGCAGGGGCGCGACGCGCAGACCGTGCACGCCTGGCAGCTCTGCACCTACAAGCCAGTGGTCGTACCGCCCGAGGCCGACCTGGCCGATGTGGCGGCAGAGATGATCGAGCGCCACATCCACCACGTGGTGGTGGCCGAGGGCGCGCAGGTGCGCGGCGTGGTGTCGTCGCTGGACTTCGTGGCGCATTTCGCTCGGCATCGCGGCGGGGCCTGAAGACACGCTCACGGACGATCTGGAAATCACCCTCAGGCGGCGCGGCACGCGGGGAAGATACGGGCAACGCTGACGTCCCGCGAGGCCGCTCGCCAGCCGTCGACTTCCCACGCCGTGCGTTAGCCCCCGATGCCTTCCACGAAAGCCAGCAGCTCCTTGAACAAAGGAAGGGCACCGAGCGTGGACGAGTCGCCGACGAGCAGCAGCTTGCTGCGCATCAGCGAAATGGCCATGACGTCCCGCTCCCGGCCCTGGAAGGCATCGACCATGCCGACGCCGAGCAAGCGCTGCTGCAGCAGCCCGCCCAGCTGTGCGTGGGCCTGCGCACAGGAGTTTCAAACGCCCCCGCAAGACCCGACGACTGGGCCGCGGATCCAGGCCCAGGTGCGTCAGGATCTTCGTGATCACCGGCCGCTCGAGGATGGCCGCGGCGATCTTCAGCTCCCCGTTGCCGCAGTTCGGGCAGTGCTGCTTGTCGGTGTCGAAAACCCGCTTGAGCAGCCGCGCCCGGCTGATGCGGTTCGGCCGCGCCTGAAGGCTCTCGACCTCCCACTGGGCAGCCGCTGCGGCTTCGCTGGCCGCCTCTTGCACCTGCGGCACCTGCGCCGGCTGAAGCCAGGCGGGCCGTGGCAGACGCTGCAGCCCGCCCGTCCGGGCCTTCAGCGCGCCCGGTCACGCAAGCGCCTCAACCCGAGTCATCGGCCCGCGAGCGCGCCATCGACTGGGCGTAGGTGTAGACCATGGCACCGCGTGAACGCACCCCCAGCTTGGCGTAGATCGTCTTCAGGTAGGAGCGCACAGTGAACTCGCTGATGTGCAGACGGTCGGCCACCTGCTTGCTGAGCAGCCCCATGCAGATCAGTTGCACGATCTGAAGCTCGCGGTTGCTCAGGCGCGCGGCCACGTCCTTGCCGTCGACCGCGCGCTCGCCAAGGTCGGCCGGTGGCGGGTTTTCGACCACCAGCGCATAACGGTGGGTGTCGAGTTCGAAGTGGCCGACCTCGCCGGCGATGTAGGTCAGGCGCGGCCTGGTGCGGCCGGGTCCGTCCTGGTGCTGCGGCACGAGCGCATCGACGCAGACGATTCGGCAACTCAGCCCGCCAAGCTGGAACGCGGCGACCGTGGCCGGCGACGCGAGGGGTTCGGCTTGCGTCATGCGTGTCTCCTCGTCGCGCCACACGGCAAGCGACAGAGTTGAAGTGGTGTCCGCCCCCTCAAGCGGATGGACATTCTGGCCGCCTGAGCTTCGTGGCCGAATCCCGCGATCTTGGGAATGCCAGTGCGCGGGTGTAGGGCTGCGCGGCCCCACGGGGCAACGCGCCCCTTTGCGGGCATGCATGGGCATCAACGCGCCCGCGCGCCCACCCTTGCGGTGGCGCGGTCTTGCTCCCGCCAAGCAACAGGTTGAGGCGGTGAAGGCAGCTGCCTAGAGTGCAGCCCAGGCATGGTGTTGCCATGTCCTGCCAGGAGGCCCGCGATGGACAACCCCTTCGAAAACGATGTGATGGACGAGGCCGACGGCGCCGATGCGCTGGACGCCGCGTCTGCCGACGAAGGCTTCGACGAAGGCGACGCCGGCGACGGCTTCGACAGCTTCGACAGCTTCGACGATGCACAGGGCGACGCTGCCGATGACCTGGCCGTGGCCGGCGCCGACTTCGGCGACGCGCTCGGCGAAGGCCCGGCCGACGGCGGCGACGACCTGGCCTTGTGGGACGCCTTCGAGGACGAGGTGGCCGACGGGCTGGACGCCGCCGATGAGGACGAATTCCTGGGCCGCCTTCTCGGCGGCCTCGGCCGTGCCGCTGGTGCCGCCAGCCGCGGCTTCGGTGCTGCCGGCAACGTCGCCGGGCGCCTGCAGGGGCTGGCGCACGGTGCCGGACGCATCGCGGGCCAGGTGGGGCGCGTTGCCGGGCGTGTGTCGCCGGCCGCGCAGGCGGCGGCGCGCTTGGCACGCATGCTGGGCGCGCCCGGCCTGGCCGGCGGCCTGCAGCAGGTCGGCCGCGGTGCGCGCACGCTGCAGGGGCTGAGCCGGCAATCCCGCGGCATGGCAGGCCACGCCGGCCGGGCCGCCGGCCATGCCCAGGGCATGTTCGGCCAGCTTGGCCAGGCCGCCGGCGGCGCCCAGGGCCTGCTCGGCCAGCTCAGCCAGCTCATCGGCGCCGGTGGCGACGAGTTCGACGACTTCGACGCCGTCGCCGACCTGTATGCCGAAGACGGCGTCGACGAAGCCCTGCCCGCCGCCGTGGCGCTGGCCGCACGCGCGGCGGCGCGGGGCCTGGGCTTTGCCAACGTCGCGCAGCTGACGCAGGCCGGCCGCCGCGCGCTGGTGCGCGGCGTCGCCTCGGCGGCGCGCGAACTGGTGCGCAGCGGCGGCCCGCAGGCCGTGCGCGCACTGCCGCGGCTGGCGCGTTCAGCCACCCGCGTGGCGGCGCGCGGCGCGCAGACACCGCAACAGGCCGTGCAGGCCGTGCGCCGCGGCCTGCCGCGCAGCGCACGCCGCGTGGCGCAGAACCCGCAGGCGCTGCGGCGGCTGGCGCGTCCGGCTGCCGGCGGCAGCCGCGCGCCGCTGGCGCGCGATCCGCAGCTCGGCCGCGGTGCACCGACCCCCAAGCAGGCCGGGCAACGTGTCTTTCACATCGACGGCCCGGCGACGCTGACCGTCATCCCCCGCTGACCCAAGGAGAGCCAAGATGGACCGATTCGATGCCGACGTGATGGACGACCTGATGAGCGACGCGGGCGAGGGCCCGGCGCGTGCAATGGACGACTTCGACGAATACGACGAAGGCGACGAGTTCGACGAATACGACGAAGGCGACGAGGGCGATGACGAGTTCATCGGCCGCCTGCTCGGCGGCATCGGACGGGTCGCCGGCGGCCTGTTCGGCGGCGGCGCCGGCGGTGGCGCCGAGGGCTACGACGAATTCGACGAGTTCGATGAAGGCGACGAATTCGACGAGTACGACGCCGCCGACGAGTTCGACGACGGGGCCGATGGTTACGACGCCATGGACGACGCCGTCGCCGACGCCATGGACGCCGCCGACGGCGACGAGTTCTTCCGCCGCCTCGGTCGCATTGCCCGCACCGTGGGTCGCGGCATCGGCAGGGCGGCGCGCGTGGTCGGGCCCATCGCCAGCATGATCCCGATTCCGCAGGCGCAGATGATCGGCCGCCTGGCCAACGTGGCCGGCCGCCTGATGGCCGACGGCGCCGACGAATTCGAAGCCTTCGACGAGATGATCGACGGCCTGGACGAAGACGGCATCGACGCCGCCGCCCCGGTGCTGGCCGGCATGGTGGTGCGGCGCGCGTTGCCGGCGGTGGCCCGCGCGGCACGGCCGGTGCGCCGCGCCGCCGTGCGCGCCGTGGCCAGCGCCGTGCGCACCGCGGTGCGCCGCCAGGGCCCGCCGGCCGCGCGTGCCGTGGCCCGCGCGGTGCAGGCCACGCGCCGTGTCGCGCAGCGCCGCCGCATGGCGCCCCGGCAGGCCGTGCGCGCCGTGCAGCGGGTGGTGCGCCAGGTGGCGCGGCGGCCGCAGGTGGTGCGACGGCTGGCGCGGCCGCTGGTGGCAGCGGCAAGGCGGGCCACGCCGCGCGGCACGGCCGCGCGGGTGGTGGCGCGCGTCGTGGCGCCGGTGGCCCGGCGTGTCGCCGGCACCGTCGGCACCGCAGCCGGCACCACGCTGGGCACGGTGGCGCGTGGTGGCGTGGCGGCGCTGCGCTGCCCGAACTGCCGCCGCCTGCGCGCCCGCGGCCCGGTGACGATCAACCTGCGCTGCCGCTGAACGGACGCCCACGGCCATGGACCTGCGACGTTTCCTGCAAGCCAAGATCAACGGGCTCAAGGCCCGGCTGACGCGGCTGGCGCGCATCGACAACGCGTTTGTCGGCCTGCGCCCGCAGGACATGGCCTACGCACCGTCCGAGGCCCATTTCCGGGCCGCCAATGCACGCCTGGCAGCGGTGGAGCAGCGCATACGCACGCGTTTTGACCAGTTGCAGGCCGACCGCGCCAGCAAGGCGCCGCAGCGCGTGCTCATCGACATGGCGCTGGTGGAGCGCGAACTCGACCGCGCCCGCCGGCTGTTCGGCATGTTCTACGAGGTCTTTGCACAGCGCGGCACCAGCTACGGCCCGGCGCTGGCGGCGCACGACAGCATCGCCAACGACTGCTATCAGGCCGTGCGCGAGGCGGCGCCGCGCATCTTCGACGGCGGCCTGCTCAAGCCCGTGTGCTACATGGAACACGGCTACTCGCCGGCCACCATGCGCCGCGGCGTGCAGTTGTCGCGCCTGCTCGGCGAGGCCAACCCCTTCCCGCTGATCCGCATCCCCTGGGACCGCGACCAGCCCTGGCAAAGCGTGTTCCTGCACGAGGTGGCGCACAACCTGCACGCCGACCTGGGCATCTGGCAGGAGAACCGCCAGGCCGTGCAGCGGCGCGTGATGGGACGCGGGCGAGACCCCTTCCTGGCCAGCGTCTACGGCCGCTGGCACAAGGAGATCTTTGCCGACCTGGCGGCCATCTTGCTGGGCGGCCCGGCGGCGGCCTGGGGCATGGCCGATTTCCTGGCCCACCCGCGCCCGCGCACCATGACCTACCGCCCTGGCGGCGCCCACCCCACGGCCTACCTGCGCGTCTACATGCTGGCCGAGATGATGCGCCGCATCGGCTTCGCGGGCGACGCGACGCGGCTGCTGCGCGTCTGGCAGGGCCTGTACCGCGCCGAGGGCACACATCGCATTCCGCCGGCGCTGATGAGCAGCGCGCCGCGGCTGATACCGGAGGTCGTCGATGAAATCGCCTTCCAGACCCGTCGCAACCTGGCGCAGCGTGCGCTGGTCGACGTACTGCCCTTCAAGCGCGACGACGAGGCGGCGATTCGCGACGCGGCGCGCCAGCTCGAGGCCGGCGGCACGCCCGACTTGCCGCCGCGTCATCTGGTCAGCGCCGCGCATTACGCGCTGGAGCGCGGCCGCATCGAAGCGCCGCGGCTCGCCCATGCCGTGATCCGCCAGCTCACCCGGTCGCAAGACGAGCCGAGGCTGCGCCTGGCCGCCTGACAACGTGAACGGCAAACCCACCTACGAGGATCCGACCATGTCGAACGTGGCCTACATCGGCAACACCGCCCGCAGCGACGCTGCCACCCCGAACCCGCAACGGCTGGAGATGGACAACCTGATCCGGCGCGAACTGGGTGTCGGCGATCCCAACGACCCCGTGCAGGTGGCGCGCGCGCTGCGCGACCGCTACCAGGGCAACAGCCGCGCACGCGCCATCGACCAGGAGGCGCAGGGCCTGCCCTTCCTGCAGACCTCGCCGCTGTTCGTGCCGGCGGCGATGGAACGCACCGCCACGGCCATCGACCTGGAGCAGGCGCGCAGCGACGTCGACAAGGACCTGCAGGAACTGACCTCGAACAACCTGCTGAAGGACGTCGCACCCGAACTCGGCGGCTGGGCCGACGCCATCCGTGCCGCCGTGGCTGAAGCCACCAACGCCGCGCGTTTCGGGCTCGACCCGCGCCAGCGCGACCGCGCCTTCGGGCTGCGCCGCACGCTGGGTGACTACGCGCGGCTGGCGCGCCTGGTGGGGGCGCTGACACCGGCCATGAACCACAACTACCGCAGCCTGGCGCAGAGCATCGACGAGGTCAACGCCGTGGTGCTGGTGCTGGTGGGCGAGAGCATGGCCAACAACGGCTTTGCCGGCGGGCGCTTCCTGCTGCAGGCACCCTACTCGGAACTGCAGACGCGGCGCGACGCGGCCATGCATGCGCTGCGCAACCTGCTGGGCGCGCTGCAGTTCAGCGGCGGCGCCAACGACTGGCCGCGCGGCATCGACGCCTACCGCAAGCTCTTCGACGCGCTGGAACTGCAGGGCCAGGGCGACCTGCGCGCGCTGCTCGCCGAACAGGAGCTCGGGCGCACGATGGATGCGCTGGTCCGGCGTGCCGCCCAGGGCACGGCATCCGGGCTGCGGGCGCTGGGCTCGACGGCGCAGATCGACCTGCAGCGCTTCTACCGTCTCATCAACTTCGGTTTCCAGCTCGTCGACCCGCAGTCGCCGCCGCTGACCGCCTTTCTCGAAGCCCTGCGCCTGTTCGCCGACGGCTTCGGCGTGGCCGGCGGCTTCAGGCTGCTGCGCGTGGCGCGGCCGCCCATCGTCTTCTACGGCCTGTACACCCAGGACGAGGAAGACGCCGCCGACCGCAGGCTGACGCAGCTGACCATCCAGCGCGGCCGCCTGGCCAGTCAGCTCGACTGCCTGATGCGTTGCGACTGCGACGCCAACACGACGCTGTGCCAGATCCTGCTCGACAAGGCCTTGTACGACGTCGACCGCGCCATCGATCTGTATGCCGTGGGCAAGGACGACCTGGGCCAGCCGGAACTGCGCGCCGCCGCGTACAGCTACCTGCTCGACGCGCTGATGCTGCGCACCGCGTGCGCCGGCGCGCCGCTGCCGGCGGCCCAGGGCGGCCCGCAGCCCGGCGACCCCGGCCTCGACCCCGCGGCCGGCGTGCCGACGCCACGCCCCGACCTGCGCACGACGTTGATCACGCTGAGCAACCTGCTGCGGCCCAAGGCCGGCACGCGCGAGGAAGCCGACTGGGACACCACGCCGGCCGACTTCGAGATCTGGCGCGTCGACAACGAACTCATCGAAGGCTCGGTCTTCCACTTCGCCGACGTGCTGCACCAGGAACTGTGCCTGCAGCGCGACGGTGAACAGCGCTGGGAACACCTGGTGCGCCAGATGGCGCCAAACTGCATCAGCGCATCCAGCGTCTTCGGTGCCGACGGCGAGATGACGGCGCTGCTGGACAACGCCATGGAACTGGTGGCCGACGGCGTGCTGAACCTGCAGACCGAATGCGGCCTGCGCGGCCCCAACATCCCGGCGCACATCGAGACTTCGCTCGACACGATCGCCTACAACACCGGGCGCAACGGCGCCGGCCAATAGGAGACGACGATGGCCATCCCCGCCTTGCTTCCCCCCAAGAACGGCCGTGTTGTGGTGCGCGTCGTCAAGCCGCGTGCCGCCTTGGCACCGGCCGGCGCTGCCCTCCGCCCGGCGCGCAGCCCGGCCTGGCAGTTCAGCCTGGACTCGCTGTCTCTGGGCCAGCAGCAGCTGGAACAGCTGAAGCAGCTGCGCACCGGCGTCGGCGACATTCGCCACGGCATCGGGGGCCTCAGCTTTCCCAGCTTCCCGACCCAGATCAGCTTCACACCGGTGCTGAATGAGCAGCAGATGAGCCAGGTCGAGAACCTGGTGGGCGCCATCGTGCAGATCGCCGAGAACACCGGCGCGCCGCCCGCGGTGCCGGTACCCGACGAACCGGTGAATCTTTCAGCGCTGGCCTACGAGATCGACTCTTTCCTGTCCGGTCTGGCCGACGTGCTCTTCGGCCCTGAGGAGCACCCGCTGAAGGAACTGATCAGTCGGCTCAAGGGTGTGCAGCCTCGCACCGAGAAGGGCCTGCGGCTGATGCTGGGCCGCGGCGTCGACGAGGCCATAGCCTGGGTACAAGAGGCCGCAGACATCGGCACATTGAAGGGCGTCGCGCCGGACAGACTGGCCGCCGAGGTAAGGCGCCGCGCCGCGCTGGTGCTGTCTGCACAGCACCTCGTGGCGGCGGTGGTGTCGGACGAACCCGGCGCGCAGACCGACGCAACGCCGGCCCAGGCCGCCTAGCGCTGCGCGCATCCCCTGACAGCGATCCCGATCCAGGAGACAGGTCATGAGTTTCCAGACCACCGAAACCATCCAGCGGCTGTGGGAAACCTTCCTGCGCGAACAGCTCGAGGCCATGCCGCCCGAGCAGCGCAAGGACTTCGAGAACGGGTTCGAACAGCGCTTCGGCGAACTGCTCAAGGGTGCCGCCACCGGAGCCGGCGAGGGGCGTGACGGCTTCCTCGACCTGATCGGCTTCGGCGACAAGGGCGCGCCCGAGTTCGACCAGATCACCTACCCCTACATCCAGCCCGACTTCGACGAAGCCATCGTGCCCAGCCAGCTGCACGCCGCGGCCGAGCTCTACTACATCTACCAGCACGAGCGCATGAAGATCTTCGAGGTCGTCGACACGCTGCTGCGGCTGTTCAGGCTGGGCAAGATGCGCATCCAGCGCGGGCCCGGCGCGCGCGGCCTGTACCTGCTGGAGAAGTGGAAGCCGCTGCGCTACGGCCGCAACGAACGCATGGTGGCCTACCGCCGCGCCTTCAACTACGGCACCGTGCAGGCGCCGGCCGGCGCGGTGGTCAACCGCAACTTCCACCGCCAGGTGGTGGGCTTCATGGTCTCGCTGGGCCAGTACTTCCGCGACCTGCTGATCGGCGAGGTCATCCGCGGCGGCCAGCTCATCGAGCAGCGGCCCTTCGGCAGCGTGGCCACGGTGCAGCGCATCGGGCTGGACCTGCGCTACGCGCTCGACCGCTCGACCTACGGCAACATCTTCTCGCTGGCGATGGAGACCGGGCACCACCTGAAGAGCATCCTGCAGCTGCTGGACGCGCCCGACATCAAGAAGGCCTTCGACGCCAACACCAAGTGGGACGTGGTGGAGATCGTCAGCAACCGCTACCTGGGCGGCGTGGCCGAGCCTTCGCAGCGCGCCAAGATGGCCGAGAGCGGGCGCCGCATCCTGCAGTTCGTCGCTGACAACGACTTCAAGACCGCCATCGACCCCATCCTCTTCCAGAGCGTGGTGCGGCCCATGGGGGCGCACGCCGAAGCCTGGATCGCGGCCTACCGCATGACGCCCGAAGGCCGCAGCTTCCCCGGCGTGACGCCGGCGCTGCAGGGCGTGCTGGGCATGGCCCAGGCAGCCTAGGACCCAGGCGCGCGGCGTGAGCGGACATGGGCGCGAACGACTTGTACGTCACCGTCAGCCAGCGCAAGCTGGCTTGCGTGGTCGACCCCGCGCTGGCGCTGAGCATGCCGCGCGGCGCGGCATTGACGCTGCGCCTGGCCGGCGCCTTCGAGGCCTGGCTGCCGCGCTCGTTCTGGCAGGTGCTGGACGCCAGCGAATTGATCACGGCGCGCCTGCCGCAGACCTTGCCGCTGTCGGTCGACGGCCAGGCGCTGGCCGAGTGGCTGTTGCTGCGCGAGACCACCGACGCGGGCTCGTGGACCTTGCGCTGGCTGGGTGACTGCGTGGCCGAGTCGCAGTTGCGCGACGCTGCGCAGATCGACCTCGTCGAACGTGCCGAGCGGTTGCTGGCCAGTCTGCTTGACCGACTGCCCGAGCCGGAGGCGGCTGCGCCGTGGCAACCCTTTGCCGAACTGGCGCACGGCGCGGCCGATGTCGCCGCACTGTCGGCGGCGCTGGAAGGCGCGCTGGTGTTGTGCATGGCCAGCGGCGACGGCGATGCGGATGCACCGGCGCTGGTGCGGCTGCTGGAACGCGCCGGGGTGCCGCTGGACGGGCCGACGCTCAGCAACGAGACCGGCCTGCTGGCAGCCGAGCGGCAGTTTGTGCGCCAGGCGCTGGCCGGCGCCGGCGCAGCGCCGCTGTTGCAGGGCCATGCGCGGCTGGCCGCCGTGCATGTGCTGGCCGACGCCGGCGACACGCCATGGCAGGCGGCTGCGGCCTGGTGGTACTGGATCTGAGCGCCAGTGAGCACATCCGCCACACCCGCGCGTGCGCCCTTGCGGGCGCTGCCCGTCGTTGCAGCGGCCCGCCACGGCCCGCGCGACGGCCTTGCCCCGGGCCGCGACAGCCCCCCGCCGGCACGCCGCGCTGGGCGCGCCGCTGTCATGCCCGGGCCCTGAGCCGGAGATGTCCGATGGACGCAGACCGCTTTGCCGACGCCCTGATCGAGGACGCCTTGTTCGGCGACGACGGTGTCGATTCGCTGGTGCGGCTGCTGCCGGTGATGCATGCGGGCGCACGTGGCGACATCGCCGCACTGCGCACCGTCAACCACCGCCTGTCGCAGCGCAACGCAGAACGGCTGGTGCGCCGCACGCGCACCGGCATCTTCATGTCCGGCGCCAGCGCCGCGCAGGCCCGTCAATGGGCGCAACGCCTGGCGCGCCGGCTCGGCGGCACCGTGCGCGAGGACTTGCCGCACGGCGGCGGCCGGCCGCACTTCCACGTCGACTACCGCACACGCCAGGGCCCCCGGTCCACCGGACACATCTTCTACGGTGCGCCGCCGGCCGGCACCTTTTTCGACGAGGACTCGCCCTGATGTCCGCCACACCACGCCTCAACGACGAGGAACTCGTCGCTGTCAGTGTCTTGGGCCAGATCGCGCACCCGGTGGGCCGCGCCACGCCCTACCGTGTCGGCCACGACGGGGTGCCTCGCGTGCTGCCGGGCACCGGCGGCATCGTGCTGAATCGGCGCATCGGTGACCTCTGCGTCGGCCTGGCCGGCGACCACATCGAGCCCGGCGTGGCCTTGCACAACAACAACCGCGAGGTCATAGGCCCGCGCGACGGGCCGAACAACGCCTTGATCACCTACGCCTGCGTCGGCAACACCGCCCTGGTGATCGACGGCCCGGCGCGCGGCCAGCGCGGCCTGGTGACGGGCAAACACGGCGGCATCAACCATGTGCTGGTCGACTTTCCGACCGCCGTGCTGGCACGCTTGCAGATTGGCAACCGGCTGCAGATCACGTCGCACGGCCTCGGCCTGCGGCTGCCCGGGCATCCGCGCATCGAGGTGCTGAATGCGGCGCCGACGCTGCTTCGGCGCTGGGGCCTGCGGCTGCGCGGCGGCGGCCTGCAAGTGCCCGTGACCCATTGCGTGCCGGCGCGTGTCATGGGTTCGGGCCTGGGCAAGAACACGGCCTGGCGCGGCGACTACGACATCCAGCTGGCCGACCGCGCCACGCGCGAACGCCACCGTCTGGGCAGCCTGCGCTTCGGTGACATGGTGGCCATCAGCGATGCCGACACCCGCCATGGGCCGCAGTTTCGCGGTGGCCGGGTCACGGTCGGCGTCATCGTGCACGGCGACAGCACGGTCAGCGGCCATGGGCCGGGTGTGACGCCCTTGCTCACCGGGCCGGCGGACCTGCTGCAGCCGGTGCACGATGCCAACGCCAACCTGGCCGAGATCTACGGCATCCGCCGCGCGGTGCCGCCGCAGCAGCGGCCCACGCTGGTGGAACGTGACCGCCGCCGCCGCTGCGTGCTGCGCGAAGCGCCGCCGCAACTGGCCTTCGACGCCCGGTAAGGCGTGCACCCGCGACGCGCGGCGCGCTACGGCAGGCCGGCCTTGGTCCTGCGCATCGAATGCGTCCCGTACTCGGCGCGGTCGAGACCCAGCTCATCGACCCAATGCCCGAGGATCCGGCCGTACTGCCGGGTGCCCAGATGTGGCGAGTCGTGAAGCCGGCTGGGAAACAGGAAGTCTTCCGGATTCAGCGCGGCCCGCTTGATCCAGGTCTGGAGGGCGTCCCTGGTGGCCTGCGTGATCTCGAACTGGACCGGGCGCTGGGTTTTGTGCTGCATGACGATGGCACGCGTCGCCACCTGGTCTCCATGGCAGACGTCTCTCACCCTGAGGGCGACGAGGTCGCAGCCGCGCAGCTTGCTGTCGATGCCCACGTTGAAAAGGGCGAGCTCTCGCACCCGAGCTTCCATTTGGAGCCGGACGCGCAAGGCCCAGATTTCCTTGAGCTTGAAGGGCGCCTTCTGTCCGACGATCTTGCCCTTGTTCCACGGCTCGCGATGAGCGGTGTTGCCTGCGGTTCCCATGATGGTCTCCCATCGAGTTGAGGGATTCTCAGGATGCGCTGATCAGCCGTCAGGGTGTCACCCGCCTCAAGACGCTGGGCGGGCACACTGGCACTCAAGGGCAGCTTCCAGGTCCCGCCCCGAATTGACAGTCTCGGCCATTAGCGGGTGCTCGCGGCGGGCTGCTTTCCAGTCTTCTACCGGAGCAAGCGAACGTGCTCAACCGCCAGCTGCCAGAGCGTGCTCAACTGCCGCCTCACGGTTCATGGCACGACCAGCCTCGAGCTCGCGAATGAACTCGGCAGCGGTCAGTATCCGCCTCACCTCGGCCAGCGCCTCTTCGTAGGCTCGCTTGACATTGCCCGACAGCTCGGCCGGCGCGGTATCGACCCCCAGAACGCCGGCCAGACGAGCCGCCACTTCGGGCCGCCCACACGCGGCGTAAGCAATCAGCAACTGGGCCAGCCCCCGAGTCACCCCGGGTGATGTCGGGTGGTTGCGGTACATCGGCAGGCTCTGACGAAACAAGGCCAGCGCTTGCGCCGGTTCGTTGCGGCGCAGCGCCAGGAAGCCCTGTTGCGCCAGGCTGCCGGCAATGTCGAAGTCCGATTCGACCGCGCGGTACATCGCGAGGCTCTCCACCAGCAGCTCATGCGCTCGCTCGAACTGGCCACGGCGGATGGCGATGGTGCCCAGCAGCGCGCGGCCGTGGCCGATGTAGAGCTTGTCGTTGCCGATACGCGCGATCTGCGCCTCGCACTCGGCCACCATCGCCTCGGCCGACTCATCGCGCCCCATCAGCGCTTCGTAGCCGGCGTAGCAGATCAACGCCTGGGCCAACAGGAAGCCCTGGCGCCAGGGGTCCTCGATGCGCCGTCCGTGGGCCAGGCTGTCTTCGAACAGCTGCCGCGTGGCCGGGTCGCGCTGGCGCGTGTCGATGTAGCCCATCCACATCAGCGACCAGGCCAGGCCTTCGTCGAAATCCAGCGCCCGCGACACTTCGGCGCACTGCTCGCACAGCCGGCGGCCGAGCGGCGGGTCGAAGTTGGTGGCCAGCATGCCGGCGCCGTAGAACGAACGTGCGAAGTGGATCGAAGGCGCGCGGCCCTCGCGGTGGCAGGCCTCGGCCAGCCGCTGCTGCCAGCCGACCATCTCCTTCCAGTGCATGTTCTTGTACCAGAAGCGGGTCAGCGAACTGAACAGCCGCAGGCCCTGCTCGGCCTGGCCCGAGCGCAAGGACCACTGCAGTGCCAGCCTGAAGTTGTCGAGTTCGACCTCGGCACGGGCGTGCCAGTGCAACTGCTCGGTGCGGGTGAGCATCGGCCGGATGCGCTCGGCGAGTTCACCACAGTAGGCCAGGTGGCGACGGCGTGTGTCCTCCAGCTCGTCGGCCACCAGCAGCTTTTCCAGCCCGTACTGGCGGATGGTTTCCAGCAGGCGGTAACGAGGTCCGGTGCCCGGGTCATCACCCGGCGCGTCGAGCACCACCAGCGATTTCTCGACCAGCTGGGCCAGCAGGTCCAGCACCTGCCCGCGCTCGATCGGCAGCGCACTGCACACCGCCTCGGCCGCCTCCAGTGTCCAGCCGCCTGCAAACTGCGAAAGCCGGCGCAGCAGCACGCGCTCGGACTCGGCCAGCAGGTCGTGGCTCCAGTCGATCAGCGAGCGCAGCGTCTGGTGGCGCAACAAGGCCGTGCGCCGGCCGCGCGTGAGCAGCGCGAAGCGGTCATCCAGGCGCTCGGCCAGCTGCTCGACCGTCATCGCGCCGACGCGCGCCGCGGCCAGCTCCAGCGCCAACGGAATGCCGTCGAGCTGGTGGCACACGCGCGCGGCAGCGTCGAGGTTGGCGGAAGTCAGGCGAAAGCCCGGGGCGACGGCGTGGGCCCGTTCGACGAACAGGCGGCTGGCCGGGAAGGCTAGAAAATCCTCGATCGATCCCAGCGCATCAGGCGGCGATGTGCGCAGCGACGGCAGCCGCCAGGCCACCTCGCCGGCCACGCCGAGGGCTTCGCGGCTGGTCGCCAGTGTGCGCGTGCCGCGGCTGTGGTGCAGCACCTGTTCGGCAAAGGCGGCGCAGCGCTCGATCAGGTGCTCGCAGTTGTCCAGGATCAGCAGCAGGCTGCGACGGCGCAGCACGTCCAGCAAGGTGTCGAGCAGCGGCCGCGTCGCTTCCTCGTGCACGTCGAGTGAGGCCGCCACGGTGGGAACAAGCAGCGACGGGTCGGTCACCGGCGCCAGTTCGACGAAGCACACGCCGTCGGCGAAACCAGCGCCGGCCCGGTCGGCGACTTCCAGGGCCAGCCGCGTCTTGCCGACACCGCCAGCGCCCACCAGGGTCAGCAGGTGGGTGTCGGCCAGCAGCGCCAACACGGCGCTCAGGTCGTCTTCACGACCGATCAGCGTGGGCTTGTTGGCGGGCAGGCCACGGTGGGTGGTGGGGGTCGCGGCCAGCGGCGATGCGAGCTCGCCCGGGCCTTCATCCAGTGGCAGGGTGAACCGGTAGCCGCGCCCCGGCACCGTCGTCAGCGCCTGCCCGCCCAGCAGCTTGCGCAGGCCCGACACATGCTGGCGGAGGTTGTTTTCTTCGACCACCAGACCGGGCCAGACGCGCGCGAGCAGCTCGTCGTGCGCCACCACGCGCGCGCGTTCGGCCACCAGCACCAAGAGCAGATCGAAGGCCCGCGCGCCCACGGCGAGCGGCTCGCCATCGGCAAGCAGCAGGCGTTGCGCGGGCCGCAGCTCGAAGCGGCCGAAGCGCACCAGGTCTGGAAGGGCTGGCATGGTCGTCATCAGGCGGCGCAAGCTTAGCGCGGCCATCGGATTCACAAGGATTCACACCGCCGAGATGGCCGCGACCGGGCGCGCTGGACACACTGCGGGCACCCGATCCCGGCACCTTCACCGCAAAGGATTCCCCCATGAGCGCTCCCACCGACCTGAACGCCTTGAAGACCCGCCAGCAGACCGCCTGGGCCAGCGGCGACTACGCCGTCATCGGCACCACGCTGCAGATCGTGGGTGAGCAGCTCGCCGAGGCCTGCGACCTGCGCACCGACGAGCGCGTGCTCGACGTGGCTGCCGGCAACGGCAACGCCACGCTGGCTGCGGCGCGCCGCGGCTGCCTCGTCACCTCGACCGACTATGTCGGCAGCCTGCTCGAGCGAGGCGCCGAGCGCGCCCGTGCCGAGGGTCTGCAGGCGACGTTCCAAGTGGCCGACGCCGAGGCCTTGCCCTTCCCCGATGCCAGCTTCGACGCCGTGCTGTCGACCTTCGGCGTGATGTTCTCGCCCGACCAGGCGCGTGCTGCCGCCGAGCTGGCGCGCGTGTGCAGGCCGGGCGGCCGCATCGGCCTGGCCAATTGGACGCCCGAGGGCTTCATCGGCCAGGTGTTCAAGACCCTGGGCCGCCACCTGCCGCCGCCGGCCGGCGTGCAGCCGCCGTCGCGATGGGGCGTGCAGGCCAACCTGCACACCCTGTTCGAAGCGTCTGCGGGCATGATCTCGGTGACGCCGCGCATCTTCAACTTCCGCTACCGCTCGCCGGCGCACTTCATCGACGTATTTCGCACCTGGTACGGGCCGATCCACAAGGCCTTTGCTGCGCTGCCGGCTGACGGCGCGCAGGCCCTTGAAAGCGACCTGACCGAGCTGCTGACGCGCATGAACCGTGCGGGCAGCGCCTCGCTGGTGGTGCCCAGCGAGTACCTGGAAGTGATCGTCACCCGGCGCTGAACGCATGAACACCGCTGTGATCGACGCCCGACCGGCCGTGCCTTTCTTTCGCGAGGCCGGCAGCGGACCCGGCGTGGTCTGCATCCACTGCAACGCCAGCAGCTCTTCGCAATGGCGGCCGCTGATGGACCGGCTGGCCCCGCGCCACCGCGTGCTGGCGCCCGACACCCACGGCGCCGGCCGCGGCCCGGCCTGGCCCGGCGACCGGGCGTTGACGCTGCGCGACGAGGTGGCGCTGCTCGAACCGGTGTTCGCCCGCGCTGGCGAGCCGTTCGCACTGATCGGCCATTCGTACGGCGCTGCCGTGGCGCTGCTCGCCGCGCTGCAGCAGCCCCAGAGGGTGCGGGCGTTGGTGCTGTACGAACCCACGCTCTTTGCGCTGATTGATGCCGCGCCGCCGATGCCGAACGCCGCCGACGGCATTCGCCAGACGGTGGCGCTGGCTGCGGCTGCGCTGGCACGCGGCGACCGCGGTGCCGCGGCAGAAATCTTCATCGATTACTGGATGGGCGAAGGCGCCTGGTTCGCCAAGCCCGAGGCGCAGCGCAGCGCGATCGAGGCAGCGGTTGTCAACGTGCAGGGCTGGGGCAGCGCTCTGTTTGGCGACAGCACGCCGCTGGCTGCGTTTCGGGCGCTCAAGATGCCGGTGCTGCTGATGCAGGGCAGCGAGACCACGCCCTCGGCGCGCGCTGTGGCCACGCTGCTGGCGCGGACGCTGCCGCAGGTCGAGACGCTGGCCTTCCGGGGTCTGGGCCACATGGGACCGGTCACGCACCCGGCGCGGGTTGACGAGGCCATCGCAGCCTTCCTCCAACGCCATCCTGCACCATGAGCAGTCTTGGCATGTCAGAACGCAAAACAAGCTTTGCTCTTCATCCAAAGGAAGCTGAATGCGCGAATTGCTGGTGAGCAAGCGCGACCTGAGAGAGCTTCGTGTCGTGGACGTGGAACCCGCACCCCTCGTCGACGGAGCTGTCCGTCTCAGGCTGGATCTGTTTGCGCTGACCTCGAACAACCTGACGTATGCCGCGATGGGGGACAGCACGGCCGGCTACTGGGACTTCTTCCCGGGCCCGGCCGGATGGGGCAGGCCTCCGGCCTGGGGCTTGGGCACGGTCATCGACTCGAGGGCGGAGGGTGTGGCCGAAGGCGCGCGCTACTACGGCTTCTTTCCTGTCAGCGAAACCTTGGACGTTACCCCCGTCAAGGCGGGAGCCCGGGGATTTATGGATGGGGCGCCCCATCGCGCGGGCAAGGCCGTGGTCTACAACTACTACGTGAACACTGGTACCGACGCCGCGTACGACGCTGCATTCGAGCTGGAGCAGCCCTTGATCCGACCGCTGTTTCCATCGGGTTGGTGGCTGGCGGATCGAGTACAGCAGGATCAGCCGACGAGGGTCTTGATTTCCAGTGCGTCATCGAAGACGGCCTTGTCGGCGGCGGCTCAGCTCCGGCGCCGGGGAGGTGCCGAACTGGTGGCTCTGACGTCCGCCCGCCACCAGACCTTTGTCGCCAAGACGGGTCTGTACGACCACGTTCACACCTACGACGACCTGGCAGGCGTATCGCTCCGTGCGCACACCACCTATGTCGATTTTCTGGGGCGCGAGGAACTGACCGAAGCGATCCATCGACGGCTCGGCGCCAGCCTGGAATGCAGCATCCTGATGGGCGCGACCGACTGGGCGGCCAAGCCGGGTGGACTTCAGCGACCCATGAAGGAGCTTCCCGGCCCGCCCCCGGAACTGCTGTTCGTGCCCGACTACGCCGCCCGGCGCCTGCAGACCGACCGAGAGCTTGGGGCCACGCTGATCCGCGATCTTCGTGACTTTTACGCAGAGTCGAGAGCCTACTTCACGGTCCGTCGCGAGGTGGGTACGGCTGCCATTGCTTCAGCTTGGTCCCGACTCTCGGCCGATCAAGCATCACCAGGCGAGGGCCTGGTCTTATCGTTTTGATGCGCGACGACCACATAGGAGTCCAAATGCCCCGTCGAATCGTCTACACCCCCAAAGCAGCAAAGCCTCCTGCCGCTTACAGCCAGGCGGTCAAAGCCGCCGGCCTGGTCTTCGTCTCCGGCACGGCACCCACCGATCCGGCCACAGGCGCCTTCAAGGGCACGACCATCCAAGAGCAGACCCGCCAGTGCCTGACCAACATCCAGGCCATTCTTGAAGAAGCGGGCAGTTGCATGGACAAGATCGTCAGCGCCACGGTGGTGATGGCCGATGAGGACGAATTCGCGGGCATGAACGAAGAGTGGCTGAAATGGTTTCCCGTCAACCCGCCCGCCCGCCAAGGCGCGAAGCTTCCGGCACGCATCGCTGGCTTGAAGGTCTCCATTGCCGCCATTGCGGAGGCGTGACCAGACGTCGAAGCGGCAGACCGGCAAGACAGATCAACCCTTGACCTTGTGGGCGGGCCGGCCTCTGACCAAGGGGCCTGCCGCGTCTGCCTGCAGTCTTGCAGTCTCGGTTCTTGGACTTCTGCGTTTGAAGGGCTGCTTTGGGGCGGCAAAAACGGAGGAGTGAAAGTCTTGAATGGGTCGATTCGAGTCCGCCGCGTCGGGCGAGACCGGTCGCTCATCGGCGTCCCACGGCGGGGCAGCGTCGTGATTGGCCGCTGTGTCCCGGTTC
>LNFM01002824.1_pt1 | contig 36497 bp, 37 predicted proteins | sample 596031 | NCBI WGS metagenome assembly LNFM01 (sample SAMN04254537, study PRJNA301005) | activated carbon metagenome | isolation source: dual media filters at the Ann Arbor, Michigan drinking water treatment plant | place: USA: Ann Arbor | reverse complement strand
TCGGCGCGACCCGCTGGGAGATGGTCCGCAGCGCGATGCTGCCCTGGGCGCGCTCGGGCATCGTCGGCGCGTCGGCCCTCGGGCTCGGCCGGGCCGTCGGCGAGACCATCGCCCTCGCGCTGCTCCTGGGCAACACCCCCGGGGTGTTCGATTCCCTGCTCGGCCCGGGCGCGACCCTCGCGAGCGTCATCGCCCTCGAGTTCAACGAGGCGAGCGGGCTGCACCTGTCGTCGCTGATCGCCCTCGCGGTCGTCCTCTTCGTGCTCGCGTTCGTCATCAACGCCGTGGCCCGTCTGCTGGTGAGCCGCACCGCGGCGGGTCCGGGCGCCCTGCGGCGTCTCGCGATCCACGCCATTCCGCGCAGCTCGGGCGATCCGGCCGGCCCGTCGGTCGCGCCGGCCGCTCCCGCGCCGCTGTCGCGCGATGGGCTGCCGCCCCTGTCGTGGTCGCGACGGGTGCGGTCGGGGGCCGGCACGGTCGTCGTCTACGCGTGCCTGGCGATCGCCCTCGCGCCGCTCGTCGCCATCCTGGCCCAGATCGTCGTGCGGGGCGCCCCGGCGATCTCGTGGACGTTCCTGACGGAGGTCCCGCCCTCCGCGATCGACACCGAGACGTTCTCCGGCGGCATCGCGAACGCGATCGTGGGAACGCTGATCATGGTGGCGATCGGCACGGCCTTCGCCGCGCCGCTCGGCGTGCTGGTCGCGCTCTCCATCCACGAGGTCGCCTCCGGCGGACCGCGGCTGCGCCGGCTCGGCGAGGCGGTGAGCTTCGTCGTCGATGTGCTCCTGGGCGTCCCGTGTCGTCGCCCAGGGCCACTTCTCGGCGCTCGCCGGCGGGGTCGCCATGGGGATCATCATGTTCCCGATCGTCGTGCGCTCGACGGACGAGATCCTGCGGCTCGTCCCACTCGCCCAGAAGGAGGCCGCCCTCTCGCTCGGGGCGCCCCGCTGGAGGACCACGTGGAGCGTGGTGCTGCCCATCGCCGCCCCCGGGATCCTCACCGGGATCATGTTGGCGATCGCGCGGGCGGCCGGGGAGACGGCCCCGCTTCTGTTCACCTCGCTGGGGAACCAGTTCTTCTCGACCGCCATCGACGAGCCGATCGCCGCCCTGCCCCAGTTCATCTACCAGAGCACCATCGAGTTCCGCTCCGAGGCCACGGTGACGGCCGCCTGGGGCGCGGCCCTCGTCCTCGTCTCGATCATCCTCGTTCTCAACGTGCTGGCGCGGCTGCTCGCCGCGCGCACCCGACCCCAGGAGGGCAGATGACCCCAGAGGGGCCTGTCACGACCGAGGGCTCCCGCGAGTCCGCACCGCCGGCGACCGCCCTGACCACCGGGCCCCCGGAGCCCTCTGCGCATCCGCCGATGAGCACCCGGGGCCTCTCGGCGTGGTTCGGCAAGCACCTCGTCCTCGAGGACGTGGACCTCACCTTCCCCGAGCGGACCGTGACCGCCCTGATCGGCCCCTCCGGCTGCGGCAAGTCGACCTACATCCGGACCCTGAACCGCATGCACGAGCTCGTGCCCATCGCCCGCGTGGGCGGCGAGGTCCTCCTCCGGGGGCAGGACATCTACGGCAAGGGCGCCGACCCCGTCGCCGTCCGGCGGGCGATCGGCATGGTCTTCCAGAAGCCGAACCCTTTCCCGACCAAGTCGATCGCCGACAACATCTGGGCCGGCCCGCGCTTCATCCGCATGAGCATGCGCCGCGCCCAGCGGGAGGAGCTGCTCGAGCGCACGCTGCGCGGGGCCGGCCTGTGGGACGAGGTCAAGAACCGTCTCAACGCTCCCGCGGGAGGCCTCTCGGGCGGGCAGCAGCAGCGCCTCTGTATCGCCCGTGCGCTGGCGGTGGAGCCGGACATCCTCCTCATGGACGAGCCCTGCTCCGCTCTCGACCCGCAGTCGACGCTGCGCATCGAGGAGCTGATCGCCGAGCTGAAGCAGCGCCTGACGATCGTGATCGTCACGCACAACATGCAGCAGGCGGCCCGCGTCTCCGACCACACGGCCTTCTTCACGATCGAGAACGAGGGCGAGCCCGGGCGGCTGATCGAGAGCGGCCCCACCGAGCGCGTCTTCAACCACCCGCAGAACCCACGCACCGAGGCGTACGTCTCCGGCCGCTTCGGCTGACCCGGCCGCCGTTACGCCGTCTCCTCGGCGCGTTCACGGCTGCGAAACCGCAGCGGCCGGCTCCGCTGGTCTGCTTGGCACGACCTCGAAACGACCTGAAGGAGACCCCTGTGCGGAAGCGCAATGGCGTCCTCGCCGCCGCTGCGGCGACCCTCGCCGTGGCCGGCGCTGCGGGCGCGGCGATCGCGCCCATCGACGTGTACGCCGACTCGCTCGTCCCCCAGTACGAGACCGTCAAGGTCCTGAGCGTGGGCGACACCGTGCCCCTGGCCGGCGACCCGTCGAAGACCTACCAGATGGTCGGCATCCCCGACGGCCTCGGCGCGCACCGCGGCGCCGGGGGTTCGAGGATCGTCTACGTGAGTCACGAGCTCCGGTCGACCGTCGAGTCGGAGCCGGTTCCCGGCGGGCCGCTGAACCGCGGCGCGTTCGTCTCGCGCTTCGTCATGGACGCGGACGGAACGGTGAAGTCCGGCGAGCGGGCCTACGACACGGTCTATCTCGACGACACCCTCGTCGGGCCCGCGGCGGAGGTCGGCAACACGACCCGTGCCTTCTCCCGCTTCTGCTCGGCGTCCCTCGCGGGGGCGAAGGAGGGCTTCGACCGCCCGATCTACTTCGCCAACGAGGAGGACGGCACCCCGGCGACCACCTTCGACGGCAAGGGCGGCCTCTCGGTCGCGATCTTCGACGGTGAGGCCCACGCCCTGACGGACCTCGGCCGCTTCGCCTGGGAGAACACCCTCGTCCAGCCGGGAACCGGCAAGCGCACGGTGATCATGGGGATGGAGGACGGCCCCAACAACCTCGACCGCGCCGAGGAGAACAGCCAGCTCTACATGTACGTCGGCGAGAAGGACCGCAGCAAGGGTGCGACCGTGCTCGAGCGCAACGGCCTCGTCGGCGGCACCCTCTACGTGTTCGTCGCGCGCAATCCGAACATCGCCAGTGAGGCGAACTTCCACGAGGGCACGATCCGCGGCAAGTGGGTCGCCATCCCGGACGCCGGTGAGCTCGACGCCGCGGCTCTCGAGGCCGCGAGCGACGCCGTGGGCGCCACGGCGTTCGCGCGTCCGGAGGACGGCGCCTTCAACACCCGCAACAAGAACGAGTTCCTCTGGGTCACGACGGGCGGCGCCGCGGGCGCCAACGTCCTCGGCCGCGTCTACAGCCTGGACCTGGACCGCAGGGACCCGACGGGTCCGGCGACCCTCACCGTCGAGATCAACGCCGACGAAATCGTCGCCAACGGTGGCGACACCGTCCTCAGCCCGGACAACCTCGACGTCAGCAACCGCTACCTGATGGTGCAGGAGGACGGCACCACCGAGAGCCGCCTCGAGATGGGCGCCAAGGGCCGGGACGGCTCGATCTGGCGCTTCGAGCTCGACGGGACCTCGGGCATCAAGGAGGACTCGGCCACCCGCGTCGTCAGCCTCTCGCCCCCCGGCCGCGACGGCGTCGCCGTCGGCCCGGGTGTGTGGGAGACCAGCGGCATCATCGACACCGGCGGCCTCTTCGGCGCCGGCAGCTGGCTCTTCGACGTGCAGGCGCACGGGCCCACCACGGCCCCCGCCCCGAACACGGTCGAGGACGGCCAGCTCGTTCTTCTGAAGCGCACGTAGGGAACACGGCACGCGACCGCCCCGGCAGGACGCCGGGGCGGTCGGCGGGTCTCTTGACGGATCCCGCCATCTGGGCGACAGGCCCCGGCGCCGATGGCAGGCTGGTGGCAGTGGGACACGACCATCACCACGACCACCGGGGCGCGGACGCCCGTGCGCTGGCGGTCGTGCTGTGCCTCACGGCGGCCTTCGCGGTGGCCGAGGTCATCGGGGGCATCGTCTCGGGCAGCCTCGCGCTGCTCGCCGACGCGGGCCACATGCTCTCCGATTCCGTGTCGCTCGGCCTCGCGCTCGGCGCGATCGCCCTGGCCCGGCGGCCCCCGACGGCCCGCCTCAGCTTCGGCTTCCGGCGCGCCGAGATCCTGGCGGCCCTCGCCAACGGCGTCACGCTCGTCGCGATCGCGATCTGGATCTTCATCGAGGCGGCCCGCCGCCTCCAGGACCCGCCTGAGGTGACCGGCGGAACGGTTCTGCTGATCGCGGTGCTCGGCCTGGCGGTCAACCTGGCCGGCGCCGCGATCCTCTGGCGCGCGCAGGGGGGCAGTCTCAACATGCGGGCCGCCCTCGCCCACGTCGTCGCCGACCTGCTCGGGTCGGTCGGCGTGATCGTGGCGGCCGGGATCATCCTCACCACCGGCTGGCTCGCGGCGGATCCCCTGGTCAGCATCCTGATCGGGCTCCTGATCCTGGCGAGCTCCTGGCGGGTGCTCCGCGAGGCCACCGAGATCCTGCTCGAGGCGACCCCGGCGGGGATCGACGCCGACGCGGTCGGGGCCCGCATGGCGGCGGGGGAGGGGATCGTCGCGGTCCACGATCTCCACATCTGGACGATCACCTCGGGCTTCCCCGCGCTGTCGGCCCACGTCGTGGTGGGGCCCGGCGAGGACTGCCACGCGCTCCAGGCGGAGGTCACCCGCATGCTCGCGCACGACTACGGCATCACCCACACCACGCTGCAGGTGGAGCACTGCGACGACGCGGCCGCCGCGACGCCCTCGGGGCACTCCCCCCGCTGCCAGGGGGCCGAGCACGCCCACTGAGGCGCCGCCCGCCCCTCGGATCACGTCAGCAGCATCCCCCGCCCGGCGAGCACGACGCCTGGGCCCCGGCCCCGGCCACGACGGCGAGGGCGTCCGGCGCGCCGGCGGGCTTGACCGCGGCGACGATCGCCCCGTGCAGGCCGTCGGCCACCTCGTGGGTGAACGTGATCGTCACGTCGCGGAAGCCCGCGGCCGCCAGGAAGCGCTCGTACTCGCCGACCGAGAGGGCGCCGGCGATGCACCCCGCCCACCCGCCGCGCTCGGCGCGCTCGACGGGGCTGAGGCGGTCCTCGGCCACGACGTCGCTGATGCCGATGCGCCCACCCGGCTTCAGCACCCGGAAGGTCTCGCGCAGCACGGCCTCCTTGTCGGGCGAGAGGTTGACGACGCAGTTCGAGATGACGACGTCGATCGTGCCGGCGGGGAGGGGGATCTCCTCGATCCGCCCCTTGAGGAACTGGACGTTTGTCGCGCCGGCCTCGGCCGCGTTGCGCAGGGCGAGGGCGAGCATCTCGTCGGTCATGTCGAGCCCGTAGGCCTTCCCCGTCGGCCCGACCCGCTTCGCCGACAGCAGCACGTCGATGCCGCCCCCGGAGCCGAGGTCGAGCACCGTCTCACCCTCGCGCAGGTCGGCGACGGCCGCGGGGTTGCCGCACCCGAGGCTCGCCAGCACGGCGGTCTCGGGCAGGTCGCCCGGAGCCAGGTCGGCGTAGAGGGCGCTGCCGAAGGCATCCTCGCCCGGCGCGCAACAGCCGCCTTCGCCGCAGCCGGCGACGATGCCCGGCTGGGCCCCTCCGGCCGCCTCGCGCGCCGCCTGGGCGTAGCGCTCGCGCACCTGCTCGTGGATGTCCGCTCCGGTGCTCATGTCGCCGCTCCTCGATTCGCGTTCAGCATCCGCACGACGGATCCGCCCCGCCGGCCACCCAGGCGCCGAACTCGGCCAGCGCGTCGGGGATCACGTAGTAGTAGGCCCACAGCCCGCGCCGCTCCGAGTCGACCAGTCCCGCCTCGCGCAGCACCTTGAGGTGGTGCGAGACGGTGGACTGCCGCACGTCGAAGAGCGGGATCAGCTCGCACACACACACCCTGCCGGCGTGCTTGCGCAGCACGTCGATCAGCTGGAGGCGGATCGGGTCGCCGAGGGCCTTGGCGACCGACGCCATCCGTTCGGCCTGGGCGCGCTCCACGTCGGGGTAGACGACCGGCTCACAGCAGGGCTCTCCGGCCGGCCGCTTCTGCTTGGGGGAGAGCTGGAGATCGACGGACATCGATCTATAACTATCGATTGAAACGATGACTGTCAATCGAATAGCCTCCCGGAGGGGCGGGTCGAGCGAGGGAACGACGATGGACGCAGCGGTGATCACGGACGTCGACGGCCAGGTGCCCGCCCCCGGGGCGGCAGCCCGCCCGCAGGGCGTCCCCGGGATGGACGTGCCCGCGTCATGAGCGTCCGGCCGGCCCTCGGCAGGCGCGTGGCGGCGGAGGGGCTCGGCACCTTCTGCCTGGTCTTCGCCGGCACCGGCGCCGTCGTCGTCAACTCGGTCGCCGGCGACCCCCTCGGGCACGGAGGCGTCGCCGCGGCGTTCGGCCTCGTGGTGGCGGTCATGATCTTCTCGCTGGGGCATCTCTCGGGCGCGCACCTGAACCCGGCGGTCACCCTGGCCTTCTCGTCGGCGCGCCACTTCCCCCACGCGGAGGTGGCCCCCTACATCGCGGCGCAGTTCGCCGGCGCGATCCTCGCGTCGCTCTCCCTGCGGGGGCTCTTCGGCCTGTCGGGCGGCCTGGGGGCGACCCACCCGGCGTACGTCGGCGACGTCGGGGCACTCGTGCTGGAGGCGGGCCTCACCGCCGTCCTGATGATCGTGATCCTGGCCGTGGCCACCGACACGCGCGCCGTCGGCTCCATGGCCGCGGTCGCCATCGGGGGCACGATCGCGCTCGAGGCGCTCGTCATGGGGCCGATCACCGGTGCCTCGATGAACCCCGCCCGCTCGCTCGCCCCGGCGGTGGTCGGCGGGGACATCACGGACCTGTGGATCTACCTGGCCGGACCCGTCTCCGGCGCCCTCGCGGGCGCCGTGATCTACACCTTCCTGCGCGACGCGCAGGATGCGACCGTCGCCGCGGCACCCGCGGCGCTCACCGAGAACGAGGAGGCAGCACGATGACACCGGTGGACATCGATCTCGCGCAGCAGCTCACCCGCACCATCGAGCGGCTGACCGCGGACTTCGCGGGCGTCTTCGGCGCCGAGACGGTCGAGCGCTTCGCCCGCGAGACCTTCGATACGCTCAGCGAGAGGGCCACCGTCACACCGTTCCTCCCGGTGTTCTGTGATCGTTTCACCAGGGACCGGCTCACCGCGCTGGCCCAGGCGGACGACCTCATCGCCAAGGAGCGGCCCGAGGTGCTCTACGTGTGCGTCCACAACGCCGGGCGCTCCCAGATGGCGGCGCTCCTCACGGCTCACCTCGGTGAGGGGCGGGTCAACGTCCGCTCCGCGGGGTCGGATCCGGCCGATCGGGTCAACCCGCTGGTCGTCACGGCGATGGCCGAGATCGGTCTCGACATGTCGGCCGAGTTCCCCAAGCCCCTCACCGACGAGGTGGTCCGCGCCGCCGACGCCGTGATCACGATGGGCTGCGGCGACTCGTGCCCGATCTACCCCGGCAAGAAGTACGAGGACTGGGACCTCTCCGACCCCGCCGGGGCGGAGTCGCTCGAGCAGGTCCGGGCGATCCGCGAGGACATCCGCGGCCGAGTCGAGGCCCTGCTGGTGGAGCTCGGAGTGCGCGTCGGCGCCTGAGGTGCGCCCCGGCGCCGGGCGGCCCGCTTCACCGCCCGGCGCTGCGGGTGCGCGCCCGCGCGCCCCGGAGGGTCCCGGCAGCCCGAGCTCCCCGAAGGCCGGCCTCGAGAAGCGCTAACCGGCCGCGAGCCACTCCCTGAGCGCGTCGATCTCCTCCTGCCCGATCCCGTGCCCGCCCGGGCGCAGGGTGGCCGACAGGTCGGCCCCGGCGGCCCGGTAGACGGCGACGCCCTCCAGCGCGATCGACACCGGCAGGAACGGATCGTTCTCGCCGCCGATCGCGAGGACGCGCCGCCCGCGCAGTCCGCCCGCCGACGTGATCTCGTCGGGCAGGGGGTAGACGCTCGAGAGCAGGGCGACGTCGCCGACCAGTTCGGGGTGGGTCGCCGCCATCGCCCCGGCCATCATGCCGCCGTTGGAGAAGCCCACGGCGGTGAGCGGCGTGCCGAGCCCGAGCTCGGCCGCCGTCGCCCCGAGCCACTCCGCGAGCTCGGCGATGCGCTGCTCGAAGCTCTCCAGCACGGGGATGCCGATGCCCCGGTTGAGGAACCAGGCGTAGCCCGGCGGCTGGGGCTCGGGCCCGCGCGGCGCCAGGATCCCGACTCCGCCGAGGGCCTCGCCGAGGCCGAGCAGGTCGTCCTCACGGCCCCCGCGCCCGTGCAGGGCGAGCAGTGTCGGGGCCCCGGCTGCCGCGGGCAGGTGGCGGTACGCCGTCACGGAGCGTCGCCCGCCGCGCCGGCGCCGTCCTCGAACTCGCGCAGGATCGGCTCGGCAACCTCGAGCGCGGTCCACGAGGCCGGGAAGCCGGCCAGGCCCGAGACCGCGATCAGCACCTCGCGCACCTCGTCGGGCGCCACCCCCGCGCCCAGTGCGCCGCGCACGTGCCAGCCGAGCTGCGGCTCGGCGCGCAGCGTCGCCGTGATCGCCATGGCGACGATCGAGCGGTCGCGGCGGCTGAGCCCCGGCCGGCTCCAGAGGTCTCCGAACCCGAAGGCGGAGGTCAGCTCCTCCATGTCGGGGGAGACCGCGCGCCAGCGCTCGATCACCCCCTCGCCCAGGTGCCGCTCGGCCAGCTCGCGCCCGCGGCGCAGGCGCGGGTCGTCGGTCGGTTCGCTCATGTGGTCCCCCTGGTGTCGGCCATGACAGGCGCCGCGGTCCCGGCGCGCGGGTTGCGGAGCGGCGTCAGCCGCTCCTCGATGGCGTCGCGATAGCGCTCGTACTGCGGCGGCAGCCGCAGCGCCTCGCCCAGCCGGGCGGGCGCCTCGTCCACGGCGAAGCCGGGCCCCGCGGAGGCGACCTCGAACATCACGCCGCCGGGCTCGTGGAAGTAGATCGAGCGGAAGTACTGCCGGTCGATCACCTCGGTCGGGTGCCCTCCCGACTGTCGCACCCGGGCGATCCAGTCCGCGTGCTCGTTGTCGGGAGCGGTCCAGGCGACGTGGTGCACGGTGCCGGCGCCCTGCACGGCGTGCCCTCCCGGCGGCGCATCGACCAGGTAGAGGCCGCGGCGCTCGGCACCGCGCGTCACCAGGCGCCCGGCCGACTCGCGGACGAAGCCCAGGCCGCCGGAGAGCACGGCCTCGGTCGCCTCGGGCGCACGGCTGTAGGCGCGCACGCCGGCGATGCCGCCGAGCGCGTCGCGGGGCGCGACCCCGGCCGAGTGGGCGGCCCGCGCGGCGCCGTCCTCGGGAGACGCCACGACCAGCTCGATGCCGAGGCCCTCCGGGTCGGAGCTCGTCAGCGTCGCCTCGTCCCGGTCCACGGGCCGCCCGGCCGCGGAGAGCCGGTCGGCCCAGACGTCGAGCGACGCGGCCGTCGGGACGCGCCACACGATGCGGTTCACCATGCCCGCCCCCGGGCGTCCTGGCGCCGCGCCCCGCACCTCGAAGAAGGTGAGGATGCTGCCCGGGCTGCCGCTCTCGTCGCCCATGTAGAGGTGGTATAGGTCCGGCGCGTCGAAGTTGACGGTCGTCTTCACGAGCCGCAGGCCGAGCACGCCGACGTGGAAGTCGATGGCGCGCTGCGCGTCGCCCGTGATCGCGGTGACGTGATGGATGCCGTCGAGGTTCATCCCCGCTCCTCCGTCCCCGCCGTGTCGTGCGGGGTCGTGTAAAATCGTTGCATGATCAAGCAAAAGGGTAGTTGACGATGCAAACAGAGGTCAAGGCCGGGGACGGGGCGCTGCGGGGGGCGGACGGCGAGCCGCTGACTCCCCTGGAGCTCGGCGCGTGGCGGGGGCTGCTGCGGGTGCACTCCGACCTCGTGCGCCGCCTCGACGCCGGCCTGCGCGCCCGCCACGGGCTCTCGCTGACGTCCTACGAGGCGCTGATGCTGCTCGGCACCTCGCCGCGCGGCCGGATGCGCATCTCCGAGCTCTCGGGGGCGACGCTGCTCAGCGTGAGCGGCATGAGCCGGATGGTCGACCGCCTGGCCCGGGACGGACTCGTGGTGCGGGAGACCTGCGAGGAGGACGGCCGGGGCGCCGAGGTGGTGCTCACGGCGAGCGGCCGTGGTCGCCTCCGCGCCGCGCGCGCCGGGCATCTGACCGACGTACGGCGCGAGTTCCTGACGCGGTTCTCGGATGACGAGCTGGGTGCGATGGCGGGCTATTGGTCGCGCATCGAGCCGGCTCCCCGCGGTGGCTGACCGGCGGGAGGGGCTCCCGACAGCCTCCTCCCGCCGCGCCGAGGCCGGGCGAGCCGGCCCACCTGACCCCGGTCGCCGGCGGGGGCGCGTCGCGGCGATCCGGGATCGACAGGAGTCTCGCTGTCCGGGGCCGCGCGGGGGTTACGCGCCGGTTGATCCGCCGCCCGGGTTGGTGACGATGCGGTGACCGGGCCGTGGGCGGCCCGCGTCCACCGTCAACGACGGACGGCGCCCGGGGGTCAGGGGCCGGCGAGCGAGTCGGAGCGGGCCCTGGCGTCGCGGACGACCTGGGCGTCCTCCTCCTCGGCCTGGCGGCGCAGCTGGCCGAACCCCACGCCCTCGGCCAGCAGGAAGAGGAAGCCGACCGCGACGCCCACCATCGCCTCGGTGCCCTGCAGCACCACCGAGAACGCGATCGCCTCGGCGGTGCTCACCCCGTAGGAGGCTGTCAGGGGCACGACGGCGGCCGCCTGGAACACGACCAGGTTGCCGGGCAGCACCGGGAACGCCTGGGCGAGCGTCACGGTCACCAGTAGAAGGCCGGCGCCGCCCCAGCCGACCCGGTCGAGGCCGAAGGCGAGCAGGGTGAAGTAGATCCCGGTCCACTGTGCGAGCCAGGTCGCGAGGCTCGCCCCGACCACGACGCTCATCTGCCGGGGCTCGCGCAGGCCGAGGTGGCTCTCGCGCACGGCCCCCCACAGGCGCGAGAGCGCCCGCGTCGCCCGCGCCCAGAGCGGTCCGGTGTTGAGCCAGGGCGGCAGCTGGCGTCCTGGTCCCGACAGCAGGGCGACCAGCACCACGGCCAGGCACCCGATGCCCAGCGCGATCGACGCGAACCAGGCGTAGGAGGGCAGCGGCAGGAACATCCCGATCGCGAGCACCAGCCCGACCCACGTGATCGTGGAGACCAGGTTCTCGGCGACCACCGTCCCGAGCAGGGTCGTGGTCGGGGGCCGGTCACCGCCGCGGCGGTCCATCCGCCGCCGCAGCAGCATCACCTTGACGATCTCGCCGACCCGGGCGGCCAGCAGCGTGTTGAAGAGGAAGCCCACGAAGAGCGGGCTGAGCAGGTCGCGGTAGCGGGTGCGGCGCGTCATGCCCGGCAACGCGTCCACGACGCCCTTCCACGCCAGGCCCTTGAACGCGACCGAGGCGAAGTTGGCGGTCACCGCCACGCCGAGGAGCCCCCAGGAGGTCACGTGGAACGCCGAGTGGACCTCCCCGAGGTCGAGCTTCCAGACCGCCACGACGCCGATCGCCACCAGCAGGGCGACGCGCGCGACCGGGACGGCGAACCGCCGCGCGAGGAAGCGCCGTTCTCCGGCCTGGGTGGTCATCGGACCCCGGCGAGCGCGTCGAGGGTCACCAGCTCCAGATCGCGCTCCCGCGCCGCGCGGCAGATCTCGCCGAGGGCGTCGGCGGTCTGCTGCCGTGGCCGGCCGGGCGCCCAGCCGTCGGCGTCGTGCAGCAGGAGGATCGTCCCCGGCGCGAGCGCCTCCGCCGAGCGCCGGGCGATCGTGGCGGGGCCGGGCTCGGCCGAGTCGAAGACCCCTGTGGTCCAGGCCGCCATGCGGTAGCCGGCGCTGCGGGCGCCGGCGGCGGTCGCCGGGCCGCGAAAGCCGTGGGGGGCGCGGAAGAGGCGCGACATCGTCCCCGGCCCGGCCGCCCGGTGCACCGACTCCTCCGTGCGCCGGAGCTGGTCGCGCACGTGGCGGGGGCCCCGGAAGATCAGGATGCCGTGGTCGTAGCCGTGATTGGCCACCTGGTGCCCCTCGGCCACCATGCGGCGCACCGTCGCCGGGTACCGGTCGACCTGGCGGCCCAGCACGAAGAAGGTGGCCCGCACGTCCTCCCCGGCGAGGACGTCGAGGACGTCGTCGGTGGAGGGGCCGGGACCGTCGTCGAAGGTCAGCGCCGCGCGGGGGCGATCGCGCGGCCCGCGCCAGAGGCAGCGCCCGAACACGGGGTTGCGCGGCCGGAAGGTCGCGACCCCCGCCAGACCGGCCGCGGCCGCGATGACGACAGCGGCCGCCGGACGGCGGCGTGCCTGGCTGGCTGAGGCCGCCACCGCCCCCACGCCGACCCACATGGCGCGATGCACGGCCGGGCCCTTTCGCATCGGGGGCGTCATGGCATCGGAATCGATCGGCGCGAGTCGGTCCCGCGCCGGGCGATGCTATCAACGCCGCCCGGCGCCGCCGCGACCCGGTCGCGGCCGCTGTTTGGCACACTCGCATCGAGAGTGCCAGGGCTCGGATCCGGTGGGCTATAATCCCACGCCGATACCGGGCATTCCGTCGCATGAGGTGGTTGCGTGCCGTTCTACGAATACCGATGCACCAAGGGCCACACGTTCGAGGTGAGGCAGTCGATGAGCGACGAGCCCCTCAAGAAGTGCGAGGTCTGCGGGGCGAAGGCGTCGCGCGTGCTGTTCGCGCCGGCGATCCACTTCAAGGGCACGGGCTTCCACAACACCGACTACTCCAGCAAGCGCCGGGGCGCCTCCGGTGACGACGGTGGATCGGGAGGGGGCACCGACTCGTCGGGCAACGGCGCGGGCGCCTCCACCTCCGACTCGGCCCCCGCCGCGCCGGCCAAGGACTCGGGCACGAAGAAGACGGTGGGGCTGGACAAGGTCTAGGGCCGGGCGGGAGGCTCCCGCCATGCGGCCCACGGCGCGCTCGCGCCAATTCAGACATCCGGCCCGGCTCGTGGTCGCCGGCTTCGCCGGCGTCATCGCGATCGGCACCGTCCTCCTCCTGCTGCCGGTCGCCACCACCGCTCCGGGTGGTGCGTCGTTCCACAACGCCGTGTTCCAGGCGACCGCCGCCGTGACCCTCGCCGGCCTCGGCATCGTGGACGTGCCCACCTACTGGAGCCCGACGGGCCAGGCGATCATCCTCGGGCTGACGCAGGTGGGCGCCCTGGGAATCGTCACCAGCTCCCTGGTGCTGATCGTGCTGATCGCCCGTCGCGTCGGCCTGCGCGGCCGGCTCGCGGCACAGACCGAGACCCACACCACCGGCCTCGGCGGGATGCGGCGCCTGGTGGTCGGCATCGTCGTCTTCACCCTGGCCGCCCAGGCGCTGGCCTCCGCAGTGCTCTTCGCCCTGCTCCTGGGCATGGGCCGCTCGGCCGGCGACGCGGCCTGGGAGGGCCTCTTCCACGGCGTCGCGGCCTTCAACAACACCGGCATCTCGATCACGCCGGGAGGTGCCGCCGCCTTCACCGGCGAGCCGGCGATCCTCGCGACGATGGCGGTTGCCGTGGTCGTCGGTGGGCTCGGCTTCCCGGTGTGGCTCGAGCTGCAGCGGAACCCGCGCCGGCCGTCGCGCTGGAGCCTGCACGCCAAGCTGACGCTCGCCGCGACGGGGATCCTCCTCGCGCTGGGCACCGTCGTCATCACGGCGCTCGAGTGGTCGAACCCGAGGACCCTCGGCGGGATGAGCGTCGTCGACCGGGTGGTGAACGGCGCCTTCGCGGGGATCATGCCCCGCACCGCCGGATTCGCCTCGCTGGACTACGGGGAGCTCAACACCGACTCGCTCCTGTTCACCGAGATGCTGATGTTCGCGGGAGGGGGCAGCGGCTCGGTGGCCGGCGGCATCAAGGTCTCGACGCTCGCCCTGCTCGTGTTCGTGGTGCTCGCCGAGATCCGCGGGGAAGCCGAGGTGAACGCCTTCCGCCGCCGCATCCCCGAGGCCGTCCAGCGCCAGGCGCTGACCGTCGCGGCGCTCTCGATCAACACCATCGTCATCGGGGCCCTGGTGGTGCTCGCGAGCAACGACCTGCCCTTCGCCGACGTGGTCTTCGAGGTGACGGCGGCCTTCACCACCGCCGGCCTCAGCACGGGGATCACCGCCGAGCTCAACGGGATCGGGCACACCGTGCTGATGGTGCTGATGTTCCTCGGGCGCGTCGGTCCGCTTACTCTTGGTGTCGCGCTCGTCCTGCGCGAGCGTGACCGTCGCTACAGTCACCCCGAGGAAAGGCCGCTCGTTGGCTGACAACGACCAGACGCTCGTGATCGGCCTGGGCCGCTTCGGCCGGGCGCTCGCCGCCACCCTCGGCGACCTCGGCAAGGAGGTGATGGGCGTCGACGCCTCGGCCCAGATCGTGCAGGAGTGCGCGCCCACGATGACCCACGTGGTCCGGGCCGACTCCACCGACGCCGAGGCCCTGCGCCAGCTCGGCGCCGCCGACTTCGGCACCGCGGTCGTGGCCATCGGCAGCGACGTGCAGGCGAGCATCCTCACCACCTACGCGCTCGTCGACCTGGGGATCCCCCGGATCTGGGCGAAGGCGATCACCGCCCAGCACGGTGCGATCCTGGAGCGGGTCGGCGCCCACCGCGTGGTCTTCCCCGAGCGGGACATGGGAATCCGGGTCGCGCACACGATGCTGGGCCGCACGGTCGACTACATCGAGCTCGACGAGGACTTCGTGCTGGTCGAGACCACCGTTCCCCGCGAGATCGTCGGCAAGACCCTCAAGGACGCCGCCCTGCGCAGGAGGCACGACGTGACGGTCGTCTGCGTCAAGACCCCCGGGGGGCGCTTCGAGTACGCGACGCCCGAGACGGTCGTCGGTGAGGGCGACCTGATCGTGGTCGCCGCCGCGATCGACAAGGCCCAGGCGTTCGCCGCGCTGGATTGAGCGCAGCGCCGGGCGGGTCGCCCGGCGGCGCGCTCAGTTCCGTCCGACGAACCTGGCGATCTCCCGCTCGTTGAGGTCGGGGTCGGTCTGGACGACGAACGAGATGCCGTCCACCAGCTGCGGCTCCCCGGTGAGCAGGATCCGGTCCTCGGTGCGCTGCTCGAGACGGGCCTGGAGCCAACCCATCTTCACCATGTCCATCGTGCCGATGTCGGTCTGCAGGGCGCGCACCACGCCGGCGCCGCGCCATGGCGCACGCCAGAGCTCCGAGGTGGCGACCACCTCGCTCTTGAGGCCGGCGACCACCGCCTGCTGACGGAGAGCGCGGCCGAAGTCGCCCCCGCAGGCGCCCTGGCGAGCCCGTGAGAACTCGAGGGCGCGGGCGCCGTCCATCTCGATGCGGCCGGCGGGGAAGCTGACCGTGCGGCCGGCCTCGTAGGGGCAGTCCAGCAGCGCCGTGGGGTTGTTGACGGTGATCCCCCCGACCGCGTCCACCATCTTCGGGAAGCCGGCGAACTTGATCACCATCAGGTGGTGGATCGGCAGCCCGGTGACCTGCTTCACGGCCCGGATCATCCCCGCCTGGCCGCCGAAGGTGAACGCGGCGTTGATCTTCTGCGTGCCGACGCTCGGCAGCTCGACGCGCCAGTCCCGTGGGATGGAGAGGTACTTGATCCGGCCGGAGTCCGGGTCGGTGCGCATGATCAGCACGGTGTCCGCCCGCTTGCTGCGTGTCGCGCCCTTACGCGCGTCGACCCCGAGGATGAGGGTGTTGGTCGGCGTGCCGAGCATGCCGCCCGAGGGCTCGTCGAGCGCCGCGCGCGCCGACGCCGTGATCTTGCTGTTGGCCTCGTTAACGGCTCCGTCGATGGCGAGGTAGCCCAAGAAGGCCCACACGACGAAACCGGCGATCAGCAGCACCGCGATGCGTGCGATCCATCCACCGGGCCCGAGCCCGCGCAGCGACCAGGGGCGGCGGCCCTCACGGGCGAGCGCGCGGCGCTGCTCGCGCTCGAGCGTGCCGGGACGGCGCGCGGGGATCGGCTCCACGGCGCGCCCGCGGCCGCCGCCGCCCGGGGGCGGGGCCGGCGGAGCGTCGGCGCCGGCCTCGCGGGCGGTCAGCTCGCGCAGCGCGGCGAGGCCGTCCTCGCCGGTGCTCTCGCCTCCGCGGGCGCGGAAGCGCCGGTAGGGCTTGGTGGTCCGGCTCATCGGCGGGCAATGGTAGCGTCACCCGCGGCGATGTCGGTCCGACTCGGGAAGGGGCCGCCGTGACGGGTCCGGGTGGCCTGGTGGTGGTGGGGACCCCGATCGGGAACCTCGAGGATCTGAGCCCGCGTGCGGCAGGGTGCCTGCGCGACGCTGACCTGGTGGCCTGCGAGGACACGCGCCGCACGGCGACGCTGCTCCGCCACGCGGGGGCCGCCACGCGCATGGTGGCCGTCCACCGCCACAACGAGGCGGCGCGGGCGGCCGAGCTCGTCGAGAGGATGCGCGCCGGCGGGACGGTGGCCCTGGTGAGCGACGCGGGGATGCCCCTGATCAGCGACCCGGGCGGCCGCGTCGTGCGGGCGGCGATCGACGCCGGCCTGGCGGTCACCGTGGTGCCGGGCCCGAGCGCCGTGACGACCGCCCTGGCCGCCTCGGGGCTCGCGGGCGAGGCGGGCTTCGCCTTCCTCGGCTTCGTGCCCCGCAAGGGGGCCGAGCGGCGTGCGGCCATGGAGCGGATCGGCGCCCTCGACACGCCCGCCGTCTGCTTCGAGAGCCCTCAACGGCTCCCCGCCCTGCTGGCCGAGCTCGCCGCCGCCTGGCCCGCGCGCGAGGTCGCCGTCTGCCGCGAGCTGACCAAGCTGCACGAGGAGGTGGTACGTGGCACCGCCGCCGAGCTCGCCGAGCGTTTCGCCGCGCCCCCGAAGGGCGAGATCGCCGTCGTCATCGGACCCGCGGCCCCGGCTGCCGTCCCCGGCGACGACGACGCGCCGCTGCGCGAGGCCCTCGGCCTGCTGATCGGCGCGGGGCTCGGGGCCGGGCGCGCCGCGGATGTGGCGGCGGGCCTCGGCATCGCGCCCCGCAACCGGGCCTATCGCGTGGCGCTCGCCGTGGCCGAGGAGAGGCGCTCCGCGACGTAGCCGACGTCCAGGCGGATGCCGCCGGCCGCCTGGGCGGCCGCGCCGGACATCTTCGCCACGGCCGCCCAGTCGCCGAGCACGACGGCCCGGCAGAGGGCCTCCTCGGGCGGGGCGATCCGGATGGGCCGCCCGGCGGCGGCGGCGGAGAGCGACCGGTTCCACATCAGCTCGAAGTCCGGCGCCAGGCGCCCGCCCGGGGCGTCCACGGCGAGGTCGCAGGTGATGTCCACCTCGACGCCCGCCCGCCGGGCGGACGCGCGGAGGGATCTGCGCCCGGATCCGGCGGCCGGGGACAGCTCCACCCCGAGGGCCGTCGCGGCCGCGACGGCGTCCCGCGGATCGACCTCGAGGTCGATGTCGCCCGGGCGCACCGGGGACCCGAGCAGCGCGCGCCCGGCGCTCCCGCTCAGCAGCCACCGCACCCGTGCCCCGCCGAGGGCGTCGGCCACCGCGCAGAGCGCGGCGAGGGGGCGCGGCGGCAGTGGCGCTGACGGTGGCACTACACTCCCCGGTCGTGGCCGACGGACGCTTCTACCTCACGACGCCCATCTACTACGTGAACGCGGACCCGCACATCGGGCACGCGTACACGACCATCATGGCCGACATCATCGCCCGCCATCACCGCCAGCTGGGCGAGGACGTCTTCTTCCTCACCGGGACCGACGAGCACGGCGCCAAGATCGCGGCGTCGGCCGAGCGCGAGGGGCGCACCCCGCGCGAGCAGGCCGACGTCCTCTCGGCGCGCTTCCGCGCCCTCGGGGGCGTGCTCGACGCGACCAACGACTTCTTCATCCGCACCACCGACGCCGCGCACGAGGCCGAGGTGCAGGCGGTGATGAGCGCCCTCCACGACTCCGGCGACGTCTACAAGGGCAGCTACGGCGGCTGGTACTGCGCGGCCAGCGAGGCCTTCTACCCCGAGTCCGAGCTCCTCGAGGGACGCCTCTGCCCGGTGCACAAGACCCCGGTCGAGTGGGTGGAGGAGGAGAACTGGTTCTTCCGGCTCTCGGCCTATCGTGAGCGGCTGCTCGCCCACTACGACGCGAACCCCGGCTGGGTGCTGCCCCAGGCCCGCTTCAACGAGGCCCGCCGCATGATCGAGCTCGGGCTCGAGGACCTGTCGGTGTCACGCGCCCAGGTGGAGTGGGGCGTGCCGGTGCCGTGGGACCCCGAGCAGACGATCTACGTCTGGATCGACGCGCTCCTCAACTACCGCACCGCCCTCGGGTACGCCCGTCCCGGCGAGGACATGGTGGAGCGGTACTGGCCGCCCGACCTGCAGCTGATGGCCAAGGACATCCTGAAGTTCCACGCCGTCATCTGGCCGGCCATGCTGATGGCGGCCGGCCTCGAGCTGCCGCGCCGGCTGATGATCCACGGCTACGTGCTCAAGGGCGGCGAGAAGATGAGCAAGACCACGGGCAACGTGGTCGACCCGTTCCCGTTCATCGAGCGCTACGGCATCGACGCCCTCCGCTACTACCTGGCCCGCGAGGTGCGCTTCGGCGAGGACGGCACCTTCACCGCCGAGGGCTTCGACGCCCGCTACTCGGGCGAGCTCGCCAACGAGCTCGGCAACCTGCTCAACCGCGTCGTCAGCATGATCGGCCGCTATCGCGGCGGGGTCGTCCCGGCCGATCCCGGCGGCGATGCCGACGTGGCCGCCGAGGTGGCCGCCGCGGCGGCGGGGTGCGCGGCCAGCTTCGCCGCGCTCGACCTGTCGCGCGGCGTCGAGGACGTGTGGCGCCTGGTGCAGCGGCTCAACCGCCTGGTGGAGCAGCGGGCCCCGTGGACCCTGGCCAAGGACCCCGAGAGGGCCGGCGAGCTCGACCAGACGCTCTACAGCCTGGCCGAGGGCCTGCGGGCCGCCGCCATCATGCTCTGGCCCGTCATCCCCGGCTCGGCAGGCCGGATCCTCGCGTCGCTCGGTCAGGACCCCGCCGCGATCGCGCTCGCAGGCGCGACCTGGGGCTCCGGGGCGGCGGGGGCGACCGTCTCGCTCGCCGACCAGCTCTTCCCCCGCGTGGAGGAGGAGGAGGCGTAGTCGATACCCACGCCCATCTCGACTCCTGCGACGCCCCTGCGGCCGAGCTGGTCGAGGAGGCCCGCGCCGCGGGCGTGGAGCGCATCGTCGCCATCGGCGTGGGGCGCGCGTCCAGCGAGGGCGCCGTGGCGCTGGCCGAGGCCCACGCCGAGGTCCATGCGGCGGTGGGCGTGCACCCCAACGACGCCGACGGGTTCACCGAGGCGGACATCGATTGGATGCGGGCGCTCTGCGCGCACCCCCGGGTGGTGGCGGTGGGGGAGTGCGGCCTCGACTACTTCCGCGACCACGCCCGCCCGGAGAACCAGATGCGCGCATTCCGGGCCCAGATCGCGCTGGCGCGCGAGGTGGGCCTGCCGCTGGTGATCCACACCCGCGAGGCGGCCGACGACACCCTCGCGGTCCTCGCCGAGGACGCGGAGGGCCTGACCGTCGTGCTGCACTGCTTCTCGCTGCCCGACCGCCTCGACGAGGTCGTCGCCCGCGGGTACGTCCTGAGCTTCGCGGGACCGGTCACCTTCCCGCGCTCCACCGACCTCCAGCGCGCCGCGCGGGACGTTCCCGGGCACCTGCTGATGGTCGAGACCGACAGCCCCTACCTGACGCCCGTCCCGCGCCGCGGCAGGCCCAACCGCCCCGCCAACGTCGCCCACACCCTGCGCTTCGTGGCCGGTCTGCGGGGTGTCTCCGAGGAGGAGCTCGACGAGCTCACCAGCGCCAACGCCGCCCGCGTCTTCGGCTGGTGACGGCGGGGCCGGGGCGGGGCGGGTGGGCGTCATGCGCCTCCTCGCCGCCCACGGCCTGCGGCCCGACACCGACCTCGGCCAGCACTTCCTCCTCGACGAGAACCTCGTCGACCTCGCGGTGCGCGAGGCGGGGATCGGCCCCGGGGACGTCGTGCTGGAGGTGGGCCCCGGGGTCGGCGTGCTCACCGTCGCGCTCGCGCGCGCCGCGGCCGCCGTGCACGCGGTGGAGCTCGACCGCCGCCTCGAGGGGGCCCTCTCCGACGCGCTGAGCGGTTGCGCCGGCGTGACCGTCCACTGGGGCGATGCGATGCGGATCCCCCTCGAGGACCTGCGTCCGGCTCCCACCGCCCTGGTCTCCAACCTGCCCTACGACATCGCGACCCCGCTGGTGCTGGAGAGCACCTGGCGCCTGCCGTCCCTGGAGCGGTGGTGCGTGATGGCCCAGCGGGAGGTCGTCGACCGCTGGCTCGCGCCCCCCGGCGGGCGCCTGTACGGGGCGCCGTCGGTCCTTTTGCAGCTCGCGCTCGAGCCGACCTTCCGCCGCTCCGTGGGACGGGAGGTCTTCGTGCCCCGCCCGCGGGTCGACTCGGCCCTCGTGGCCTTCCGGCGCCGGGGGCCGGCGCCCGGGCCGGGTGTGCGCAGCCTGGTGCGGGCCGCGTTCGGCGCCCGGCGCAAGACGCTCGCGAACGCGCTGGCCCTCGCCGGCGCCGATCGCGCGGAGGTGGCCGCCGCGCTGGAGGCCCTCGGGCTGCCCCGTGCGGTCCGGCCGGAGGCGCTCGCGCCGGCCGAGTTCCCCGCGCTGGCGGAGGCTCTGCGCTGGACCGGCTGACCCTCACCGCGCCCCCGAAGCTCAACCTGCGCCTGCTGGTCGGGCCTCTCGGCGACGACGGATTCCACCCCCTGCGGACCCTGATGGTCGCGCTCGACGGGCTGGCCGACACGGTGAGGGTGCAACGGGCGCCCGAGCGGAGCGTGTCGTGCCCCGGCATCGAGGGCCCCGGCAACCTGGCCTGGGCCGCCCTCGACGCCCTCGAGTCCGAGGTCGGCCGGCCGCTGCCCGTGTCGGTGCAGATCGAGAAGGCGATCCCGGCGGAGGCCGGGCTCGGGGGCGGATCGAGCGACGCGGCGGCCGTCCTGCGCGCCGCCGACCGGCTCCACGGCCTCGGGCTGGGGCCCGGCCGCCTGGAGGCGGTGGCCGCGCGCGTCGGCTCGGACGTGCCCTTCTTCATCCGCGGCGGTTGCCAGTGGGCGCGCGGGCGGGGGGAGACGCTGACCCCGGCCGTCGCACCGCGCTTCGCGGCGCTGCTGCTGCGTCCGCCCGAGGGCCTCTCCACGCCCCGGGTCTACGCCGCCTTCGACCGGATGGCGGCCCCTGCCGCCTGCGACGACGCCGCGGCGCCGCCGGCGATGCCCGCCCTCGCGGGCTGGGTGCGCAACGACCTCTGGCCGCCCGCCCTCGCGCTGGCTCCGTCCCTGGGCGCCGCCGCCCGCGCGCTCGCCGCGGCCGGCGCGGGCGCCGTGCTGCTCTGCGGCAGCGGCTCCTGCCTCGCGGGGCTCTTCTCGGGGCGCGCCGAGGCCGAGGCGGCGATCGCGCGCCTGCCCGCCGAAGGGCTGCGCGCCGTGGTCGAGCCGAGGCCGCCGGAGGCCTGACGGCACGATCCCGGCGGGGGTCGTTCGATGTGGTTCGTCCGAGACGCCGGTCTGGATCACGTCGTGCCCCGCCGAGGTTCCGGGGCGACGCGGGGGGTTGGGAGCGGTGAACGCCGGGGGACAACGGACCCGTACCGACGGTACGACCGACCAATCGATCACTGGAGAGACCATGGCCCGACGCACGATGACCCGGCGCGCCCTCGCGCTGGGCGCCGCACTGGCGCTCGCCGCCCCTGTGGCGGCCCAGGCGCGCGACATCCACGCCACCGACTCGGCAGGCAACCTGCTGCGGTTCGACTCGCGGACGCCCGGGGTGATCCTCGACTCGACCCCGATCACCGGGTTGCCCGCAGGCGTGTCGCTGGTGGGGATCGACGTGCGGCCGGCCACCGGCGACCTCGTCGGCGTGGGCAGCAACAGCACCCTCTACACGATCGACCCCGGCACGGCGGTCGCCACCCCGATCGGCACCGGCTTCACCCCGGGCCTGGCCGGTACCTCGTACGGCGTCGACGTCAACCCGGTCCCCGACGCGCTGCGCATCACCAGCGAGGCGAACCAGAACTACCGCATCGCGTTCGGTACGGGCAACCACGGCGCCGGCAGCCCCGATGGCGCGCTCAACCCGGGCGATCCCTCGATCGTCGCCAGCGCCTACACGAACTCCGTGCTCACGGCGACGCGCCCGGCCACCACGACGCTCTACGGCATCGATTCGGCGACCGACCAGCTCGTCACGCAGAACCCGCCGAACGCCGGGACGCTGGTCGACGGCAAGCCGCTCGGCATCGATGTCGGCGACCAGACCCAGTTCGACATCGCCGGCGCCGGGAACCTCGGCTTCCTCGCCACCACTCCGCCCGGCGGCACCGGTGCCATCCTCTACCGCGTCGACATCACCACCGGTCGCACGACGATCCTCGGCCCGATCGGCACGGGCAGCCTGCTGCGCAGCAAGGGGACGCCGCGCCTCGCCATCACCGGCATGGCGGCCCGGCAGGAGGTCGCCGCGCCGCGCGCCAACGTCCCGCCCACGGTCACGGTCGTGAAGACCACCCTGAAGCCGCGCCCCGGTCAGCGCGCCGCCTACATCGCCCAGGCGGCCGACCCCGACGGGGCGATCTCCAAGGTCGAGTGGGACACCGACGCCGACGGCGCCTTCGACGACGCCACCTCGTCGTCGCTGCGAGTCGGCCTTCCGGCCGGCGTCCGCACGCTCGCCGTGCGCGTCACCGACGACTCGGGGGCCCGCACCACCGGCACGGTCCGCGTGCTCGTGGCCCGCTAGCACCAGGGCCCGTACGGCCGGACCCGGCACGCCGACGGCGTGCCGGGTCCGCGGCCGGGTCAGCGTTTAGACTCGGCCGATGGACGACCCGCTGATCATCGAGCTCGAGCCGCCCTCCTCGCGCGAGCGGGCCCGGCGCTGGCTGCGCGGCCGGCGCCTGATGCTCTCGGGCATCCTCGCGCTCGTCGAGGTGATCGCCTTCCTCATCTGGCGGCCGAGCGCCGTGCTGCTCGCCACGCTCGCGATCGTGGTGCTGGTCGTCTCGGTCATGGGCGCGACGCGCATCGGCCCGGGCCTGGCGCGCGACGTGCTCTGGATCGTGGCGATCGCCCAGGGCATCGTCGTCACGATCCCCCTGATCATCGGCGTGTCGCTCGTCGCGGCCCTGCTGACCGCGGTGGTCATCATCATCGCCTTCATCGCGATCGCCGCGCGCTGGCGGGTGTGATCCCGGTCGCGGCGCCCCCGCCCGCGCCGTACCTGCTCGAGCGCGCCGCCCCGCCGCCCCCGTCCGGCGCGGACCCGCTCCGCGCCGCCCAGCCGTTCCTCCCACAGATCAACTGGACGCCGCCGCCCCGCGACGGCCCCCGCCCGCTGGTCGCCGTGCTCGACACGGGGGTCGATGCCCGGGCCCCCGACCTGGCCGGCAGCGTCGTGCCGGGCCGCTCGTTCGTCCCGGGGACGCCCGACGCCGGCCGCGATGCGGAGGGGCACGGGACCCACGTCGCGGGGATCGTGGCCGCCGCCTCCGGCAACGGCGTGGGCGGCAGCGGGGTGTCGGCCGCGCGCATCCTGCCGGTGGTGGTCGCCGACTCCGAGGGCCGCGCCACGACGCGCGCCCTGGTGCAGGGCCTGCGCTACGCGACGGTGCGCGGCGCCCGCGTGATCAACATCTCCTTCGGCGGGCGGGGCTTCTCGCGCGACGAGCAGGCGGCGATCGACGCCGCGGTACGCGCCGGGGCGCTGGTCGTCGTGGCCGCCGGCAACGAGGGCGGCCGGGGCGGCCCGGCCTCCTATCCGGGCGCCTACCGTCAGGTGATGACGGTCGCGGCGGTCGGTCGCTCGGAGCGCCCGCTGCCGCTCTCCGAGCGCGGCCCCCAGGTGTCGATGGCGGCCCCGGGTGAGGACGTCGCCTCGGTCCGCGCCCGGGGCCGGCGCCCGGCCGGGGGCGACGCGCTCGTCGCGCGCACCGGCACGTCGGTGGCCGCCGCGATCGTGTCGGGGGTCGCCGCGCGGCTGATGGCCCAGCGGCCGGGGGTGACCGCCGGGCAGATCCGCGCCGTCATGGAGGCCACCGCACGTGATCTGCCGCCCGCCGGGCCCGACAGCGCGACCGGCGCCGGGCTGGTCGATCTGGCCGCCGCGCTCGCCGCCCCGACGCCGCCGCCCGAGGACCCCGAGCCGAACGACGACACGCGCCTGGCGGCCATCACCGTCCCGCTGCGGCTCGGACGGGCGCCGGCGCTGGCGACGGTCGCCGGCCGGACGGGATCCTGGCGCGATCCGCGCGACGGCTTCCGCGTGCGCCTGCGCGGCGGCGACGTGGTCACCGCGCACCTCGAGGCCGCGAGACGCGGGACGCTCGCCCTCGCCCTCTGGCGGCCGGGCACGCCCACCGGGCGGCGCGACGGGGCCTTCGGTCGGCGGTGGCTGGTGGCGTCGTCGCAGGGGGTTCCGCCGTCCGGCACCATCGCCGCGATCGTGCCGCGCTCGGGCATCTACACGCTCGAGGTGCGGGGCCTGCGAGGGGAGTCGGCCTACCCGGTCGCGACGGCCTATTCCGTAACGATCGAGGCACGGGCCTACCGGGCCGCGCTCGCAGCGTCCAGAATGGTGGCCGGATGAGCACCACCCACGACGCCACCGCGGCGCCCGACCTCTCGGACCCGGCCCTCTACATCAACCGCGAGCTGTCGTGGCTCGACTTCAACGCGCGCGTGCTCGCCCTCGCGCAGGACCCTGACGTGCCCCTGCTCGAGCGGTGCAAGTTCCTCGCGATCTTCTCCAGCAACCTGGACGAGTTCTTCATGGTGCGCGTGGCGGCGGTCCAGGACGCGCTCGAGGCGGGCCGCCTGCCCTCGACGCCCGATCAGCTGCCGCGCGACGAGGTGCTCGACCGGGTGGCCGTGCGCGTGCGCGAGCTCACCACCGAGCAGTCGCGCGTGTGGGACGAGGACATCCGCCCGGCGCTGGCCGCGGCCGGGATCGAGGTGGTGCCGTACACCGGGCTCACGTCCGACGAGCGGCTGCGCATCGACGCCCAGTTCGACCGCGAGGTCTACCCGGTCCTGACGCCGCTGGCCGTCGGCCCGGGCCTGCCCTTCCCGTACATCTCGGGGCTGTCGCTCAACCTGGGGCTGCGCGTGCGCGACCCGGTGAAGGGCGAGACCCGCTTCGCCCGCATCAAGGTCCCTCCCCGCCTGCCGCGCTTCCTGCCGGTGGACGACCGGCTGGTGCCGCTCGAGGACGTCATCGAGTCGCACGTCGACCGGCTGTTCCCGGGGATGGAGGTGCTCGACACCTCCCGCTTCCGCGTCACGCGCGACGCGGACTTCTCGATCTCCGACGAGTCGGACGACCTGCTCGGCGCGGTCGAGGCCCAGCTGCAGCGGCGGCGCTTCGGCCACGTCGTGCGCCTGGAGGTGGAGGCCGATGCCCCGGAGGGGCTCGTGGCGGACCTGATGGAGGCGCTTGAGGTGTCGAGCCGCGACACCTTCCGCATCAGCCCACCGCTCGACTTCACGTCGTTGTGGATGCTCGCGAGCCTCGACCGGCCGGCGCTCCGCGACGCCCCGTGGGAGCCCCGTACCCGCGCGCGCCTGCGTCCCGAGGAGGGGGAGCGCACGGATCTGTTCGCGGCGATCCGCCGCGGCGACATCCTGGTGCACCACCCCTACGACGACTTCCACACCAGCGTCGAGCGCTTCGTGGAGCAGGCGGTGGAGGACCCGAACGTCCTGGCCATCAAGCAGACCGTCTACCGCACCAGCGGCGACTCCCCGATCGTCCCCGCGCTGATGCGCGCCGCCGAGCAGGGCAAGCAGACCGTCTGCCTGGTCGAGGTGCAGGCGCGCTTCGACGAGGAGCGCAACATCCAGTGGGCCCGCGCCCTGGAGCGCGCCGGTGCCCACGTGGTCTACGGGCTCTCCGGCCTCAAGACCCACGCCAAGCTCTGCCTCGTGGTGCGGCGCGAGGGCGACCGCGTGCGGCGGTACGTCCACATCGGCACCGGCAACTACAACCCGTCCACGGCCCGGCTCTACACCGACCTCGGCATCTTCACCTGCCGCGAGGACCTCGCCGAGGACGTCGCCGACCTCTTCAACCACCTGACCGGCTTCGCGCGCCCGCCGATGTACCGGCGCACGCTGGTGGCGCCGGCGCACCTTCGCGACGGCGTCATCCGCGAGATCGACCGGGCCATCGAGGGCCACTCGCCGGAGTCGCCATCCCGGGTCGTGATGAAGCTGAACTCCATCATCGACGGGCCGATCATCGCCGCCATCTACCGCGCCTCGCAGGCCGGCGTGACGGTCGATCTGATCGTCCGCGGCATCACCGGCCTGCGCCCGGGCGTGCCCGGCGTCAGCGACAACGTGCGCGTCATCTCGATCGTCGGCCGCTTCCTCGAGCACGCCCGTGTCTTCGCCTTCACCGTGGGCGGCGAGACGGGGTACTGGATCGGATCGGCCGACATGATGGCCCGCAACCTCGACAACCGGGTCGAGCTGGTCGCCCCGGTGGACGAGCCCCAGGGGTGCGACGAGATCCAGGCGCTGATCGACATGCAGCTGATGGACACGGCGCTGGCCTGGGAACTCGGCTCCGACGGCGCCTGGCGCCGCCGGCTGCCCGCGCCGGGCGAGGAGCCGTTCAACTCGCAGGACGCGCTCATGGAGCACGCCAGCCGCCAGGCGGCCCGCTCGGCCTGATCGGCCCGGCCCGATGCGTCGGCCTCCGCGCGTAAGGTCAGGTATCGTCGACCGGGTGAGCACAGACAACCCCGCCTGGTCCCCGCCCGCGAAGCCCAGCTTCAACTCGCCGGCCGCCGACCTCAACCAGTTGCGCAACGAGGCCAAGCGGATCGCCGAGTCGGCCCCGGGGCAGCCGGTCCACAAGGCGGTGCTGGAGCGCGCTCGCGCTCTCGCGGTCGCCATCGAGCACGACCTCGGACTGCCGGAGGCCGCGGACGGCCTCTCGTACGCCGACCTCGCCGTCCTGCTCTCCCAGTCGAAATAGGGCCGGGCCGGCGCGGGCCGATGCGCGGGCGGCTCCCGCGGGAGCTATCCGGGAGGGTCGAGGGCGAGCCGGGCCACGACGCCGTAGTCGGCGTCCGGATCGACGCGCTCCAGCAGCTCGCGGGCGTGGGTCGTCGCCTCGGGAGAAGCGTCCGCCAGGTCGGCGGCGTGGCCGAGGTCCTTGAGCAGGTTGCGCACCGTGAAGCCCGGCACGTGGTCGCCGGCGAGGATGCGCGGGAACAGGTTGCGCAGCTGCCACGAGTCGCCGGACGACCGCATCACCACCTCCCGGGCGAGCGCCGGATCGAGGCCCGCACGCGCGCCGGTGCCGAGAGCCTCGGCGGTCGCGACGGTGATCGTGGCCACCAGCATGTTGTTGACGAGCTTGGCGACCAGCCCGAGCCCGACCGGGCCGCAGTGGACGCGCTTGTCCGGGTCGCCCATGGCGTCGAGCGCCGGAACGGCCGCCGCCAGCGCGACCGCGTCGCCGCCGCACATGAACGCGAGCGTCCCGGCTGCCGCGCCCGTCGGGCCGCCGCTGACCGGGCAGTCGAGGTAGGCGACGCCCCGCTCGGCGCAGCGGGCGGCGAGATCGCGCGCGACGGCGGGGGCGATGGTGCTCATCTCCACCAGCACCGGCGCGGGCGCCTCGGCGCCCAGCATGGCCGTGACCACCTCGGTCACGTCCGGCGAGTCGGTGACGCACGAGCAGGCCAGATCGGCCCCGTCGACGGCCTCGGCGATCGATGCCGCGAGCGTCACCGGGAGGCCGTCCGCGCGCGAGGGCGTGCGGGTGAACAGCCGCACCTCGTGGCCGGCCGCAGCGAGGTTGCGGATCATGCCCGAGCCCATGAGGCCGGCGCCGACGAAGCCGATGACCACGCGGCCACGATAGCGGCTGCCCCGCCTGCGGGGGAAAGCGGTGAGGGCCGCCCTGACGCTCGACCACACAATCGGGGGAGCGATGCCCAGAAATCACGAAGCGCTGTGCCCGAGCGCCTCGTGCCTCCGAACTGCCGCGCGGGGGCAGTAGGACGACCCTCGAGACGGAGTCTGCCCGTGCCCGGGTCCCGATTCGCCCCCCGGGGGGATGGGCCGGAGCTCCGCGACCAGCCCATTGGGGGAGTCCTCGGGCTCGACCCGCGGCGGAGCGCCGGGTTGCGCGCGGCGCCGCGGGGGGATATCCAGCCCGGATGAGCACCGCTCCCACCCAGGAATCGCGCGCGCGGTCGATCGGATCGCCGATCCGTCGATTGGCCGTGTGGTTCCGTGACGTGGTGCTCGGCACCACCCGCCGCTCGGTCACCGACGACATCACGGGCGTCGCGAGCCAGTTCGCGTACAACGCCTTCCTCGCCACGGTTCCCTTCCTCTTCGTCCTGGTGTCGATCATCGGTCTCGTCGCCGAGTCGGACACCTTCGACGACTTCCTGGCCGACGACGCCGACAACGCGATCCCGGTGGAGCTGCGACAGCTGCTGCGCTCGGCCCTGCGCTCGGCGACGGCCAACACCGGGCAGGCCGCGACCTTCCTGATCATCGGCCTGATCGGCGCGCTCTACGTGTCGGCCAACGTCATGGGCGCCCTCGTGGGAGGGCTCGACCGCGTCCGCGGGGTGAAGCACCGGCCCTGGGTGCGCGGCAAGCTGGCGGCCCTGGCGATCGCCATCGCGACCAGCTTCCTCGTGGTGGCGACCACGATGGCCCTGATCGGCGGCTCGCGCCTGGTGGAGAGCGTCGCCGAGGCGATCTTCGGAAAGGGCGCGCCCAACGTCGCCGGGCGCCTCCTCTACTTGATCGGCACGCTCAGCCTGCTGCTCTTCACCGTCTCCGTCTACCACTTCGGCCCCAACGCGCCCCGCCGCCGGCTGCTCGCCTCGATGCCCGGCGCCGTGGTGGGGGTGGCCCTCTGGGTCGGGGTCACGCGCCTGTTCGCCATCTACGTCGAGAACTTCGACTCGTATCGCACGGTCTACGGCGCGCTCGGGACGACCGCGATCTACCTGATCTTCCTCTTCCTGACCTGTGTCTCGCTGCTCATCGGCGCGGAGGTCAACGAGCAGATCTACGCGATGCGGCGCAAGCGGCGCGAGGACCTCGAGCCGACCCAGGTCTACTGACCGCGGGTCAGGTCTGGCAGGTGGGGCACCAGTAGGTGGTGCGGTTCGCGTCGCCCTGGCCGCGCGAGCGCACCCGCGTGCCGCAGCGCCGGCACGGCTTGCCGCGGCGCCCGTACACCCAGGTGCGCTCGCGGGCCCAGGGCGGGGCGTCCGGCGGGCGCCAGGTGCGGATCGGCCCGCCGTCGGCCACGCCCTCGGCCAGCAGGCGCGACGCCGTCGCGCCGAGCGCCGTCGCCTCCTCCGAGCTGAGGCTGCCGACCGGACGCCACGGGTCGATGCCGGTGAGGAAGCAGGTCTCGCTCTTGTAGACGTTGCCGATGCCCGAGACGATCCTCTGGTCCATCAGGGCGTCGCCGACCTGACGGGTCGGCTCGACGCGCGCGAGGCGCGCACCGGCTGCGGCGCCCGGATCGACGGCGGGATCGAGCAGGTCGGGACCGGTCGCCCGCAGCCCGCGCGACAGCGGCTCTCCAGGCTCCAGCAGCCGCACGTTGGGGCAGCGGTAGAGCGCCGCCACGTGCCGGGAGGTCCACAGAGCCAGGAAGAGGCCCCCGGGGCGGGGCGGGCTGCTCGACGGCATCAGGCGCCACACGCCGCTCATCATCAGGTGGGAGTGCAGGACGCGGCCGCTCGCGAATCGCAGGAGATGGTGCTTGCCCACGGCCTCGGCGCCGGTGACCCGATCGCCCTCGAGGCGCTCCGGGATGCGTTGCGCGGTGAGGCGCGGCTCGGGCGCCTCCACCCGCGTCAGCTGATGCCCTACCAGCGCCGCCGTGAACCGGATGGCGTTGCGGTGGCTGACCTGACCCTCGGGCACACGGTCACGATAGAGCGGGCGGGTGGCCAAACGCCGTGCCGATGGTCAGAATCACCGGGTGAGCGAGAACCGCGACGCGCCGACCCCCGAGCCCCAGGCTCCGCGGCCGTCGCTCAAGAGGCGCCTGTTGATCTGGGGCGGTGCCCTGGTCGGCATCGTGGTCGCATGGTTCATCGCCGCCGCGGCATTGCCGCGCTGGTGGTCGCAGCGCATCGGCGACCAGATCGACGGCAGTCTGAGCGCCGGCATCGGCGTCGGGCTGTTCTATGGATTCGTCTTCACGTTCCTGCCGCTGATGATCCTCACCTTCGCCATCCGGCGCCGGCGCTCCTGGCGAGCGCGCGGATGGATCGCTCTCGCGGCCGTCGTGCTCGCCCTGCCCAACCTGCTGACCCTGGGCATCGTGATCGGCAACAGCAGCGCCGCCCACGCGGGCGAGCGGACCCTCGACGTGGAGGCGCCGAACTTCCGCGCCAGCTCGCTGATCGGGGCGATCGTCGGCGCCCTCGCCGTCGTCGGCGTCCGCTACCTGATGATCTCCCGCGCCCGGGCGAAGGGGCGCGAGTCGAAGCTGCGCGACGAGCTGAAGGGTCGCGACGAGGCCGAGAAGGCCGCCGCAGAGTCGGAGAAGTAGGACCTGCCGGTCCGCCTCTCCTTCGTCTGCCTGGGCAACATCTGCCGCTCGCCCACCGGTGAGGCGGTGATGCGCCACCGGATCGCCGCCGCCGGGCTGGAGCAGGAGATCCTCGTCGAGAGCGCGGGCACGGGCGACTGGCACGTGGGCCACGTACCCGATGCCCGGGCGAGCGCGGAGGCCCGCGCCCGCGGCGTCGAGATGACCGGCCGTGCCCGCCAGTTCGAGTCCGGAGACTTCGCGCGCCTCGACCTGGTGCTCGCGATGGACGCGCAGAACGCCGCCGACCTGCGCACGCTCGCCCCGGACGCCGCCGCTGCGGCGAAGGTGCGGCTGCTGCGGGAGTTCGACCCCTCGGCGAGGGGCGACGCCTCCGCCGATGGCGACCTCTCGGTGCCCGACCCCTACTACGGCGGCGTGGACGGGTTCACGGAGGTCTTCGAGATGGTCGACCGGGCCTGCGTGGGCCTGCTCGAGCACCTGCGCGCGGGGCCGCTCCTCCGGTCGTGACCCTTCCCGGGGACCTCGCTATCGCACTGGCCGCGGCGCTGGGCGCCGAGCCGGCGGCGTCGAGCCTGGTGGGTGGCGGGAGCATCACCCAGGCGATGCGCGTCTCCCTGGACGACGGCCGCGTCGTCTTCGTGAAGCACCACCCCGGCGCCCCCGCCGGGGCGTTCGCGGCGGAGGCATCCGGTCTGAGGTGGCTGGCGGAGGCGGATGCGGTGCGGACCCCCGGGGTGGCCGCGGTGGGGGACGCGCCGGCCGCCCCCTTCCTGGCGCTGGAGTGGATCGACGGCGCGGTGCCGGTCTCCTCCGCCGGGCCGGGGCCGGCAGAGGACCTCGGGCGTGCCCTGGCCGCCCTGCACCGCTTCGGCGCGCCTTCCTTCGGGCTCCATGAGGACAACCTCATCGGCGGGCTTCCCCAGGACAACACCCCGGCTCCGAGCTGGGCCGAGTTCTACGCGGACCGCCGCCTGGAGCCGCTCGCGCGCCTCGCGGTGAGCCGGGGTCGCCTCGCGACCGGCTTCCTCACGCGCCTCGAGCGGCTGAGGCCCCGGCTCTGGGATCTCTGCGGGCCCCCGGAGCCGCCCGCACGCCTGCACGGCGACCTCTGGAACGGCAACGCGATGATCGATGCGCACGGAACGCCGGTGGTCGTCGACCCGGCGGTGCACGGCGGCCATCGCGAGTTCGACCTGGCGATGATGCGCCTGTTCGGCGGCTTCCCCGAGGCGACGTTCGCGGCCTATTCGGAGGTCCACCCCCTCGGCGAGGGTCACGAGACGCGAGTCGCGCTGTTCCAGCTCGCGCCCCTCCTCGTCCACGTCTGCCTCTTCGGCGGCGGCTACGCGCGCTCGGCGGAGAGGATCATCGCCCGGTACCTCACCGGGGCGGCCGGGTAGGCGCACGCGCCCCAGGCCCGGGTGGGGACCTCGACCAGCGGCTCAGGCACGCAGCACGAGGCCGCGGAGGTCGAGGCGGAACCCGGCCTCGACGAGTACGGGCTCCAGCGGCGATCCGAACACCGGCTCGCCGTCCACGCGCTCGATCGCCGCCTTGCGCCGCCGGTCGGCGACGATCCAGGCGGCCAGCGCGTGCACGGCCCGCGCGAGCGCCCGTTCCTCGGTCTCCGGAAAGGTCAGCAGCCCTTTGCCGCCGCGCTCCATGTAGAGCGCAGGCGCCCCGTCGACCAGCACCACCTGGGCGCCGAACACGCGCGACGGCGACCGGTTGCCCTCGCGCGCCGGCCACGGCGCCGCGGCGCCGTAGGGCTGGGCCGGATCGGCGGCACCGAGCACGATGGTGCGCGGGTCGTCGTCGGGCTGGGCGTCGCGCAGGTCGCGCAGTCGCTCCACGGCGCCCGGCATGGCGAACTGCGCGCCGCCGAGGCCCTCGATGAAGTAGCCGCGGCGGAGGGTCCCGAGCGTCTCCAGTTCGCCGAGGGCCGGGTAGATCGCCGAGTACCCGCCCGGGACGCCCTCCGACAGGGTGGCCGAGCGCGTCAGCACCCCGTGGCGCTCGGCCAGCAGCTCGGCCAGGGCGCGCCGCCGCTCCGCCGGATCGACGTCGCCCCGGAAGAGCCGGTCGGCGAGCGACCACCGCCCGGCGACCGCCGACGGCGCCGCGCGCCGCGCGCCCAGGCGCCGCCGGCCGCCGGCGCTCGGGCGCTGCAGCTGGGGGAGCCGCCGCGGTGCGCGCAGCGGCAGCCAGAGGTCGTTCGTGACCTCTCCCGCCCAGACCATCGCCCAGAGCGCGGTGAACACCTCCTCCCGCGGCGACGCGGTGGCGACCAGCAGGTCGTCCCAGAAGCTCGCGCCGCCGCGCAGGGCCTCGCGTAGCGCCTCGGCCACCGGGCCCTCGGGAGCCGGATCGGCGGGGGGCGGCCCGAGCAGCGCGGCGTCCTCGCGGAAGTAGAGCGCCACCCGGCCGCCGCCCACCCCACCTGCCCCGGCGCCGACCCAGACGATCTCGCCCCGCGCGGCCAGCTCGTCGAGCGCCGCCGGCCCGTAGCCCGCGACCCGCCGCGGGAAGACCTCGGCCTCCCACTGGGCGGGAGGCAGGGCGAGGCCCTGGAGCGTGGTGAGCGCGTCGCGGAGCGCCTCGACGCCGTGGGTGCCCCCCGGGCGGTCCACGCGCTGCCAGTCGGGCAGGAAGCGGCCGAGCGCACCGGGGTCGGCCGGCTCGATCTCGCGGCGCAGCGCCGCCAGGCTCGCGCGCCGCAGCCGCCGCACCACCTCGGCGTCGCACCACTCCCTACCGGAGCCGCCCGGGCGCAGCTCGCCGAGCACCAGGGTCCCCGCGGCCTCGAGGGCGGCGAGCGGCGCCTCCAGCGCACCGGCCGGCAGGGCGTAGCGCCCGGCCACGTCGGGCGTGTGGAACGGACCGTGCGTGCGGGCGAAGCGGGCCACGATGCCGCGGAGGGCGTCGGGGACGGTCTCGAGGAAGGCCTCCGGCACCCCCGAGGGCGGCATCGCCCCGAGCCCGTCGCGGTAGCGCCCGGCGTCCTCGGCCGCGATCACCCGCTCCTCGCCGCCCAGGCGGATGCGGCAGGCCCGCCGTTCGGCGATCAGCTCCTCGACCCAGGCACCCGCGGCACCGGGCTCGGCCACGCGCAGGCCGATCTCCTCCTCCGAGAGGTCCCCGATCCGCCGCAGCAGGTCGTGCAGGCCGTCGGCGCCGCGGGCGCGGGCGCGCTCCGAGAGCCCCTGGAGGTCGGCCTCGAGGGTCTCCAGGGCGGTGGGGTCGATCAGGTCGCGCAGCTCCTCCTGGCCGAGCAGCTCGCGCAGCAGGTCGCGGTTGAGCGAGAGCGCCTGCGCCCGGCGCTCGGCGACCGGTGTGTCGTCCTCGTACATGTAGGAGGCGACGTACTCGAACAGCAGCGATCCGGCGAACGGCGAGGCGGTGGCGGTCTCCACCTCGACGACGGCCAGCTCGCGCGACTGGATGCGGGTCAGCACGCCACGCAGGGCGGGCAGGTCGAACCAGTCGTTGAGGCACTCGCGGTAGGTCTCGAGGATCACCGGGAAGCTGCCGAACTTGCGGGCCACCTGCAGCAGCGAGGAGGCCTTCAGGCGCTGCTGCCAGAGCGGCGTGCGCATCCCTGGGCGCCGGCGCGGGATCAGCAGCGCCCGCGCGGCGTTCTCGCGGAAACGGGCGCCGAAGAGCGCCGTGCCCCCCAGCTCGCCGAGCACCAGCTCCTCCAGCTCGTCGGGGGCGATCAGGGCGATGTCCGGAGACGGGGCCGTGTCGGCGTCGGGCAGGTGGAGCGCGATGCCGTCGTCGCCCCAGATGGTGTGCGCCTCCTGGCCGGTCTCGGCGCGGATGCGCGCGCCCACCGCCAGGGCCCAGGGGGCGTGGACGCGGGCGCCGAAGGGCGTCAGCACGCACAGGCGCCAGTCGCCGATCTCGTCGCGGAAGCGCTCCACCACGATCGCGCGGTCGCTCGGCACGGTGCCGGTCGCAAGCGCCTGGTCCTCGAGGTAGTTCATCAGGTTGCGCGCCGCGCGCTCGTCGAACGAGCTCTCCGCGCGCAGGCGCGCCGCCCCCCGCTCGGGTCCGGCGACGATCAGCTCCCGCGCCAGGCGCCCGACGGCCTCACCCAGCTCGTACGGGCGGCCCACCCCCTCGCCCTTCCAGAACGGCACGGCGCCCGGGGCGCCGGGCGCCGGGGTGACGACGACCCGGTCGCGCGTGATCTCCTCGATCCTCCAGGTGGAGGCCCCGAGCATGAAGGTCTGGCCGCTGCGGGCCTCGTAGACCATCTCCTCGTCGAGCTCGCCCACCCGGGCCCCGTCGGGCAGCACCACCGCGTAGAGCCCGCGGTCGGGGATCGTGCCCGCGTTCTGCACCGCCAGGGCCCGCGAGCCGTCCCGGCCGCGCACCATCCCCGTGGTGCGGTCCCACACCACCCGCGGGCGCAGCTCGGCGAACTCGTCGGAGGGATAGCGGCCGGCGAGCATGTCGAGGACGCCCTCCAGCTGCTCGCGCGAGAGCTCGGCGAACGGGTAGGAGCCGCGCGCGAGCGTCTCGAGGTCGTCGACGCTCCAGGCACCGTCGGAGCAGATCGCCACCAGCTGCTGCGCCAGCACGTCGAGCGGCAGCCGCGGGACGTGGGTCTCCTCGATCGCGCCGCGGTGCATACGCTCGACCACGGCCGCGCACTCGAGGAGGTCTCCGCGGTACTTGGGGAACACACGCCCGCGGCTGGGGGCGCCCACCTGGTGCCCGGCGCGCCCGATGCGCTGCATGCCGCGCGCGACGCTCCTCGGGCTCTCGACCTGGATGACGAGGTCGACGGCCCCCATGTCGATGCCGAGCTCGAGGCTGCTGGTCGCGACCAGGCAGGGGAGGGCGCCCTCCTTGAGCTGCTCCTCGATCAGCGTCCGCTGCTCGCGGGCGAGGCTGCCGTGGTGGGCCCGGGCCACCTCCTCCTCGGCGAGCTCGTTGAGGCGCAGCGCCAGGCGCTCGGCGAGGCGGCGGTTGTTGACGAAGACCAGCGTCGAGCGGTGGGCCCGGACCAGTGCCAGCAGCTCGGGGTACATGGCGGGCCAGATCGAGCGGCGGCGCGACTCGCTGCCGGCCACCGCGACCTCGTCCTCCGGCGGCGGTTCGGCGCCGCCCAGCTCGCGCATGTCGTCGACCGGGACGATCACCTCGATCTCCAGCTGCTTGGCCGCCCCGGCGTCGACGATCTCCACCGGGCGGGGCGCGCCCTGCGCGTCCTGCCCGCCGAGGAAGCGGGCGATCTCCGACAGCGGTCGCTGAGTGGCCGAGAGGCCGATGCGCTGCAGGGCGCCGCCGTCCTCCTCGACGACCCGCTGCAGGCGCTCCAGGCTGAGCGACATGTGCGCGCCGCGCTTGGTGCCCGCCACGGCGTGGATCTCGTCGATGATCACCGAGCGGATCCCCTTCAGGATCTCGGTGCCGCGCGAGGTGAGCAGCAGGTAGAGGCTCTCGGGGGTGGTGATGAGGATGTCCGGGTGCTCCCGCAGCATCCGCTGGCGATCGCGCTGGGGCGTGTCGCCCGTGCGGACCGCCACCGAGATCTCGGGGGGCTCGAGCCCGTGACGGCCGGCCACGGCGGCGATGCCCGCCAGCGGTCCGCGCAGGTTGCGCTCGACGTCGTAGTTGAGCGCCTTCAGGGGGGAGAGGTAGAGCAGCCGCGCGGGCGGCCGCCCGGCGAGGCGATCGGCGACGATGCCGTTGAGCGCCCACAGGAAGGCCGCGAGCGTCTTGCCCGAGCCCGTCGGCGCCAGGATCAGCGAGTGCGCGCCCTGGGCGATCGGTGGCCAGCCCCGTCGCTGCGCGGCCGTCGGCTCGGCGAAGGCGCCCTCGAACCACTCGCGCACAAGCGGGTGGAAGGGGAGGAGGGCCGGGTCGTGTCCTCCGCGCGCGGGTGCCGTCGTGCTCACCG
>LNFM01002712.1_pt1 | contig 36498 bp, 32 predicted proteins | sample 596031 | NCBI WGS metagenome assembly LNFM01 (sample SAMN04254537, study PRJNA301005) | activated carbon metagenome | isolation source: dual media filters at the Ann Arbor, Michigan drinking water treatment plant | place: USA: Ann Arbor | reverse complement strand
GCCAGGCCACGCTGCAAGGCGCGCTGACCGCCATCACCGGCGGCGAGTTCAAGGACGGATTCACGGCCGGGCTGGCGCAAAGCCTGGGCGCGGAGATCGGGCGCGGGCTGGAACTGGAGATAAGCAAGCTGCAAGCCGGCGACACCCCCATCAGCGCCACCGAGGCCGGCGCGCTGCGGCAATTCGCACGCGTGGCGCAGAGCGCGGTGAGCCTGCTGGGGAACCCTGAAGACCCGGGCCATGCGTTTGCGCTGACGTTCGTGAATGGGTTGGTGGGTGATGTGCAGCAGGGGCTGACGGCGCATGGGTCACAGACCGTGTCGCCGGCCTGGGCCAGTGCGCCGGATGAGACGGCGGCGGAGACGGCGAGGTTGGCGAGGCAGAACGAAGCTATGGCTGGGGCCGGGCCACAGGGTATAGCGTTTGGGTCGCCAATCGTGCTCAGCCATGCAAGAGGTAACACCAGGGTCGGCGACTCCTCGACCGGCGCGCATAGCAGCAACGCATCCGATCGGTCCAATGCGGACCCGGCAGACCTTTCAGGCGGAAGAACTGGCCATGTCGGTCCGCTTCGCGAAGGACCTGCGGGTGTTGATCCGTGGCCACCAGGAACAACTCACGAACCAGGTAACGGACCGCTTTCCAGAAACGACGATGGGGTGGCACAGCAAGTCGTGGTGACAGGCACCAGAGCACCCTGGCACGAGCGTTTGCTCTACCGACTACAAAATTCATCGGACCCGGAGTCGAACGTTTATGTGAACTGGGCACGTGATTTGCCGTTGCTGGGACTACCCAGTCGATTGCTGGGGGGCCTTGAGGCCATCGCTCGAGGTCCGGCACAGTACACCGATGACGGGCAGCCTCTGCTCTGGAACGAGCGGATGCAAGAGTTCCAACGGCAAGAGGACATTGCTTTGGAGGCCGCTTCGGTTGCCATGGTGCCCACTGTGGGATCACGCGGGTCGGCTGTTGCACGTAGCGGCCTGGTCGTAGAAGCTGGTGCAGCTGAGCGGTACATGACGACATTGGCGTCCGCTGAACGCTCGAGCCTAGGCCATGTCTCCCATGAGGTCATCACCATCGTCTCAGTCGAGAGTGGTGAGATCGTGGGGCGGCAGGTGCTGGGCAGCAGTGGCGGCAGGCCAGGTACTGAATTGCTGGACGCGATGCGGGGAAATACCGTGACGCACAACCATCCCAGCGGTGGGCCTCTTGGCTACGACGACATGACGACGGCTATTGCTTATGGCGCAAGAGAGTTTCGAGCGGTGGGGCCTGAGAACACCAGAGTGCTGGATCTCAGCCAGTTGCCCATACATTCCAGGCATGCTGCATTGGTGACCTTGGGAGAAATCAGAGCGTCGGAGCAGGCGGCATTCTTGCTGGCGCACCCTGACTATCGAAGCTATTCGCCCGCACAGCGATTCTTATTGTCCAGTCAGGTGCTGGAGAATATCGTGCAGCGGCTTGCCAGCAAGCTGCCAGAGCAGGTTGGCTATTACGTCTTGCCAACTCCCAAGTGACAGAGGAAGTTCGATGACAAACTCAGTCGACAGCAAGATGGTTTTCGACGACCTGGTCAGCCGAGCCGCAGCCACGTTGACTGTCGACGACCTCAGCATTCTGAAAGCCCATGAAAAGGATCGAGCAAGCCGCATGCTCCATCTGACAGCTGGTCATCAGCTGAGAGATGCCTTGGGACTTTGGGGTGAGGGGGCATCCGAGAAGCTCCTGGCGATCGAACAACATGCGAACCAGGGGATGCTTCTCGGCTTCGACGCTGATGGCGCTTCTTCAGCCATGCTTGGGTTCTTGTGGGACAGGTTTCATTGCCAAAAGTGAGGTCTCGACGCGCCGGAGTGCTCGACGACCCGGCGCATGTATCGCATCGAAGCGCACATCTTCGTGGCCTTCATGGCGTATTGCCTGCAGGTGACCTTGAAGGCCAAGCTGCGGACGCAGGCCGGTGGCACGACCTCGCGCGTGGTCATAGAGATGAGTTGATGCTGGCGCTGCTGCCGCATCCACCGCTGCAGCGGATCGGCCGCCGGTGAAGACGTCGCCGACAAGCAAAGTCCTACGAAGCCAGCGGCTCATAGCGCAAGCACTGCAAGCTTGGCGAAGTAGCTGTTGTAGGGCTTGGGGTCGCGCGTCAGCACGCTGAGATTGGACACGGCCGCGTGGGCCCCGATGTAGAAGTCAGGCAGAGGCTTGTGCCTGGACCCGCCCCGGCGCCGAACCATCGCATAGGCTGCGGCGGTGAGCGATGCCGCGGCCCAGGGCAGGGGTGTCCGCAGTGTTTCGTAGACGTCGAGCATCGCGTCCAGCGCCCGTACGTCCGGGCCCGGGATCAGCAGCTCGGAGTAGATGACGATGTTGACGTGCAGCGGGCTTCGTTCGCTGCGCACCTGCAACTGCTCTATCGCCCAGTCATGCCAGGGGCTCGCTTCGTCGATGCAGTCCACCCAGACGTTCGTGTCGACCAGGACGCCGGCCGAACCGTCGTAGCCTGCCAGGCTAGCGAGCGCCACGACCACCAGTGCTCTTGGTGGGTTCTTCGCCGCGGATGAAGCGCATGATCTCTCCAGAGTAGGAATAGGAAGTAGGAGCTTTACCTCGGCAGATGGGATGCCCGGATCAGCCCCTCACCGCCGCTGCCGCGCCTCGTGCAACTGATGCAGCGTGATCTTCCGCACCTCGGTCTTGCTCTGTTCGATGTGGGTCTTGATCAGCAGCAGCGCGGGTTCGGCCTTGCGCTGGATGACGGCGCGCAGGATCTTGGCGTGCTCCTGGTAAGTGGCGTCCACGCGGTCGGGGCGGGTGAAGTCCAGGCGGCGGACGATGCGGATGCGGTCGGTCACCTCCTGGTGGACCCGGGCCATTTCCTCGTTGCCGGTGGCGGTCAGCAAGGTGGCGTGGAAGGCTTCGTCCAGCGCACCCACCTTCTTCGGGTCGTCCAGGCGTTCGGCGGCCGGCACCAGCCAGGCGGCCTTCAGGGCTTCCAGCTCGGGCGGGTCGTCGCTGCGCAGGGCCAGCTTGGTCACGGCCGCGCTTTCCAGCACCACGCGCAGGTCGTACAGCATGTCCAGCCGGGCGAAGTCGATGGGCTTGACGAACCAGCCGCTCTTGCTTTCCACGCCCAGGAAACCTTCGTTGCGCAGCCTGAACAGCGCTTCGCGCACCGGCGTGCGGCTCACGCCCAGGCGCTGGCCGATCTCGGTTTCGCTGAAGCGGTCGCCGGCCACCCACTGGAAGTCGTGCAGCTCGGCCTTCAGCGTGCTGTAGACCTGTTCGGCCAGGTTGGCGCGCGGTGGGGTCAGGGTTTCGGCGATGGCCATGCCCGAATCATGCGGCAAAGTGGCAGGCCACCTGGCGCAGGCCCAGGGTGCGCAGCGGCGGGGCTTCACGGCCGCAGCGGTCTTCGCCCTGGGGGCAGCGGCCGTGGAAGCGGCAGGCCTGGGCGGGCGGGTCGATGGGGCTGGCCACTTCGCCGGTGAGCTTGATGCGCGGGCCCTGCCCGGGAATGGCCGAGACCAGGGCCTGGGTGTAGGGGTGCTTGGGCGCACGGAACACCTGGTCCGAAGGGCCTTGTTCCACCAACTTGCCCAGGTACATCACGGCCACGCGGTCGGTCAGCAGGCGCACCACGTTCAGGTCGTGGCTGACGAACAGGTAGCTCAGGCCCAGTTCGCCACGCAGCCGTTCCAGCAGCTGCAGCACCACGGCCTGCACCGACACGTCCAGCGCGGCGGTGGGCTCGTCCAGGATCAGCAGCCGGGGCTTCACCGCCAGCGCCCGGGCAATGCCCACGCGCGCCTTCTGTCCGCCCGACAGCTGGTGCGGGTAGCGGTCCAGCAGGGCCAGCGGCAGGCCCACCTGCTGGGCCACTTCGTCCACCCGCGCGCGGGCCTCGCCGCCGCGCAGGCCGGTCAGCAGGGCCAGGGGTTCGGCGATGGTGTCGCGCGCCGTGAAGCGCGGGTTCAGGCTGTCGGTGGGGTCCTGGAAGACCATCTGGATCAGCGCCCGTTCGGGCGTGCGGGCAAAGCGGGCGGCGGGCGTGCCGGCCAGGTCCTTGGCGTCGAAGACGATGCGGCCGTCGGTCACGTCCAGCAGCCGCGCCAGCAGGCGCACCAGGGTGCTCTTGCCGCAGCCCGATTCGCCCACCAGGCCCACGCTTTCGCCCGCGCCGATGTGCAGGGTGACATCGTCCACCGCATGCAGCAGCGCGCCGCGCCGGCCAGCCACGGGGAAGCGCTTGTTCAGGCGTTCGGCACTCAGCAGCGGCGCAGTCGTCTCAGGCATGGGCGGGGTCGGGGGTGGGCTTGTTCGCGGGTGCAGAACCGGCATCGGGTTCGGAAGTCAGCGGGTGCCAGCAGGCCACGCTGTGGATCTGGGTGGGGTCGAGCACGGGGCGTTCGCTGCGGCAGCGGTCGGTGGCGCGTTCACAGCGCTCGGCAAAGCGGCAGGCCGGCAGGTCGCTGCGCTTCAGGTCGGGCAGGTTGCCGGGCACCGGGGCCAGGCTGGCGATGCTGCTGTGTTCACCGGGGGTGCTGCTCATCAACCGGGCGGTGTAGGGGTGCTGCGGCCGCGCGAACAGCGCTTCGGTGGGCGCGCTTTCCACGGCGTGGCCGGCGTGCATGACGATGATGCGGTCGCAGTAGTCGGCGGCCAGCGCCAGGTCGTGGGTGATGAAGATGGTGGCCATGTTGCGCACCCGGGCCAGGCCGGTGATGAGATCCATCACCGCGGCCTGCGTGGTGACGTCCAGGCCGGTGGTGGGCTCGTCGGCCACCAGCAGGCTGGGCCGGCAGGCCAGGGCCAAGGCGATCATCACGCGCTGGCACATGCCGCCGCTCATCTCGAAGGGGTAGGCGTTGACGCGGCGTTCGGGGTCGGCAATGGCCACCTCGCGCAGGGCCTGCACGGCGCGGTCTTTCAGGCTTCGGGACAAGTCGGCACCCGTGGCGGCGGCGTGGCGGCGCAGCACGTCCTGAATCTGCAGACCCACCGGGCGAATGGGGTTCAGCGCGGTGCGCGGGCTCTGGAAGATCATGCTGATCTCGCGGCCGCGCAGGTTCGCCAGCGTGCCTTCGTCGGCCTTCAGCAGGTCCATGCCGCCGAACACGGCGCTGCCGCTGGTCACCTTGGCGGCGCGGTCGCTGATGCCCAGCATGGCGTAGCTCAGCACGCTCTTGCCCGAGCCGCTTTCGCCCACCAGGCCCACGATCTCGCCCTTGTTCACCTGGAAGTTGATGGCCTCCAGCGCCCACACCGTGCCGCTGCGGGTGCGGAACTCCAGGCTGAAGTCGCGCACGTCCAGCAAAGGAACCGCCGTGGCTTTTTCAAGCGGCAGCCGCGGAACCGGCTCTGCCGGGCCGCTGGGTGCGCCCCCCTGGGGGGGAGCGACGAAGTCGCTACGGGGGGGGTTCATGTTCTCCGGCGCGGGTCGAAGATGTCGCGCAACGCGTCACCCAGCAGGTTGAAGGTGAACACCGCCAGCATCAGCACCATGCCGGGGAAGAAGGCCACCCACCATTCGCCGCTGACGATGAACTGCGCGCCCTCCGCCACCAGGATGCCCCACTCGGGGTCGGGCGGGCGCACGCCCAGGCCAATGAAGCTCAGGCCGGCGGCGTTCAGGATGGCCCAGCCCATGTTCAGGCTGACCTGCACCATGGCCGGCGGCAGCGAATTCGGAAACAGGTGCACGGCCAGGATCCGCAGGTTGCCATTGCCCGCCAGCCGCGCCGCTTCCACCCAGCCGGCGTTGCGCCGCACGTTGGCTTCGGCCCGCGCCACGCGCACGTAGAAGGGCAGGTTGATGATGGCCGTGGCCAGCACGATGTTGCCCACCGTATTGCCCAAGGCAGCCACGATGCCCATGGCCAGCACGAACAGCGGGAAGGCCATGATGGTGTCCGACAGCCGGCTGATGATGCGGTCCCACCAGCCGCCGAAAAAGCCAGCAGCCAGGCCCAGCGGCATGCCGATGACGAAGCTGGCGGCCACCGCGGCCACGGCAATGCCCAGGTCGAGCCGGGTTGCCACCACGGTGCGGCTGAAGATGTCGCGGCCCAGCGCGTCGGTGCCGAACCAGTGGGTGGCGTTGGGTGGCTGCAAGGCCACGTCGGTGTTGCTGGCCAGCGGGTCGAAGGGCACCAGGTAGGGCCCGAACAGCGCCATGAAAACGAACACCAGGAACAACCCCGCCGCCATCAGCGTGACGGGGTTTTCCGACAAGACATGCTTGACGTGATTCATTCCACGGCCACCCGGGGGTCGATCAGGACATAGGCGACGTCGACCAGCAGGTTCAACAGCACGAACAGGATGCCCATGGCCAGCACGAAGCCCTGCACGGGGGCGTAGTCGCTGGCGGTGAGCGCGTCGATGGCATAGCTGCCCACGCCGGGCCAGCCGAAGACCTTCTCGACGATGACGCTGCTGCCCAGCATGAAGCTGAACACCATGCCCAGCGTCGTGACCACGGGCAGCAGGGCGTTGCGCAGGCCGTACTTCACCAGCACCGTGGTGGTGGAAAGGCCGCTGGCGCGCGCAGTGCGGATGAAGTCGGCGCTCAGCACCGACAGCATGGAAGCCCGCGTCATGCGCGCAATCGGCGCCAGCACGAACAGCGCCATGGTGATGACCGGCAAGATCAGCTGCTTGAACGCCGCCCACCACAGCGCGCCGTCGCCCACCAGCGCAGCGTCCACCAGGTACAGGCCGGTGACGGTGGGCGGCGGGCTGAACATCGGGTCCAGGCGGCCCAGCGGCGAAGGTGCCCAGCCCAGCAGGAAATAGAACACGTAGGCCAGCAGCAGCCCGGTGAAGAAGGTGGGCAGCGAGACGCCTGCGGTGGTCAGCAGCCGGCACAGCTGGTCGATCCAGCTGCCCGGGCGGGTGGCGGCCATCACGCCCAGCGGCAGCGCGATGGCGCAGGAAAGCACCAGCGCCAGCAGCACCATTTCCAGCGAAGCCGGCAGGCGCGTCAGCAGTTCCTGCAGCACCGGCTGGCCGGTGGTCAGCGACAGGCCCATGTCGCCACGCAAGAGCCCGCCCACGTACAGGAAGAACTGCTCCAGCAGCGGCTTGTCCAGGCCCAGCTGGGTGCGCACCTGGGCGATGGCTTCCTCGGTGGCCGCGCCGCCTGCGAAATAGGCCGCCGGGTCGCCGGGCAGCGCCCGTGTGAGGATGAAGGTGATGATGACCACGCCCACCAGGTTGGGCAGGGCCGACAGCAAACGGGTGAGAAGAACGCGCAGCATCGGCTCAGGCCTGCGGGTGAACAGCGGCCAGCACGGCGGCCAGCGAAGCCACCCAGCCGACGATGCCGCCCTGGGCGGTGACCATCGACAGCGTGGCGGCCTTGAATTCCGGGAAGTAGCTTTGCGTGGCTTCGTCGACCAGCAGGCCGTCGTAGCCACGGTCGTTGGCTTCGCGCATGGTGGTCTGCACGCACACTTCGGTGGTGACGCCGGCAAACACCAGGTGCGTGACGCCGCGCACCTGCAGGGCTTCGTGCAGCGCGGTGCCGTAGAAGGCGCCCTTGCCGGGCTTGTCGATCAGCACTTCGCCGGGCAGCGGCGCCAGCGCGGGCACGATGTCGTGGCCGGGTTCGCCGCGCACCAGCAGCCGGCCCATGGGCCCGGCGTCGCCGATGCGCAGGCCGGGCTTGCCACGCTCGCGCTTGGCCGGCGGGCAGTCGTGCAGGTCGGGGGCGTGGCCTTCACGCGTGTGCACCACCGGCCAGCCACGTTCGCGCCAGGCCTGCAGCAAGGCACGCGTGGGTTCGATGGCCGACTGCAGCAGCGAGACATCGTTGCCCAGGGCGGCGCCGAAGCCGCCGGGTTCGATGAAGTCGCGCTGCATGTCGATGACGATCAGCGCGGTGCGGCCGGGTGGCAGTTCGAAGGCAAAGGGCAGGGCGTCGACCGTCAGGGTGGGTTTCATCATCGCGTTCAGGCGGCCTTCTTCAGGGCTGCGGTTGCAGGCGCGGCGGGGGCTTGGCTGCCATGGCCGTCGTGGCCGCCCCCCATGTGCGCGCCGATGTCGTGCCGGCTGGCGCCTGCGGCCGCGCATTCGTGCACCAGGCGACCACCGCTCATCACCACGATGCGGTCGGCCAGCAGCAGCAGTTCGTCCAGGTCTTCGCTGACCATCAGCACGGCGCAGCCACGGTTGCGGGCTTCCACCAGCCGCCGGTGCACTTCGGCCACGGCCGTGAAGTCCAGGCCGAAGACCGGGTTGCTGACCAGCAGCAAGGCCGCGTCTTCCGACAATTCACGGGCCAGCACCGCGCGTTGCACGTTGCCGCCGCTCAGCGACTGGATGGGTGCGCCTTCGCCCTGCGTCTTCACGCGGTACTCCTGGATCAGCGCCCGCGCGCGTTCGGCCAGCCTGCCCGGCATGCGCAGTCCGGCGCGGGCAAAGGGCAGGGTGTCGAAGGAGCGCAGGCCGATGTTGTCGGCCACGCTCATGCCGCCCACGCAGGCGTTGCGCAAAGGTTCTTCGGGCAGGCCGCGCACTTTCAGCGCGCGGTTCTGGCCACGCGTGGCGGTGTAGGGCTGTCCGGCCACCTGCACGCTGCCGGATTCGCGGGCGCGCTGGCCGGCCAGGGCTTCCATCAGCTCGCGCTGGCCGTTGCCGCTGACGCCGGCAATGCCGACGATCTCGCCGGCGTGCACGTCCAGGTTCAGCGCGTCCACGGCCTTTTCGCCACGGTCGCCCATGACGCACAGGCCGCGCACCTGCAGCGTCACGGCACCTGGCGGACCAGGGTTGCGGGCCCAGCCGGTGCGGCTGGCCGGGTTGGCAGGTGCCTCAGCCTCGCCGCCGGGCAGCGCAGCAGGCGTGGGCAGGTTCCCGCCGCCCACCATCAGCGCCGCCAGTTCGGCGGCGGGCGCCTCGGCCACCGCGCGGCTGGCCACCAGGGCGCCGCGGCGCAGCACGGTCACGTCGTCGGCATAGGCCGCCACTTCGCGGAACTTGTGGGTGATCATCACCACGCTGCAGTGCCCGGCATGGGCGCGGGCCCGCAGGGCGCCCAGCACCTCATCGGCCTCCTGCGGTGTCAGCACCGAAGTGGGTTCGTCCAGGATCAGCAGGCGCGGCTTCAGGTACAGCTGCTTCAGGATCTCGAGCTTCTGCTTTTCGCCGGCCGACAGGTCCAGCGGCGTGGCGTCCAGGTCCAGCTGGAAAGGCGCGCCGGCCATGAAGGTGGCAAGTTCGGCGCGTACCTTCTTCCAGTCGATGATGGCGGGCAACGCACCGCGGGCAATCAGAAGGTTCTCGGCCACCGTCATGCCGGGCACCACGGTGAAGTGCTGGTAGACCATGCCGATGCCCAGCGCCCGCGCCACGGTGGGGCTGGCGATGTCCTGTTCGCGCCCGTCGATGAGCACGGCGCCGTCGTCGGGCTTGTAGTAGCCCACGATGCACTTCACCAGCGTGCTCTTGCCGGCGCCGTTTTCGCCCAGCAGCGCATGCACGGTGCCGGGGCGCACGGTCAGGCTCACGTGGTCCAGCGCCGTGAAAGCCCCGAAGCGCTTGGTCAGCCGGTAGGTCTCGAGCGACAGCGCCGTCATGACAGGGCTTCGACCAAGGCCGCAGCGGTGGCCGTGGCGCCGAACACCCCGTGCTGCATGTGCACCATGCGGATGGCGGCGGCGTGGTTGCCGGGGTCGGTGGCGGCGGTACCGTCTTCCAGCAGCAGGCATTCGAAACCGCGGTCGTTGGCTTCGCGCATGGTGGTGTGCACACACACGTCGGTGGTGATGCCCGCCAGCACCAGGTTGCGGATGCCGCGCGTGTGCAGCAGCAGTTCCAGGTCGGTGGCGTAGAAGCTGCCTTTGCCGGGCTTGTCGATGATGGGTTCGCCGGGCAACGGCGCCAGTTCCGGGATGATTTCCCAGCCCGGCTCGCCACGCACCAGGATGCGGCCGCAGGGCCCGGCGTCGCCGATGCCCACGCCCAGGCCGTTCTCGCCTTTCGTGCCGATCTGGCGCGAGCGCCAGCGCTTGTTGGCCGGCAGGTCGGCCAGATCCGGCCGGTGCCCTTCGCGGGTGTGGATGACGTGGAAGCCGCGCTCGCGCATGGCCTGCAGCACACGCCGGATGGGGCCGATGGGTGCACGCGTCAGGCCGATGTCGTAGCCCATCTTGTCGACATAGCCGCCCGGGCCGCAGAAGTCGGTCTGCATGTCGATGACGACGAGTGCGGTGTTGTCCGGGCGCAGGTCGCCGTCGAAGGGCCAGGCGTAGGGGGTGGCGGCGACAGATTTCATGCGCGGGCTCGGCAATCAGGGTTCGGGCTCAGGCTTCGGGTTCGCAGGGGTTGGGCTCGGGTCCGCGATAGGGCCGCGTGGGCGCCGCGAAACCGCAGGGCGTGCCGTCACGCACCTGGATGGCGGCGTCCCAGGGCAGCTGGTAGCGGCCGGTCACCATGTCGTGCATGAAGGTGTAGGGGCAGTCCTGCGCCCCGCCCTTCACCGCCACGTAGCCGCGGTGCCACAGCTGGTAGGGGTTGTTTTCCACGCCCCAGCCGGCGCGGGCTTCGCGCACCAGGTCGGGCCGCAGTTCGGCGGTGATGATCTCGTCGGGGCGGGCGCCGCCAGCGGTGATGACGCTGCCGTCGAAGTTGCAGAACATGCCTTCGCCCATGCTGTCGAAGCTGCCGTCGCTGCCGCACAGGCACACGCTGGCAGTGATGGCGAGGTTCTGGAAGGCGTTGGCCTGGTTGGTGATCTTCCATGCGTGGCGGATGGGCGCGGTGTAGCCGGCGGTGCGCAGGATGATCTCGGCACCCTTGTACGCGGCTTCGCGCGCCATCTCGGGGAACATGCCGTCGTGGCAGATGATCAGGGCCAGCTTGCTGCCGTTCGGCCCTTCGCACACCGGAATGCCCATGTTGCCGGGCTCCCAGGCTTCCACCGGCACCCAGGGGTGCAGCTTGCGGTAGTAGAGGCGCACCACACCCTGGTCGTCGATGATCAGGCCCGTGTTGTACGGGTTGCCGTGGGGGTTGAACTCCATGATGGAAAAGCAGCCCCAGATCTTGTGTTCGACGCACGCGGCCTGGAACGACGCGACCTCCGGGCCGTCCATGCGCACCATCAGTTCCGGTGCGGTGCTCATGCTCAGGCCATGCAGCGAATACTCGGGGAACACCACGAGGTCCATCGTGCCCAGGTTGCGGCGCGCCTTGCCCACCATCCAGCAGATGCGTTCGGCCTGCGCTTTCAGCTGCGCCGGCGTGTCCACCACCGGCAGCTGCAACTGCACCAGGCCCACCACCACGCCCTGCGGCGACTTGTTCAATCCACCCAGTCCGCTCATCGTGTTACTCCAAGTTCTTGCGGGGCGCCGGCCAGGCTGCGGCGTGGCGAGCAGGTCCACACCAGGATGGCCAGCGTCAGCACGTAAGGCACGGCATTGAAGAGGTAGTAGCCGCCTGTGACGCCCACCGACTGCAGCGCCGGCCCCAGCGCCCCGGCGCCACCGAACAGCAGCGCGGCCCACAGGCAGCGCATGGGTTGCCAGCGCGCGAAGATCACCAGGGCCACGGCAATCAGCCCCTGGCCGCTGGACAGGCCTTCGTTCCAGCTGCCCGGGTAGTACAGCGACAGCGAAGCACCGCCCAGCCCGGCGATGAAGCCGCCGGCGGTGGTGGCGGCAATGCGCACGCCGTTCACGCTGGTGCCCAGTGCGCGCGCGGCATCGGCCGAATCGCCCACCATGCGCACCTTCAGGCCCCAGGCGGTGTTGGCCAGGCCCCAGGCCAGCACGACGGCCAGCAGCACGCCCAGCGGGAACAGCAGGTTGATGTTCAGCGCAGTGGCCGCCCCGCCCGCGCCGGCCTGCGGGTCGAGCCAGGCACCGAGCTGCAGCGAAGGAATCTGCGGCGCCTGCGGCTGGATCAGGGGCTTGCCCAGGTAGAACGCCAGGCCGGCGCCCAGGCCCATGATGGCGATGCCTGCCGCAATGTCGTTCACCCGCGGCAGGCTGCACACCAGGCCATGCAGCAGGGCGATCAAGGCGCCACTGAAGCCCGCGGCCAGCACCCCTACCCACCACACGCCCGACAGATACGACGCCCCGAACCCGGCCATCGCCGAAAACACCAGCACGCCTTCCAGCCCCAGGTTGATGCGCCCGGCCTTCTCGGTGATGCACTCGCCCAGGCTGACGAACAGGAACGGCGTGCCCACGCGGATGGCACCACCCAGCACGGCGATGAGCACGTCGATGAAGGCGTTGTCGCTCATGGCTGGTGGTGCTTCCAAGTGAGTGCTGGTGCACGCCAGCAGCACGCCAGCTTGGTCCCCTGGACTGGAAGAGCCGAGTGGCCCCTTCCGCTCATGCCCAGGGCTTGCGCCCTGGGCGCTCGCCAGGCACAAACAGTCCACTGGACTGTTTGTGTCCGGGCTCCTCCTTTACTTCGCTCCAGGGGCCACTCGACTCTCCCAGCCCGCCACCGGTTCGGCGCGCCACCAGGGAGCGCAAAGCACGGTGGTTGCAAAGGTGGGCTGGGGCTGGCTGTGGCGCGCATCTGAGGCGCCGAGGAGCACAGGGCGCGCGGCCCTCGCGCGAAGCGCGATTCGTCCTCTGACTCATCGCGGGTGTTTGAGCGCAGCGAACGTAGCGAGTTCCGCGATGGGGCCGCGGGACCGAGCACCGCAGGGGAGTCGGAGCGCCAGCGGAGACCGCCGAAGCTAAGCGCCACAGCCAGCCCCGGCCCGCCTTTGCAGAGGGACCCAGCAGGCACGAAAAAGCATGCATACCGACCAACGACTTAGCACCAACACCAGCTACAGCACGACCCGTCATGTCGCCACCCCCGCCGCAGGCACCTGGGGCTTCAGCATCTGCCAGCTCAATCGCCCGCGAAGTGCTTCGCTGGCCAGGATCAGCACGAAGCAGAAGCCCATCAGCACATGCACCGACGCGTCGGGCAGGCCCATGCGCCGCTGCAGCAGGCTGCCCGCGGCCAGGAAGCCGCCGAACAGCACGGCCACCGGGATGATGGCCAGCGGGTTGTGGCGGGCGACGAAGCTGACCAGGATGCCGGTGTAGCCCAGGCCCGCGATGATCGACGCGTTGGCCGATGTGTGCACCGCAGCCACCTCGATGCCGCCGGCCAGGCCGGCCGCGGCACCGCCCAGCGCGCAGGCGGTGACGACCAGCCGCACCGCCGGCAGCCCGACGATCTGCGCCGCGCGCAGGTTGCCGCCCACCACGCGAGTGGCAAAACCGTGTGTGGTGGCGCTCAGCCACACCGCCGCCAGCACGCAGGCCACGATGCCGAAGGCCAGCCCCCAGTGCACGTCGTAGCCCGAGATGGTGCCGATGCGCAGGCCTTCTTCCAGCGGCAGTGTGGAAGGCTTGTTCAGGCTGGCCGGGTCGCGCAGCGGGCCTTCGACCAGATGCTTGAAGCAGGCAATCGCGATGTAGGCCAGCAGCAGGCTGGAGATGGTTTCGTTCACGCCCCGCCATTGGCGCAGCACGCCGGCCAGCGCCACCCACGCGGCGCCGGCCAGTGCGGCTGCGGTCAGCAGCACCGCGGTGCCGAAGGCATTCGCGGGCGGCGCCCACAGGTAGGGCAGCGTGGCGCAGGCCAGGCCGCCCAGCACCAGCGCACCTTCGCCACCGATGATGGTCAGCCCGGCGCGCTGCGGCAGCGCCACGCACAGCGCCGTCAGCATCAGCGGCGCAGCGCGCTGCAGCGTGTTCTGGAAGCTGAAGGCGTCGCCGAAGGCGCCCAGGAACAGCAGCGTCCACACCTGCACCGGGTCGTGCCCGCCTGCCCACACGAACACGCCGAACAGCGCCAGCCCGCCCAGCAGGGCCAGCACCGGAAGGCCGATGGATTCGATGCTGTCGCGCATGCTGCTCAATCAGGTCTCGCAGATGAATGGGCCAGGCGGGCGCCGCGGGGGGTCACGCTTTCCCGATCACGCCTTCGACCAGGTAGTTCATGCCTTCCAGCGTGACGTCGGTCTGCTTCAGCGTCGTGCCCTTGGCGATGACGACCTTGCCGGTGTTGTCCTTCAGTTCGCCACTGAAGATGTCGAACGTGCCGGCCATCATCCTGGCGCGCACGGCGTCGGCGGCCTTGCGCGCGCCTTCGCTGGCCCCGGGGCCGTAGGCCGAGCTCTTGACGAAGCCTTCCTTCAGCCCGCCGCGCACAAAGTTCGGGTGCGGCTTGCCGGTGCGGGCAGCGTCGATGATCTGGTTGTAGGCCGAGATCCAGTTCCACTCGGCACCCGTCAGGTAGGCCTGCGGTGCCAGCCTGGCCTGGCTGGCGTGGTAGCCGCAGACCATGCGTCCGCGCCTGGCCGCGGTCTCGACGACCACCTTGGGCCCGTCCACGTGCATGGTGAACACGTCCACGCCCTGGTCGGCCAGGCTGTTGGTGGCCTCGGCCTCCTTCACCGGCATGCTCCAGTCGCCGGTGAAGATGACGCTGCAGGTGATCTTCGGGTCGACCGAGCGCGCGCCCAGGGTGAAGGCGTTGATGTTGCGCAGCACCTGCGGAATGGGCTTGGCCGCGACGAAGCCGATCTTCTTGCTCTTGCTGGCGTGGCCGGCCACGACGCCGTTCAGGTATTGGGCTTCGTCGATGTAGCCGAAGTAGCTGCCGGTGTTGTCGGGGTGCTTGCCCTTGGTCCACAGGCCGCCGCAGTGGGCGAAGCGCACCTTGGGGTTCTTCGCGGCCACGGCCAGCATGTGCGGGTCGAAGTAGCCGAAGCTGGTGGGGAACAGCAGCGTGGCGCCGTCCTGGCTGATCATGCCCTGCATGCTTTTCTGCACGGCCTGGGTCTCGGGCACGTTTTCTTCCTCGACGACCTTGATGCCGGGCATCTTCTTCAGCGCGGCAGCCGCCTCGGCCTGGGCCTGGTTGTAGCCGAAGTCGTCGCGCGGGCCGACGTAGATGATGCCCACCGTCATGGGGGCCTGCGCGAAGGCGCGGCCGGCCACGGTGGTGCCGGCGGCAGCCAGCGCACTGGCGGCCAGCAGGCGGCGACGCTGTGTGTTCGGGGTGTGCATAGATCTCTCTCCTTGGTGTGTTCGGGTTCAGAGGTGGTAATCGAAACCCAGCTTCCCGCCGCGGAACCGGCTCTGCCGGGCCGCAGGCGGACGGCCCCCTCGGGGGGTAGCGAGCGCCAGCGAGCTTGGGGGCTTCATGTCAGCAAGCTGACGTGGGCGGCCACCACCACCCAGCGGCCGCCGATGCGGCACCAGGTCTGGCTCTGGCGGCCGCTGCGGGCGCTGCCTTCGCGCTGGAATTCGGTCATGGCCGTGGCCGTGTCCCGGCCATAGGTGGTGATGACGGTGTTCATCAGCGTGCGCTGCAGGCCCTGGGCCGGGCGCGAGTTGCGGAACTCGCGGATGGCGGCAATGCCGTGCAGGTTCTCGCCCACGCCGTAGCGCACGGTGTGCGGGCTGTCCCAGAACAGCTCGTCGAGCACCTCGACGCGGTTGTTCACCAGCGCGTCTTCGTAGCGCGCGAAGGCGGCTGTGACTTCGGCATGCACGTCGGGAAGATTGATGTCCATGGTGTTGCTCTTTGTTTCGCCCGCGTTCACAGGCCACGGGCCACCGGGGCGCTGCACAGGCCCTGGCGTTCCAGTTCGGCTGCCACGCGCAGCGCCAGGTCTTCGCGCCAGGGCGCGGCGATCAGCTGCACGCCAATGGGCATGTGCGGGGCGCTGTGGCTCAGCCCCCAGAGCGGCACCGTCACCACCGGCAGGCCGATGCAGCTGATGGGCTGGGTCAGCAGGCCCATGCTGGCGCGCGCGGGCAGTCGCTTGCCCGCCACTTCGATCCAGTCGGTGCCGATGGCCGGTGCCACGCAGGGGGTGGCCGGGGCGATGAGCACGTCCACGGTTTCGAAGCTGCGGGCCACACGGCGCGCGAACCAGTGGCGCACCCGCTGGGCGCGTTGCACCCAGGCGGCCGGCAGCAGGGCGTTGGCCAGGAAGCGGTCGCGGGTCATGGGGTCGAAGTCCTGGGGGCGGGTCTTCAGGTCGTCCAGGTGCAAGGCACCGCCTTCGCTGCAGGTGATGAGGAAGGCCGCGGCGCGGGCACGTTCCACTTCAGGCCATTCCACCAGGCGTGTGGTGCCCAGGGCCTGGGCCACGGCGTCGACGGCGGCGGTGGCTTCCAGCAGGGCCATGTCGCGGAACCAGCCGCCGAGCACGCCCACCCGGATGCCTGCGGCGCCGCGCGCGAGTTCGGGCAAAGTGGCTTCGATGCTGCGCTGGGCGCAGGCGGGGTCGTCGGCGTCGGGGCCCTGCATGGCGTCGTAGCTGGCGGCCAGGTCGGCCACGCTGCGGGCGAAGGGCCCCAGGTGGTCCAGGCTGGCCACGAAGGGGTAGCTGCCGGTGCGCGGCAGGCGGCCGAAGCTGGGCTTCAGGCCGAAGGTGCCGCACAGCGAGGCAGGCACGCGGATGCTGCCGTTGGTGTCTGAACCCAGCGTCAGCGGCACCTGGCCAGCGGCCACCGCGGCGGCCGATCCACCCGAAGAACCACCGCTGATGCGCGCCAGGTCGTGCGGGTTGTGCACCGCACCGTAGTGGCTGTTCTCGGTGGTGAAACCGTAGGCGTATTCGTCCATGTTCAGCGCGCCCACCAGCACCGCACCTTCGGCTTCCAGGCGCCGCACCAGCACGGCATCGCGGCTGGCCAGCGGGCTGTCGCGTTCGATCCTGCTGCCGGCCAGCGTGGGCAGGCCGGCCACGTCGAACAGGTTCTTCACCGCAAAGGGCACGCCGGCCAGCTTCATGCGCGTGCGGCGCGGGCTGGCGTCCACGGCGTCGGCCCGCTTCAGTGCGCGTTCGGCCAGCACGCTGGTGAAGGCGTTGACGCGGCCATCGGTGGCGGCGATGCGGTCCAGGCAGGCCTGCACCGCAGCGCGTGCGCTGACACCGCCGCTGCGCACGGCTTGCGCCGTGGCGGTGGCGGTGGCGCTCACTTGCCCACCTCGGGGGCCACCGGCACGAACACGTTGCCGCTTTCGTCGGCGGGGCTCAGCGCCAGGCCGTTCAGCTGCTCGGCCATGGTCGCCGCCAGGCCGAAGTACATCAGCACCCCCGGGCGGTATTCGGCCGCAATGTGCAGGCCCAGCGTGGCGGCTGCAGCGTCGACATAAGCTTCGTGCGGGTTCATGGCGGGGTCCTTTCCGAAAGCGGGCGGCGACTGGCGCGCCGGTCAGGCCTTGAACAGCTGGCGGTAGTCGGGCTGCAGGTGGAACCAGTACTGGTAGCCCATCACGTCCTTCTGCATGGCCACGTCCATGGTGGGCTGGAACAGCGGCACACGCGGCACTTCGTCGTAGGCGATCTGGATCATCTCGCGCACCGAGCTGTCGTAGATGAGCTTGCTTTCGGCGAAGCGCGCGTTGGTGATGACGCGGTCCAGCTTGGGGTTCTGGTAGCTCATGGTGTTGAACACCGCGTTCTGGCCGTGGTAGCACCAGTAGAAGAAGTAGTCGGGGAAGTCGAGCCAGCCGCCGAAGCGGTTGACGATCAGCGGCATGTCCTTCTTCAGCAGTGCCGAGCGCCAGGTGGCGCCGGGGATCTTGTTGATCTGTGTCTTGATGCCGATGGCGCCCAGCGATTCCTGGATCAGCACGGCCATGGGTTCGTTGATGGTGGCGCCGCCCAGGTCGAAGCTGAGCGTGGTTTCGAAGCCGGCCGGCACGCCGGCTTCGGCCATCAGCGCCTTGGCCTTGGCCATGTCGGTGTTGTAGTGCGTGGGCTGCGGCCAGGCCACGGTCTTCACCGGCCTGCTGCCGCCATACAGCTTGGCGGCGCGGCCGTACATGGCGTTGTCGTACATCTTGTCGTAGGGCAGCGCGTAGGCCACGGCCTGCCGCACCTTCGGGTTGTCGAAGGGCGGCTTGGTGGTGTTCATGCCCAGGTAGACCATGGCGTTCTCGATGGGCGTGGACGTGACCTTGACGGCCGCGCCTTCGCGGCTGAGTTCGCTGAAGTCCTTGGGCGGCAGGTCGAAGGTGATGTCGATGTCGCCGCGCAGCAGCAGGCTGCGGCGGTTGCCGGCGTTGGGCACGTCGCGCTGGATGACGCGGCGCAGCTTGGGCATCGGGCCGCTTTTCCAGTCGTCGTTGCGGACGTAGATGATTTCCTGGCCCGGGCGGAAGGTTTCCACCTTGAAGGCGCCGCCGCCCGCGGTGTTGTTGCGGGTCCAGGCCAGGCCCCAGGGGTCTTGCGGCGTGGCGTTCTTCTTCACCAGTTCGCTGTTGTAGACGCAGGGCACCGGCACCGCGATGTTGTTCATCGTGAGCTTGTCGCGGCGGATGAAGTTGATGCGGAAGGTGTGGTCGTCGACGACGATGAACTGTTCAGGCTTTTCCAGCGATCCGGCCATCATCTGGAAGCCTGGAAAGCCCCCCACGCTGACGGCGCGGTCGAAGCTCCACTTCACGTCTTTGGCGGTGACGGGCGTGCCGTCGTGGAACTTCGCGTTCTTGCGCAGCTTGAAGGTGACGCTGTTGCCGTCGGGCGCGATCTGCCAGCTTTCGGCGAGCTCGGGTTCGAGCTTGTTGCGGTCGTAGATGACGCGGCCGTCGGGCAGCGTTCTGCGGCCGTAGGTCATCAGCCGGTCGTAGACCAGCCAGCTGACACCGTAGCTGGGGCGGTTCGCGCCCACGGTCTGGATGTCGAGCGAGTTGGGGCCGAATTCATTGGCCACCACCAGCACGTCTTTCGGGCGCGCCTGGGCGGCGGCCGACAGCGGCAGGCTGGAGATGGCAACGCCGGCGGTGCCGGTCAGGATGAAGTCGCGACGATCCATGGGGCAATGTCCTCGAAAGGTTTACAGAGACTGCAGGTAAGCCCGCCAGCCACCGCTGGCAGTGATGTCCGTGGCACCGGCCAAAGCCACCGGTTCACACAGGAAGCCGTGGGCCACGTCGCCACTGGCCAGGGTGACGGACCCCAGCGACAGCGGCTGTGGCACCAGCGCAAGAAACGAGCCCACGGCGGCCAGCGGCATGTCCCACACCTCGACCGCGATGGCGGCACCGCCATCGGCCACGCGCACCATGCCGGGCTTGGGCGGCACGGTGCCGGGCAGCGCATACAGGCGGTACAGCGCTGCGGTGTGCGTGGCCAGGCGCAGGCGTGCACCACGTTCGGTCAGCTGGCCGTTCAGCGGCAGGCCGGAAAGGTGCGCACCCACCACCACCAGCGGCAGCGTGGGGGTGGTGGCGGGCGCCGGGGCCTGCGGTGCGCCATTCGCTTCTTCCTGAAGCCAGGCACTGCCCAGCCGGGCCAGCGCAGCGTCCATGCCAGCCGGGGCAATGAAGGTGATGCCCGCCGTGGGTGCACGCGCCGCGCTGGCCGGCACGGGCAGCGCCATGGCGCACCAGCCCAGCAGGTTGACGAAGTTGGTGAAGGTGCCCAGCCGGGCATTGGCGCCCACGGGGTCGGCGGCGACCTGGGCCAGGCTGGGGTGGTTCGGGGCGGTGGGCACCAGCAGCAGGTCGAGCCGCTGCCACAGGGCCTGGGCCGGGCCGGAAAGGGCCTTCAGGCGGTACTGGGCGTCGAAGCTGTCGGTGGCGCTGAAGTTCAGTGCTTTCTCGATGACGCTGCGCACCACGGGGTCGAAGGCGGTGGGGTTGTCAGCCAGCAGCTCGCGCACCACGGCGTGGCGTTCTGCGACCCACGGGCCTTCGTACAGCAGCCGGGCCACCGCGAACAGGGGCTCGAAGTCGATGGCCACCAGCTGGTGGCCGGCAGCCTGCAATTGGCGGCAGGCGGTGTCGAAGGCCAGGGTGCTGGCTTCGTCCAGCGCGGGCATGGCGGCGGGCACGCCGATGCGCAGCACCGCGGGCAGCGCCGCAGGGCCGGGAGCGAAGTGGCTGTAGTCGTCGGCAGGGTCGGCGCCTTCGATGATGGCCAGCACGGCAGCCGCGTCGTCGGCGCGGTGGCTGAAGATCGACACGCAGTCCAGCGTGCGGCAGGCCGGCAGCACGCCGGCATTGCTGCCGCGTCCGGGCGTGGGCTTCAGGCCCACCAGGCCGTTGAACGCGGCGGGGATGCGGCCCGAGCCGGCGGTGTCGGTGCCCAGCGCAAAAGGCACGTCGCCCCGTGCCACGGCCACGGCAGAACCGGAACTGCTGCCACCGCTGACATGGCCCGGGCGCAGCACGCTGTGGGGCGCGCCATAAGGCGAACGGGTGCCCACCAGGCCGGTGGCGAACTGGTCGAGGTTGCCCTTGGCCAGCCAGACCGCACCAGCGTCGATCAGCCTTTGCACCGCGGTGGCGTGCCTCGCCGCCACGCGGCTGTGCGCCGGGCAGGCGGCGGTGGTGGGCACGCCGGCGATGTCGATGTTGTCCTTCACGACGAAAGGCACGCCCAGCAGGGGCAGCAGGGCGCGGCGCTGGCTGGCGCTGGTGCAGGCAGCAGCGCGACCGGCCAGGGCCTGCAGTTGCGCCATCAGCGCTTGTTCGCTGGCCACGTGCAGATAGACGGGTGCGCCCGTGGCCGCCATGCGTTCGCGCTGCGCCTGCAGGGCGGCCTGCGCGGCAGGGCCGGGGCCTTCATGGAAGACGGCCTGCCAGTCGGCAATGGTGCGGGGGGTGGCCGGCATGTTCTTTTTTGGTGCACGTGTTGGTATACCAGTTGGAATGCAGCAGAAAGCGTGCCAATGGCAGCGGGGTGCGATGCCGGATGAACGCTGCTGTGCGTGCTGGCGGCCCAACAAACCGTTACGACCGCAAACCGGTGGTCGCGTGTATCGGGTGAACCCGTAGCCGCTCTGTGAAGCAACTCACGGAAGTTGCCCGATGCTCACCACTCAAGCCACGGCCGACAGCACGCTCGTGCAGCGGCAGGTGCCCGCCAGGCCGGGCTTGCCGCCGGCGCCAGCAACCCCTTCCACGCCCCCGGGCCCGCAGCCGCCCACGGCCGGGCAGCACACCGGCCGCTGGTGGCTGGCAGCCGGGGCCGTGGCCTTGGGTTACTTCGGCTTGTTCGCCTGGCAGATGCACAGCGGTGCCTCCGCAGGGCGGCCCGATTCGCCTGCCACCTGGGCGCTGGCAGCGCTGCTGCACCTGCCTTATCTGCTGATCCTCACGCTGTTGGTGTTCGGCTTGATCGAGCGGGTCGGGTTCTTCTGGCGCGGCCGGCAGCCACACGCGCCCGGCCGGCTGCCTGCCGACTGCCCCACGGTGTGCGTGCAGCTGCCCATGTTCAACGAACACGCCGTGGCCCGCCGCATCATCGAAGCCGCCGCGGCCATGCGCTGGCCGCGCCACCGCCTCAGCATCCAGGTGCTGGACGATTCCACCGACGCCGACACCCGGGCCATGGTGCTGGCCGTGTGCAGCGCCGTGAGCGAACGCACGGGCGTACGCTGCATCTGGGTGCACCGCCCGCAACGCACCGGCTACAAGGCCGGCGCGCTGGAATTCGGCCGGCAGGACACCGAGGCCGAGTTCATCGCCATCTTCGATGCCGACTTCGTTCCCCCGCCCGACTACCTGGAACGCGCCATCCCGCACTTCTACGACGCGAGCGGCGCAGCCCAGCCCGGGCTGGCGCTGGTACAGGCCCAGTGGGGCCACCTGAACGACGACGAATCGCCGTTGACTGCAGCCCAGGCGCTGTGGGTGGACGACCATCACTCGCTGCAGCAGTCGTTTCGCTCGGCCAACATCGGCTGGGTGAACTTCACCGGCACGGCCGGCGTGTGGCGGGCCGCGGCCATCGAAGCCGTGGGCGGCTGGCGTTCTGCCAGCCTGGTGGAAGACTGCGAGCTGAGCGTGCGCGCCCTGCTGGCAGGCTACCGCACCCGCTTCGTGCGCCAGCTGGCGGTGCCGGCGGAACTGCCGCAAACGCTGGTGGCCTACCGCCTGCAGCAAAAACGCTGGACGCAGGGCTGGGCGCAGCTGCAGCGCCTGCATCTGGCCAGCCTGCTGTTCCGCTTCCGCACGGGTGCGGCGCGCAAGGCCTTCCTGCTGTACGTGACCTGCATTTCCTGGCAGTGGCCGCTGTGGCTGGCCTGGATGGCGGTGCTGCCCTTCCTGATGGCCAACGGCTGGTGGCTGGGCGCCTTCGGGCCTGGCCCGGCGCTGCTGGCCTACCTGGCGCCACCCCTGCTGTTTGCGCTGTTTGCCGGCGTGGCGGCCACGGCGCAGACGCGGCATGGCCAAGGTTCGCACCAAGCCAGCGTCATGCGGCGCTGCGCCCGCCTGCTGCCCTATCTGGTGATCAACACGGGCATGGTGCCGCACCATGTGTGCGCCTTCCTCGAAGGGCTGTTCGGGCCGATGCACGCCGAGTTCGAACGCACGCCGAAGACCGCCAGCGTCACCGCGGCGCCAGACACGGCCGCCAGCGGCGGCCCGGGTGGGCCGGCGCCAGCAGCGTCGACACCGGCCAGCCAGTCCGCCGGCGCCAGCCACCCCAAACGCCCGAACCGCCAGAACCCCCAGAACAGCCCGAACAGCGCCACCGTGCGCCGCCGGGCCTATCTGGGCGCCGAGATCGCCTTCTGCCTGGCCCAGCTGGGGTGGATCGCGTTCTTCATCCACGAAGGCCTGACGCTGGGCATGGTGGGCGCCACCTGGGTGCTGGGCTGCATCTTCGTGCTGCGTGCGACCCCGGCGTGGCTGGACCGAAGCGCCGGGCGCGAAGCGGCGACCGTGGGGCAGCCCTCATGAGCCCGCTGCGCCCGCTGACCTGCTTTACCCGCTTCCGCCCGTTCGGCCCGTTCGGCCGGATCAGCCTGATCAGCCGACGAGTCGGAAGCCTGCTGCTGAGCGCAGGGTTCATGGTCTGTTCGCCGGCTTTCTCCGCAACAGCCACGGCAGCCACGGCAGCCGCCACCACCGCCGAAGCCACCGTGCAGCAGGCGCGCCAGGCCGGCCGCGACAACCGCCACGCCGAGGCCATTGCGGCCTGGGCCCGGGCGATCGAAGCGCGGCCCGGGCAGCGCGCTGAATGGCTCTTGGAATGGGCCGACCAGCACACCTGGGCCGGCCGGCTGGACGAGGCCATGGCGCTGTACCGCGAGGCCCTGGCGCAGCCCGTCCCGGGCGATCCGCAACGCACCCGGAACGCCCGCATCGGGCTGGCGCGGGCACTGTCCTGGGCCGACCGGCAGGCCGCAGCGCTGCAGCAGTACGAACAGGTCTTGCGCGACCACCCGGGCGACGAGGAAGCCTTGCGCGGCATCGGCCGCGTGCAAAGCTGGCGCGGCCGCCAGCGCGAGGCTGCGCAAGGCATGCAGCAGTTCCTGCAGGGCCGCCCGCATGACCGCGAGGCCACCCTGGTGCTGGCCGAGTCGCTGGCCTGGATGGGCCGTGCCGACCGTGCCCTGCCCTTGCTGCGCGCCCAGCTGGCCAAAGACCCGGGCGACGCCCGCTCGGCTTCGCTGCTGCGCAAGCTGCAGCGCGAACTGCGCCCCGTGGCCAGCGTCGACTGGCGCGATTTCGACCAGTCCGACGGCCTGGCGATCAGCGAGCTTTCGCTGGCCTGGCGCCAGCCGCTGGCCGAAGGGCGCGGCCACCTGGGCGCCCGCTACAGCCAGGCCCATTACCGCCCGCCGGCATCTTCCGACAACGACCTGCGCGTGCAGCGGCCCGGGGTGGAAGGGCGTTACCGCATCAGCGACGCGCTGGAATGGAACGGCGGGCTGTGGCTGGACCTGATCGAGCCGCGCAACGGCCGGGACCGGGCGCGCCGCTGGACCCACGACACCTACCTCACCTGGTGGCCCAGCGACGTCTGGCGGCTGGACCTGGGTTCCGCGCGCTGGACCTTCGACAGTGAAGAGGCGCTGCGCAAGGGGCTCACGGCCACGCAGCTGAAACTGTCGGTGGACCTGCTGCCCGACGAACTGACGCGGCTGACGACACGCGTGCACCGCGCCGAGCATTCCGACGGCAACCGCCGCGAAGGCTGGCAGTTCGAAGCCGAGCGCCGCATCTGGCACGGGCCGCGCGTCCATCTGGGCTACAGGCTCACCGGCTACGGCTTCACGATGCCCGGCCAGGGCGGCTACTTCAACCCCGAGACCCTGCGCTCGCACGAACTGTGGCTGCAGGCCGCGGGCTGGACCCGCGCGGGCATTGGCTGGAACCTGCGCTGGACGCTGGGGCGGGAACGTTCGCAACCCGGCGATTCAAGACCCATCCGCGCCGGCAGCGCCAGCCTGGCCTGGGAGGTGGACGAGACGCTGCTGCTCGAGGCGGCTTACGACTATTCGACTTCGCGCACCCTGTCGACCGGCGGGTTCCAGCGGGGGGTGGCGCGGCTGGGCTTGCGGTACAGGCATTGAGCAAGCCCGCCCGTCGCGCCAGCATGGCCTGCGAGCCCGGCACAACGCGCCTGACGGCAGGGCTTCGTCGCCGGCGGCGCCCCGTCGTGGATGGCCGGCATGCGCGTCAGTGGCGAATCGCCTCGGCGACTGCGGCAGCTGCGGTGATCAGCAACATGGAAAGCAGGATGGCGGCGACAAACATGATCGTTCTCCTTGTCAGCGCGGAACACCCTTGTTCCAGCGTGAGGAGAATCTTCTCGAAAGGCCGCCATCCCGGCTGCGGCAGAACACACACCGACGATGTGCGCTATTCACTGCCGCCGGGCGTGAAGCCAGAACGCTGCGTTCTTACCCGCGACGGCGGCTCAGCCAGCCGACCAGGCCCAGGCCCAGCAGGAACATGGCGTAGGTGCCAGGCTCGGGAATGGCGGCAATGGGCTGGCTGAAGCGCAGGGTGATGATCTCGGTGCCGTCGGGCACGCCTGGAACCCGGCCGTTGCCGCCCGGGTAGTTGTTGTCAAGACCCACCAGAACGGTGTAGTCGTCGAGCAGCGTCACCGACTCAACCGACTGCAAGGGAAAGTTGAACTTCCAGGGGCCCACTTCCTGCAGCGGCCCACCGATGTCGGCCGGGTCGTCGATGTCCAGCAGGTCCACCAGCAGCGTCTTCTTCAGCACCCCATCCGCATCGGTCTCGCTCAGGTCGATCAGGTACAGCTTCTTCTGCCGCGGCGGGTTGGCGCCGCTCGCCAGGCCCTGGAAGTCGTCGCGCTCGATGATGATGAACTTGTCGTCGGCCACATGCGCCATGTCGCCGGTCACGAAGATGTTGCTGCTGTTGTTCGCGCCGCCAGTGATGAAGTCCGAACTGTCCTTGGCGTAGGTGAAGTTCACGCCCGTGTACTGCTGCGTCACCGTGTCGAATTCGTAGACCTCGAGCAGGCGCTTGTCGGTCTGGGAATTGATCGACGCTTCGGTCGTCACGTAAAGGCGGCTGCCGTCGGCGTTGCGTGTCATCGCTTCGAAGCCGCGGGAAGAGGGCAGGTTGGCGCCACCCTGCGGGTTCTGCGGCGCGCGCAGCACCGGGTGCGGAATGGGTGCGCCCAGCAGCTGGCCCTGGGCGTTGAAGTGCAGCAGGTAGGGTCCGAATTCCTCGCCCACCCAGAAGCTGCCGTCATTCATGCGCGCGAACGACTCCACGTCGAAGTCGGCGCCTGTCAACAGCCTGCCTGCCGTGATGCTGGGGTCTACGGCAATGGCGGAACTGGGGTAGTAGGTCGACCGGTTGTACACCGGGCCATTGGTGATGAAGTTGCCGGTGCTCAAGTAGCCATTGGGGTCGCTGAAAGGCGTGAAGCTGTTGACGGCCACGCCGCCCGGGTTGGTCGTCCCGTCGCCGCTGATCTTGAAGCTGGGCGTCACCTCGTAGAAGCCGAGAACGAAGTCGGCGCTGTTGCCCTGGCCGCCGAAGCCGTTGTCTGGCAGCCCGTAGAAGCGGCCGGCATTGACCGAGGGGAGCATGCCCGAGAAGCCCGGGATCGGCTGTCCGGCGAAGGGGCCTGAAACACCGTTGCCCGAAATTCCGAACTGCCCCGACACCGGCCCGGGGTGCAGGTAAGTCGACGCAATCATGGCCCAGCCCGTCAGCTGCGAGGCAGGCGGGGTCGCCATGGCCGATGTCGACAAGGCGCCCAGCACGCAGGCGACGAGAGTGGGAAGTTCCATCCTGGTTTTCATGTTCGATCCTTTGGTTTTGGAAAACAGCCTAACGGCCATATGCAGCGCAATGCTGCAACGGCACACCTTTGACTATTGGCCCGAAGTCTTAAGGTTCTGTGTAAGCGCCGCGACGCTGGCGTGTCGAAGCGGGCGGTGTCCAGTGCCCCCGCGGCGCCGGCATGGCCATCGGCAATGGCTGCGGCGCGGAGGACGCGTTTTGTTTCAGGGCGGATGTATCGCGCGGCTCGGTCCACGCTCTGTGGGGCACCACGAACCACAACAGAGGAACTGCCCCATGTCCGCCAAGATCGAGTCCATCGCCCGCACCAGCCCTCGCATGCCGCAAGCCGTCCCGTTGCTGCAGCGTCGCCTGGCCGGTGCCAAGCGTGCCTACACGGCACGCCACTTCACCGAGTTCAGTGCCGCCCACCTGCTGGACGACAAGTCGCTCGCGCCGCGCTCCGGCGACCTGGTGCTGGCCCGGGTCGACAAGCTGGGCAAGCATGCCCAGCTCGAACAGAGCAACGGCCGCAAGTCGACGCTTTTCGTGGGTGACGAGATCGTCGTCGCCTATGCCGCCCGCTACGCGCCAGACCAGTTCGAAGCCCATGTTCCAGGGGATCTCTCGCCCTGCCAGCTGGTGGCTGGCGGTGGCGTGGCTGCCCGGGTGCTGAGCAAGAACGTCGGCATCGCCGCAGCAACGGAGATCACGCCACTGGGGCTGCTGGCCGATGCGGCTGGCCAGCGCCTGAACCTGGCGCAGCACGCCCTGGCCGTGCGGCCCGCTGCAGCGCGACGCCCCGTCACCCTGGCCTCGGTGGGTACGTCGATGAACGCCGGCAAGACGACCTCGGCCGCGCACCTCATCCGCGGCCTGGTGCGGGCCGGGTACAAGGTGGGCGCCGCCAAGATCACCGGCACCGGATCCGGCAACGACCCCTGGCTGCTGCGCGACGCCGGTGCCCAGGCGGTGCTCGACTTCACCGACGCCGGATTTGCATCCACCCACCTCATCACCCTGAGCGAGCTGCACGCGGTGATGCAGCGGCTGCTGTCGAACCTGGCCGCACAGCAGGTGGACGCCATCGTCGTCGAAGTCGCCGACGGCCTGTTCCAGTGCGAAACCGCGCAGCTGCTGAAGTCCCCGGAATTCAAGGAAGCCATCGACGGCCTGGTGTTCTCTTCGGGCGACGCCATGGGTGCTGCCGCCGGTGCGAACTGGTTGCAGGCGCAGGGGCTGCCGGTGCTGGCGCTGGCCGGTGTGCTGACCAAGTCGCCACTGGCCCGGCGCGAAGCGCATGAAGCCACCGGCCTGCCGGTTCTGGGCCTGGAAGAGTTGGGCGATGCAGAGGTGGCCGCCCGCCTGCTGGGCAGCGCCACGGCCGTCGTGGCCGCAGCCTGAACGCCGTTTGGGGAACCCCATGAAACACTTCAAGCTCATCCGTCAGGGCATCGACCCCCGGCCCCTGCTGGCCGAGATTGCATCGGTCGACGGTGCCTGGGACCAGGCCACCGGCCGTCAGCAGAAGATCGAGGTCCAGCGCGAAGCCCTGGCCATTCCGCTGCGCGGCTTGCGTGCGTCGGCCGTGGCGGGCCGCAAGCGGCGCGACGTGCACGAAAGCCGCTGGACCAGCGGTGCCGCGCAATACCCGCTGGCCTGCCGCTTCCTGGAAGACACCGCCATGGCGCTGGACAGCTTGCTGGGCCGGGCCAAGATCGTCTGCCTGCCTGCCGGGCAACGCGTCTATCCGCATGTCGACCGTGGCGAGTACTACCGCGTGCGCGACCGCTACCACCTGGTGCTGCGTTCCACCGCCGGTTCATGGCTGAAGTCGGGCGACGAAGAAGTGCGCATGCGCGAAGGCGAACTCTGGTGGTTCGACAACAACGCGCTGCACGAAGCCCACAACGACGGCGACGAAGACCGCATCCATCTGATCTTCGACATGCTGCCGGCCGCACGCGCCGCCGAAGTCTTCGGCAGCGCACTCGAACAGACGAGCGTGGCAGCATGAACACCGCAGCCCCGCCGGCGCCCAGGCATCGCCCCAGCAACCATCGGCTCGAGTTTCTGCCCGCGACCGAACCCGGTGGGCTGGCCTGCTGGCTGGTACTGCCCGACCGGCCCGATGCCAGCCGCCCAGCGCTGGTGGCCGTGCACGGCATTCGCCGCGGCGCCGAAGAGCAGGCCACCCGCTTCGCCCAGCGCGCGGCCGAGATGGGCCGCGTCGTCATCGCGCCCTTGTTCGACCTGCAGCACTGGCCCCGCTATCAACGCCTGGGCGACGGTGCCGCTGCGGCGCTGCTGGGTTTGCTGGATGGCCTGGCCGGCCGGCAGCCTGCGCCCCTGGCCCGGTTCGACCTGTTCGGGTTTTCAGGCGGCGCGCAGTTTGCGCATCGTTTCGCCATGCTGCACCCCGAGCGCCTGAACCGGCTGGTTCTGGCCTCGGCCGGCTGGTACACGTTTCCCGACACCGCACCTTACCCCTACGGGCTGGGCACGCAGCCAGCGGGCAGCAGCACGCGGGCAGCCCGCATGCAGGCCAGGCTGGACGAGTTCCTGCGCCTGCCCATCGACGTGTGTGTGGGTGAACGCGACAACCGCCGCGACCCCAACACCCGCACTGGAAATGGCATCGACCGGCAGCAAGGGCGCGACCGCCGGGCCCGCGCTTCGCGCTGGACCGAGGCCATCGCCATCGAAGCTGCGGTGCGCGGCATCCGGTCGCAGGTGCGGTTTTCGGTGCTGCCCGGCTGTGGCCACGACTTCCGCCGTTGCGTTCGCCGCGGCGGCCTGCTCGACCAGGTGTTTCGCGAGCCGCTGGACACCACGCGCTGGCCTGTGTCGCAGGCGCACATGGCCGGCCCGCATTGGCCGCCCGCCGCGCGGACCGGCCCCGCGCTGGCGGCCTGGCAGGTTCAGGGGTCTTGACGATGAGCACTTTGCTGCCTCCCGTCACCGCCGAAGGCCGCGGGCGCGCCATCGCGCTCGTCGCCGTGTGCGCCATCGGTCAGGCCGTGGCGGCTGGCGTGGCTGCCTTCGCCACGCGCGACGTGTTCGCGGCCCTGCGCGACGCGTCGGCAGGCCTGCCAGCCTGGGCGCTGGGCCAGATCGTCGCCGCCGGTGTCGCCATCGGCATGCTGCGCGTGGCCGAACGCGTGATCGCCGAGCGCGTGGGCCAGGGCTATGCCAGCGCCCTTCGGCTGCGTCTGTTCTCGCATCTGGCGCGCATGCCTGAACGGGCCATCGGCCAACGCCGTGCCGGCGGCCTGGCCATGCGCTTCGTGGGCGACCTGGCCGCCGTGCGCAGCTGGATCAGCCTGGGCATTGCGCGGCTCATTTCGGTGGGTGTGGTGCTGCCGGCGGCAACGGGCGTGTTGTTCCTGCTCGAACCCCGTCTGGGCGCGGCCGTGCTCGTGCCGCTGCTGCTGGGGCTGGCCGGCATGCTGCTGGTGGGGCCCCGGCTGGGGCCAGCACACCGAAGGCTGCGCGCGCGCCGTGCACGCCTGGCTGCCGACATGCTGGAACGTGTGCCGCATGCGCCCGAATTGCGCCTGCTGGGCCGCATCGACATCGAGCTGGCGCAGATGGCAAGGCGTACCGAAGCGCTGATCGAATCCGCCCTGGCGCGCACGGCCGCGGCGGCCAGCCTGCGGGCCATTCCCGACCTGGTGGCCGGGGCCGCTGCCGCAGCCCTGCTGCTGGCGGCCTTCGTCTGGCGCGTGCCGGTGGCCGATGCCGCAGGCGCCATGGCTGCGCTGGGCTTGATGATCCACCCGCTGCGTGACCTGTCGGGCGTGTGGGACCACTGGCGCGCATGGGTCGTGGCGCGCGACAAGTGCGAAGCCGTGCTGGCCGAGCCCACCATCGAACGACAGCAGCGCGGCCATGCACCGCGCCCGCACACACCGCCGCATCTGCGCCTTCGTGGTCTGGGCGCGGGCCGCATGGCGGGTGTCGACATCGAAGCCTTGCCGGGCTGCAAGGTGGCCATCGTCGGTGCCAACGGCGCGGGCAAGTCCACCCTGCTGCGGCTGGCGGCCGGGCTTGAACAGATCGAGCGCGGGCGGGTGACGCTGGACGGCACCGAGCCCCGCGACCTGGACGCCCGGGAACGGCGCCGCACCATCGGGCTGATGAGCATGCGCAGCCCCATCCTGGCGGGCAGCCTGCGCCGCGCCTTGACGATGGGCGGGGCCCGGCGCTGCGGCGACGCCCAGGTGCTGGCCCAGGCCACGGCCTTCGGCCTGGGCGACCTACTGCACCGCCTGGGCGGCCTGGACGGCAACCTGGCCGAAGGTGGCCGCAACCTGTCGGCCGGCGAAGCCCGCCGCGTGCTGCTGACGCGGGTGGCGCTGTCGGGCGCGAAGCTGCTGTTGCTGGACGAACCCGACGACACCCTGGACGCCGACGGCGTGGAACTGGTCGCGCGATTCCTGCGCGAAACCGATGCCACGGTGCTGGTGGTCACCCATGGCCTGGCCCTGGCCCGCCGCATGGACCACCTGTGGCTGGTCGACGGCGGCCGCATCGTCGAAGCCGGCCCCACGGCCGAGCTGCTGGGCGCCGATGGGCCCGCGGCGAAATTCTTCAGGCCGCGCGCAGCCGCCTGATGCGTCATGCCCGAGCTTTCACCGCAACACCTCACCCAGAAACCCGCCATGAACAGCACGTTCCCGCGCGCCAGCGCCAAAGTCTTCTTCTCCGCACTGGCTGTCGCCACCCTGGCTGGCTGCGCCAGCATCACCGCGCCCGTCATCTACCCTTCAGACAAGGCCAGCGTCCGCCTGAACGCCGAAGCCGACCTGCAAAGCTGCCGCGCGCAGGCCGATGAGGTCGTTGGCGCCAACACCACGCCAACCCGCAAGACGGGGGTTCGGGTGGCCCAACGGGGTGCCACGGAATTCGTCGACAAGGCCGTGGAGTCCTTGGTGGTGGGCTCGCGCCAGGTGTGGGACCGGGCCCGCGGCGCTGGCGCCGGGGCCATGGCCGGTTCATTGACCTTGATGGCCCTGAACTGGAACGAGCCCGATGCCGTCTATCGCAACTATGTGGATCTGTGCCTGAAGAAGCGTGGGCACCGGGTACTGGGCTGGCGCTGACGGGCAGACCAGCCCAGGACTGCCGTCACGGCGGTCTGCCAGCACGCCGCGTCGTCATGTTCAGGCATTGATGGACCCGACGCTTGGCCATGCAGGCGCGGCCCGGTTCAGCACCACCTGCCGCCAAGGCGGAACGTTCGGTCATCAAGACTTCACATCAAGAGTTGCCGCGCGCTGGCGCCTTCGAGGAAAACGTCAACTTCGCTTCGACGCGAACCCTGGCGTGATGCACTGACACGCAACTGTGGCCCAGGCTTCACGGCAGCGTCAACTGCCAGGCCTAGCGTGCGAACGGCACGGACATCGTGCAGCACCCGCCTCGAGGAAAAAACATGTTCAAACCCCTGACCCTGGCGGCCGCAGCAGCGGCCGTTCTCCTGATTTCAAGCCCGGCGCCGGCGTCTGCCCAGAGCGTTGCGGCGCCCAAGCGGGCCGTGGCCCAGCTGGGCCCGCGTCCTTTCTTCCTGGTCAACGACATGACCGAAAGCCCGCTGAAGCAGGAGCTTCAGGCCTGCGCCGCCAAGCGCGTGAACTACGTGCGTTCGCAGTTCTCCATCGGCCACCGTGGCGCGCCCATGCAGTTCCCCGAGCACACCAAGGAAAGCTACGAAGCCGCTGCGCTGATGGGCGCCGGCATCCTGGAATGCGACGTCGCGTTCACGAAGGACAAGGAGCTGGTCTGCCGCCACGCCCAGAACGACCTGCACACCACCACCAACATCCTGGCCACGCAGCTGGCCAGCAAGTGCACGCGGCCTTTCGTGCCGGCCACGTTCAGCCCCAGCGGCGTGCGCCTGACCCCCGCTACGGCCGAATGCCGCACCAGCGACATCACCCTGGCCGAGTTCAAGACCCTGCGCGGCAAGATGGACGCTTCGAACCCGAACGCGCGCACCGTGGCCGAATACCTGGGCGGCACCGCCAACTGGCGCACCGACCTGTACAGCGGCCCCAGCAGCGGCACCCTGCTGTCGCACATGGAAAGCATCGAACTGTTCAAGCGTCTGGGCGTGAAGATGACGCCCGAGCTGAAGTTCCCGGTGGTGGCCATGCCCTTCGAAGGCTTCACACAGCAAGACTACGCCCAGAAGCTGATCGACGAATACCGCGCTGCCGGCGTGCCGCCGCAGAACGTGTGGCCGCAGTCCTTCCATCTGCCCGACGTGCTGTACTGGGTGAACAACGAGCCCAGCTTCGGCGTGCAAGGCGTGTTCCTGGACGACGCCAACACCGTGGCCGACCTGCCCAGCCTGCAAGACCTGCAGGCCCTGCGTGCGCAGGGCGTGCGCATCTGGGCGCCGCCCACCTTCGCACTGCTGGCGGCCGGCCCTGACAACAGCATCGTGCCTTCGCAAGCGGCCCTGCACGCCAAGGCAGCCGGCCTGGACCTGATCACCTGGACGGTGGAACGTTCGGGCATCCTGGCCGACGGCAACAACGGCTTCTACTTCCAGACCTTCGACAGCGTCGTCACCCGCGAAGGCGACGTCATGCGCATGCTGGACGTGCTGGGCCGCCAGATCGGTGTGCTGGGCGTCTTCAGCGACTGGCCCGCCACCACCACCTTCTACGCCAACTGCGCCGGTCTGCGCTGAACCCCCACAGCAGCCCACGGGTGCAAGGCAGGCACCGCGGCCCGCGGGTCGCGGTGCTGCCCCGCACCCTGTTCCCACCATTGCAGAGGAAACACTCCGTGAAACTGAAACCAATCCTGCTGGCCGCCGCCATGGCAGCGGCCTTCCCCGCGCTGGCGCAAACCGAATCCCTGGTCGTCGACCTGAGCGGCTGGACCGTTCTGGGTGACTACGGCAACCCCGGCAACACCAGCGTCTTCTTCACCCTGCCCGCGGGCAGCACCGTCACCGGCTTCAGCTACGCCGGTCTCACCTTCACCGCCAATGCGCCCAGCTGGCTGGACGAACTGGTGATCTCGGTCAACGACACCACCGGTGCGCCTGCCGTCATCGAGAACTTCATGGACTGGGCCCCCAGCGGCATGCAGGCCGCGGGCACGGTCAGCGGGCTGAACGGCAGCTGGCGCGGTGCAACCGGCAGCGCCGGGCCCTACGGTGCGGGCTTTTCCTTCACCGTTGGCGAAGGCGCGAACAACCTGTGGGTGACCGTGTTCGACAGCATCCCTGATGGCGTGCTGCCCGACGCCAGCATCACCAGCGGCACGCTCACCGTGCACTACATGCCCGTTCCGGAACCCGCCACCTACGGCCTGCTGGCCGTGGGCCTGCTGGGCGTGGTGCTGGCGGCGCGTCGGCGCAGGGTGGACTGAAGGCGCCGGCGCCTGCCTTCACCTGCCACGCATCACTCGTCCAGGTCTTCGAACAGTTCGTGATGCGTGAGCGTCAGCCCCACGCTGGCCAGCAGCAGCGCTGCCTGGCCAGCTTGCGGTTCGTGCAGAACCCAGCCAGCGCTTTCGCGGCGAAACAGTTCCATGCGCCTGCGCTCGGCGTCCACCAGCAGGTATTCCTGCAGACTGGGCAATTGCCGATAGGCCAGGAACTTGGGGCCACGATCCACGGCTTCGGTACTGGCTGACAAGACCTCGGCCACCAGGCAGGGGGCCTGCAGGGCCTGGGCCCGTTCGCGGTCGGCTTCGTCGCACGACACCATCACGTCGGGGTAGAACACGGCGTCTGCGGTCAACACCTGCAGTTTCATGTCAGAGGTGTAGGCGCGGCAGCGTGTGCCGCGCAGGTGTTCGCGCAGGCGGGCGTACAAGGCCCCGGCCACCAGCACATGGTCCTGCCTGGCGCCCACCATCGCAAAAACTTCCCCGGCCAGAAACTCATGCTTGGTCGACTGCTCTGCTTCCCAAAGCAGGAAGTCCGAAACCTCGAGTCGCGCTTGTGTTCGTGGCAGGCCCATGAGCCGAATGGTACCCAAGCATCAGGGTGCACGGCCCAGGGCGTTGCTTTCGGGCGCCTAGCTTTCGTACCGCGCGTACCAGGCCTGCGCAGACACCGGCCCGGTGGCGGCGTACACCTGAACCAACGACTCGCCCCCGTTGGCCGTCACGCGCACATGTTCGCCGTCGAAGCTGGTGAAGCTGAGCGACACCGGTTCGGAATACATCGACATCTGTTCTTCGATGATGGAAACGGCAATGCGCTCGCCCAGCCGCAGCGATTCGAAGTAGTCGGTGTAGTAGTGCACCCCGGCCATGTTGCGGGCATTCGCGATGTTCATCGCCAGCTTGTCCAGTTCGCCCTGAATCGTCAGCGGCTGCGCCAGCGCCGGTGCCGGCACCAGTTCGCCGCCTTCGTTGGCGTTGGCATTGGTGAAGCTGGAAACAAAGGCCTGGGGCAGGGGCCAGGCGCGTGGCGTGCTGCCGTCGGCTTCGAACATCTCGAAGAAGGCTTTCAGCACGGTGACGCAGGCCCCCGCCACGGTGGCGTGCCCGGCGCCATAGGCCGGGTGCGTGGGCGAACCTTCGGGGAAGGCCATGGGCAGCAGGAAGTTCAGGTCGGCCGCCGGGTCGATGTTCGGGAAGTTGCCGGGCAGGGCTTCGGCGCGCGGCTTCACCACGCGGTCGACGCGGGCGTTCTGGGCCTTGTTGTGCGCGTTCACCAGGTCCAGCAGTTCTGCCGGAATCTTCGCCTGCAGCGCGCTCAGCGTGGCCTTCAGCGTGGCCGATGGGATCTTGTCCGGGTCGTTCGCGTTCAGCGTCAGCAGACCGGCCACCACTTCCGGGCGTGCCCGCCGGTGGTACTGCCACTTCTGGCGCCACACCGCCTTCAGTGCGCGCGTGGCCACTTCCGTCACCACTGACAAGATGTGCGGCCCGCCGAAGGAAGCAAAGGCCGCGCGCGTGCGGCTGGCCGTTTCGGGCAGGCCGCTGTCCTTGCTGAAGCTGCTGTCGGCCAGCATCAGCAGGCAGGCCACCAGGTAGGCCTGGTACAGCGCGTCGTAGTGCACGTAAGTGGCAATGTCGCGCGGCGTGGTCAGGTAGCGGCGGCGGTCGCGGAAGCGGTCCAGGTTGTTGAAGTCCACGCCGTTCTGCGCGTCCAGCCACGAAGGCCAGTCGGTCATGTAATCGACTTCGGCCACGGCCACGATGGAGCGCTGGTCGATGACCTGGGTGCCGAACAGCACGAAGCCGTCTTCGCGCCCCATGTTCGCGAAGGTGCCGCGGAAGGTGGGGTTCGGCGTGTTGTTGCCGGCGTCGGTGCCGCTGGGCCTGACGAAGCGTGCCCCGTTGTTGGTGTTGCCCACCAGCATGAACTGCGAAAGCCAGGGCCCCTGGCGTGAACCGGGCGTCGACCCGCGGAACAGCTCTGCGCCGGCCGTGACCGGTGTGCGCGACAGAAAGCGCCGGCGTTCGGCCTCGGTGGCCGGTGCGTAGCTGCCGTTCAGCCAGGGCATGCTGCCCAGCGCCGTCACCACCGCAGCCACCGTGGCCGCGGCCGGCCCCGTGCCGGCTTCGATGTCGGTGAAGGGCGCGTCGCGCAGCAGCGCCATGGCGTACAGCTCGGCCATCTCGGCGGCCAGCTCGTCGCTGGCCAGCACGGGTGCCGAAGCAATGGCAAAGGTGCTGGCGTCGCCCCCTTCGGTTTCGAAGACATGGCCCGTGAGCGGGCTGGTCAGCTTGCGGTAGCCGGCCGTGGCCCGCGCACCCTGGGTGAAACGTTCGGGGTTGGTGGGTGAAGGCACGGCCGGGTTGGCGCCGGGGTTGCTGCGGTTCTGGCCCATGGGCAAGAGTTCCAGCGCACCCGGGTCGTGGCTGGCCACCGCATGCACGAAGGCGCGGTAGCTGGGCCCGTGCACCGCACCGGCGGTGTCGTGCGGCAGGCCCTTGTGGTAGTTCGCTGCGAATGAAAGGTCGTAGGCCACTTCCTCGCCATTGGGCAAGGTCACGCCGGTGCCGCGTTGTGCGTCGCGGCGCGTGGCCGCGTCCCGGCGCGTGCGTGCGGCTTCGCGGCGCGGGGCGCCGTCGGGGCTGGGGCGTTCGAGGGAATTCGACATGAGGGTTCTCCGTGGGGGTAGGGCCGTCGATCCACCTGGATCAGCCGGCTGGGTCTGGGCGGATGGACTGTCGCGGGCGGCGTCGACACGGGCATCCCGCAGGCTGTGGACGAAAGCCGTAGCGGGTGTGTGGGTTTCTAGGGGGGTGGGGTGCGGCGTCGTGCGTCGACGGCTTCGCGAGGCGGGGTGAAGCGGTTTTGCTGCCCCACCGAACGCTGCGGGTGGCCGTGGCTCGGGCGCCGGACTAACGGCCGGAGGCAAGCCCTGACCCAATACTGTTCGGTTAGATTATTCTGACCTACAATCCCGACCGTCGCAACACGACGACGGGTAGGACATGGCACGAACCAAGGCGGTGCTTGGAGCAGGTGCGCGGCTGAGTGACTTCCTCGCGGCCAGCCTG
>LNFM01007001.1_pt1 | contig 36524 bp, 35 predicted proteins | sample 596031 | NCBI WGS metagenome assembly LNFM01 (sample SAMN04254537, study PRJNA301005) | activated carbon metagenome | isolation source: dual media filters at the Ann Arbor, Michigan drinking water treatment plant | place: USA: Ann Arbor | reverse complement strand
CCGCACCCGCCGCGCCGCCATCTCCCCGATCATCACACACGTGAAGTGCAAATTCGCCCGGCAATCCGTCGGCATGATCGACGCATCCGCCACCCGCAGCCCCGTCACCCCGCGCACCCGCAACTCCGGGTCCACCACGCCGCGCGGGTCCTCATGCGCGGTCATCCGGCAGGTGCCGGCGGCGTGCTGGATGTCGGATGCCTCGCGCAGCATGATCGCGTCCAGCGCGTCGTCCGGCAGCGCGGCGGCCTCGGGCATGGACAGGCCGGTGTCGCCGAACGTCGCCGCGCCCAGCCGCGCGATCGGATCCAGCGCCGCAAGCCGCGCCAGCCGCCGCACGCCATCGCGCATGCGCTCCCGGTCGCGCGCATCGGCCAGCATGTTCTCCTCGACCACCGGCTGCGCCTCCGGGTCGGCGGAGACTAGGCGCAGTTCCCCGCGCGAGAAGGCATCGTACAGCGCGACACCCACCGCCCCGCCCGGCGCCGGTTCGCCATCCGATGACAGCCCGCGGTGGTTGTAGGCGATCATGATCATGTCGCGCTCGCCACCGCCCGCAAGCCCGCTGCTGTAGGTCAGGCAGCAATTGGTGTGGCGCGCATCGGCGCCGCGCGCGCGATGCGCCGGCTCCAGCGCGATGGACGCGCGGACAATCGGGTGGTCCATCAAATGCTGCCCGACCGCCGGCAGGTCGTTCACCACCGCGATGCCCAGCGCGCGCAGCGCCGCCGCCGGCCCGATGCCCGACCGCATCAGGATGCAGGGGGAATGGATCGCGCCGGCACACAGCACCACCTCGCGCGCCGCGATCTCCTCCCACGCATCGCCGAAGCGCACGCGCACGCCGCGCGCGCGGCTGCCGTCGAACAGCACGCGATCGACCAGCGCACCGCCGCGGATCACCAGGTTCGCCCGCCCGCGCGCCGGTTCCAGGTAGCCGTCATTGGTGGTGACGCGCAGGCCCTTGCGCAGGTTGATCGGGTTGCAGGAAATCCCCTCGCCCGTGGGCGCGTTCAGATCCGCCTTCCAGCGATACCCCGCCGCCAGCGCGGCGTCGCGCAGCGCCAGGTCCACCGCGCCCCATTGGTCCACCGGCATGCGGAACACCGGCAGCGGCCCACCCTGCCGCACCCCCGGCGCAACACCGGTGTCGGCGTCATCCTCGATGGCGTCGTAGATCGGCAGCACATCGGCCGCCGACCAGCCTTCGCAGCCGGCCTCCGCCCAGGCATCGAAGGCCGCCGGGACGCCGCGGATGGCGATCTGCGCATTGACGGCGGACGACCCGCCCAGCGCCTTGCCGCGCCAGTAGAAGCGCGGTTCCTGCACCGCCGTGCGGCGCGTCATCAGCCCCGGCCATTGCCATGCGGCCTGGTGCGCCGGGTCGTGCATGAAGGGGATGATGTTGGCGCTGCGCAGCGCGGCGGGCGCATCCGCCGCGCGCCAGTCACGCCCGGCCTCCAGCAGCAGCACGCGGCGGTGGGGGTCTTCCGACAGCCGCGCAGCGAGCGGCGCGCCGGCGGACCCGGCGCCGACCACGATCACGTCGTACATCACGCCCGCATCAACGCCCGCACATGCGCCGCCGTGGACCGCCCCAGCGCCTCCAGGTCATAGCCACCCTCCAGCAGCGACACCACGCGCCCGGCGCAATGGCGGTCGGCGACGCCGCACAGCGCCTCGGTCACCCAGGCGAAATCCGCCTCCCGCACGCGCAGCTGGGCCAGCGGATCCGCGGCATGCGCATCGAACCCGGCCGAGATCACCAGCAGGTCGGGCGCGAAGGCGTCCAGCGCGGGAACGATCTGCTCCGCCCAGGCGGCGCGGAACGCCGCGCCATCCGCCCCCGGCGGCAGCGTGACGTTCAGGATGTTGCCCACGCCGGTCTCCGTCACATCCCCGGTGCCCGGATAGAGCGGCCATTGGTGCGAGGATGCATAGAACAGCGACGCATCCGTCTCGAAGCAGGCCTGCGTGCCGTTGCCGTGGTGGACGTCGAAATCCACCACCGCCACGCGTCGCGCACCATGTTCCGCCTGCGCATGACGCGCGGCGATGGCGGCGTTGGCGAACAGGCAGAAGCCCATCGGCCGGCCGGGTTCGCAATGATGCCCGGGCGGGCGCGTCGCGCAGAAGGCGCGGCGGACTTCCCCCTTCATCACCGCATCCACCGCCGCCACGGCGGCGCCGGCGGCGCGCAGCGCGGCGTCGGCGCTGCCCCAGGACATGATGGTGTCGCCATCCAGCGCGACGCGCTCATCCGGTTCCGGCCGGATGCCCAGGATGGCGGAGACATAGTTCTCCGGGTGCACGCGCGTCAGCTGGTCGACCGTCGCCAGGGGCGCCTGGTCGCGGATGAGGTCGGCGAACTCGCCCGCATCCAGCGCCGTCAGGACCGACCGCAGCCGGTCCGGGCATTCCGGATGGTGCGGCCCCGGATCATGGTGCAGGCAGGCGCGGTGGGTCAGCAGCAGAACGCTCACGCCGGCGGGTCCTCGCGCTTGCGGATGACGAAGCGGTACGCGCCGGCCTCCTCGCCGAAGGCGACCAGCGCGTGCCCGGTCTCCTTGCAGAAGGCGCGGAAATCCGCGACCGAGGCCGGATCGGTGGCGAGCACGGTCAGCCGCGCCCCCGCGGCCAGCCCGCGCAGCGCCTTGTTGGCCTTGAGCACCGGCAACGGGCAACTCAGGCCCTTCACGTCGAGCAGCGTCTCGCTCATGCGCGCGATTGCACCACCCGGCGCCGGGCGCGTCCAGCGCGGGGTTCCGTGCAGCGTCCCGGCCGGTGCAGAGTGTGGCCGGAGGTGCCTGCCCATGACGCTCGATTCGACCGCACAACTGCCCCGGGCATGACCGGCATGCGCTTCGGCATCGACCTGGGCGGCACCAAGATCGAGATCGTCGCCCTCGACCCCGAGGGTGCCGTGCGGCTGCGCCAGCGCCGCCCGACGCCGCAGGACTATCCCGGCATCGTCGAGGCCATCGCCGCCCTGGTGGCGCACGCCGAGCGCGAGACCGGCATGCGCGGCACCGTGGGCATCGGCATCCCGGGTAGCCTCAGCCCCGCCACCGGCCTGGTGCGCAATGCCAATTCCCAGGCGCTGAACGGCCAGCCGCTCGACCGCGACGTCGCCGCCGCGATCGGGCGCGCGGTGCGCGTCACCAACGACGCCAATTGCCTGGCCATGAGCGAGGCGGCGGACGGCGCCGGCGCGGGCCACCGCACGGTCTTCGCCGTCATCATCGGCACCGGCTGCGGCGGCGGCATCGTCAGTGCCGGGCGCATCCTGGATGGCCCCAACGGCACTGCCGGCGAATGGGGCCACACGCCGCTGCCCTGGATGACGCGCGACGAATTCCCCGGCCCGCGCTGCTGGTGCGGCCGCGATGGCTGCCTGGAGACCTTCCTGTCCGGCCCCGGCCTCGCCGCCGATTGCGACGGGCCGGGCGCGCGCGATGCCGGGTCGATCCCGGCCCGTGCCGCCGCCGGGGAGGACCGTGCCGGCGCGGCGCTGGCGCGGCACGCCGACCGCTTGGCGCGTGCGCTCGGGCTGATCGCGAATATCCTCGACCCCGATGTGATCGTGCTGGGGGGCGGGTTGTCGAACATGCAGCATTTGTATCGCGACGTGCCGCCGCTGATGGCGCGGCACGTGCTGGGCGACGTGGCGCGCACGCCGCTGGTGCAGGCGCGGCATGGCGATTCCTCCGGCGTCTTCGGCGCTGCGCGGCTGTGGGACGGCGCATGAACGCCGGGCTCACCTATGGCGCGCTGGCCTTCGCCGCCGGCGGGCTGCTGGGCCCGTTGCGCGAGATCGTGCTCGCCGAGCGCATCGGCGGGCCGGCCGCGGCGATGGCCGAGGCCGCGATGATGGCGCTGCTGCTGTGGCTCGCGTCGCGCTGGGTGGTCGGGCGGCTGCGGGAGCCGTCGCTGCGCGCGCGCGCCGTCGTCGCCGGCATGGCCCTGGCCGTCGTGCTGGCCTGCGACGTTGCGCTGGGCCTCCTGCTGGACGCCAGCGGCCTGGCGGACGGCCGCGCGCCGCGCGACCTGGCGGCGCGGCTGGTCGGCCTGGCGCTGCTCGGCTGGCTCGTGGCCATGCCCTTCGTGGTGCGCCGGCGTGCCGTCGCTGTGCCGTGACTGCCTGCATCGGGACGATGGCGCGGGGCTGCGCTGCCCGGCCTGCGGGTCGCGCCGCGTCGTGGCGCATGCCGCGCTGTTCGCGCTGTCGGTCGCGCATGTCGATTGCGACGCCTTCTATGCCAGCGTCGAGAAGCGCGACCGGCCGGAACTTCTGACCAGGCCGGTGATCGTGGGCGGCGGCCGGCGCGGCGTGGTGGCGGCCTGCTGCTACATCGCCCGCACGCGCGGCGTGCGCAGCGCGATGCCGATGTTCAAGGCGCTTTCGGCCTGCCCCGATGCGGTGGTCATCAAGCCGGACATGACGAAGTACGTGACCGAGGGGCGGCGCATCCGTGCCATGATGGAGGCGCTGACACCCCTGGTGCAGCCGCTGTCCATCGACGAGGCCGTGCTCGACCTGTCCGGCACCCAGGCGTTGCATGGCGCGCCGCCGGCCGTGGTGCTGGCGCGCTTCGCCGCGGCGGTTGAGCGCGAGGTGGGGGTCACCGTCTCGATCGGCCTGGCGGCCAACCGGCTGATGGCGAAGCTGGCGGCGGAACGCGACAAGCCGCGCGGCTTCGCGGTGATCGGCGCCGATGAAGCGGCGGGGTGGCTGGCGCCGCAGCCGGTCTCGCTGCTGCCGGGTGTCGGGCCTGCCCTGGCGAAGCGGCTGCAGGCGGCGGGGTTCAGCACGCTGGGGCAGCTGGGCGCGCTCGATGCGCGCGCGGCGGCGGCGCGCTTCGGGGAGGACGGGCCGGCCCTGGCGGCCCGCGCGCGCGGCGAGGACACGCGACGCGTCGATCCCGACCGCGAGACGAAGTCGGTCAGTGCGGAGACCACCTTCGAGTCCGACATCGCGGCGCCGGCGGAGCTCGAAGCGGTGCTCTGGCGGCTGTGCGAAAAGCTGTCGGCGCGGCTGCGCGACAAGGCGCTGGCGGCGGCCGGGGTGACGCTGAAGCTCAAGACCGCGGGCTTCGCGACGCGCACGCGCGCCGCGCGCCTGGCGCAGCCCACGCGGCTGCCCGATGGGCTGTTCGACGCCGCGCGGCCGCTGCTGGCGCGCGAGGCCGACGGCACCGCCTTCCGGCTGATCGGCATCGGCGCGCAGCCGCTGGCGGCGGCGCAGGACGCCGACCGCGGCGACCTGGCGGACCCCGAGGCGCCGCGGCGCGCCGCGCGCTGGGCCGCGGTGGAATCGCTGCGGGCGAAATTCGGGGAGGGCGCGGTGGTGCGCGGTCGCGGCCTGCGCAAGGGACCGCGCGGCTGATCGCAGCGGTGTGACGGTGCGCCGCCATCGGCGCGATGCGAGCGCGCGTCCGGCGGCGCGCCAGGACCCCGCGCCTCCCGGCACGTTACGACCGCGCGCCTCCCGGCACGGCGTGACCGCGCGCCTTCGGCGCGATGCGACCGCGCGCCTTCGGCACGGTGTGACCGCGCGCCTTCGGCGCACTGCGACCACGCGCCTTCGGCGCGACGCCCTTGCGCATGCGCGCGCTTTCCGGCACCGGGGGCGGATGAACCGCAAGGCGATCGCCTGGGCCACCTTCGACTGGGCGAACAGCGCCTTCCCGACGGTCGTCTCGACCTTCGTGATCGCCGCGGACCCGGCGACGGGCCAGGCGCAATGGGGCTGGATGCAGACCATCGCGGCGGTGTGCATCGCGCTGCTGTCGCCCATCCTGGGCGCGCTGGCGGACAATGGCGGGCGGCGGCGCGCGATGCTGGCTGGCTGCACACTGCTGACAGCCATGTTCACGGCGCTGGTGTGGTTCGCGAAGCCGGAACCGTCCTGGACGCTGTACGTGCTGGTCTGCGTGTGCCTCGCGACCATCGCCTTCGAGATCGGCACGGTCTTCTACAACGCCATGCTGCCGGAGGTGACGACACCGGACCACCTGGGGCGCGTCTCGGGCCTCGCCTGGGGGCTGGGGTATGCGGGCGGGCTGGCCTGCCTGGGCGTGGCGCTGGTGCTGCTGGTGCAGCCCAACCCTGCGCTGTTCGGCCTCGATCGCGCCGCATCGGAGCATGTGCGCGCGACCGTGCTGCTGGTGGGCGCCTGGACGCTGGTCTTCGCCTGGCCGGTGCTGCTGTTCGTGCCGGACCCACCGGGGGCCCGCCTGCCGGTGGGCCAGGCGGTGGCGGGCTGCCTGGCCGATACGCGCGACCTGCTGCGCGGCCTGCCCGCACGGCCGAACATGCTGCGCTTCCTGGTCGCGCGGCTGTTCTACACGGATGGGCTGAACACGCTGTTCGCCTTCGGTGCCATCTACGCCGCCGGCGTGCACGGCATGGGGATGGAGGACATCCTGCTGTTCGGCATCGCGATGAACGTCACGGCGGGACTGGGGGCTGCGGGCTTCGGGCTGGTGGATGACCGGATCGGGTCGAAGCGCACCGTGATGGTGGCGCTGGTCTGCATGATCGTGCTGGGAAGCGCGCTGCTGCTGACCGACAGCGTGACATCGTTCTGGGCGCTGGCGATGGCGCTGGGCCTCTTCATGGGGCCGGCGCAGGCGGCGTCGCGCACGCTGATGGCGCAGATGGCGCCGGTCGGGCAATGCGCGTCGCATTTCGGGCTGTTCGCCCTGTCGGGCCGGATCACCGGCTTCCTCGGCCCGGCGGCGCTGGCCCTGGTGACCACAGCGACCGGCAGCCAGGCGCTGGGGATGGCGACGGTGCTGGTTTTCCTGGGCCTGGGTGCCGCGATCCTGGCTACGGTGCGGCCGGTGCGCGGGTAGCGCGCAGAACCCGGTCAGCAGGCGTTCAGGCAGCGGTCCACGCTCACCGATCCGGTTGCCCGGCCGCATAGCCTCCGCCATCGGTCGGGCGAAGCGCCTCGAACAATTCCGTCACCGCCGCGTAGTCGCGGTATCCGCAGCGCGCCACCGGCTGCGCCGCCAGCGTGTCGAAGCGCCCATCGTGCAGATACGCCTCGTCGATATGCACGCCGACCACCTGGCCGATGATGATCCAGCCCTGCAGCGCCGCGCCGTCGACATCCTGCAACTGCATGGTGGACACGACGCGGCATTCGAGCGAGGCCGGCGCCGCCGCCACGCGCGGCGCGCGCACGATGCGGCAGGGCGCTTCCGCAAGCCCGGCGGCGACGAATTCGCTCTCGCCGTCCGGCTGCGCGCCGGAACTCACGTTCATCGCATCGAACAGATGGCGGGGGACCAGGTTGAAGACGAATTCGCCGGTGGCGATCGCGTTCGCCGCGCTGTGCTTCATCGTCTCGGAGGTGAACATCAGCATGGGCGGGCGCGAATGCACCGCGTTGAAGAAGGAATAGGGCGCGAGGTTCGCCCGCCCTTGCGCATCGACCGTCGAGATCCAGCCGATCGGCCGTGGTGCCACGATGGCCTTGAAGGGATCATGCGGCAGGCCGTGGCCGTTGCGTGGTTCGTAGAACATGCCCGTTGTCATCCCCGTCGCTTCGCCGCCATCGCCCACAACCGCGGCCCCGCCAGCGCCAGCACCGCGAGGCCCAGGATGATGGCACTGCCCGGCCGTGTCACGAACACCGACCAGTCGCCCTGCCCGATGGTCAGCGCCTGGCGCAGCGCCTGTTCGGCCATCGGCCCCAGGATCATGCCGATCACCACCGGTGCGACCGGGAAGTCGAAGCGCCGCATGAACATCGCCACCACGCCCAGCGTGTACAGGATCACCAGGTCCCACACGCTGTTGGAAATGCCGTAGGTGCCGATCGTCGCGAACACCAGGATGCCGGCATACAGCTGCGGCACGGGGATCTTCAGGATGCGCACCCACAGCCCGACCAGCGGCAGGTTCAGCACCACCAGCATGACGTTCGCGATGAACAGCGATGCGATCAGCGTCCAGACGAGTTCCGCCTGCTGGGTGAACAGCAGCGGCCCGGGATTGATGCCATAGGACTGGAAGGCGGACAGCATGATCGCCGCCGTCGCACTGGTCGGCAGGCCCAGCGTCAGCATCGGCACCAGGATGCCCGCCGCGGCCGCGTTGTTCGCGGCTTCCGGCCCCGCCACGCCCTCGATCGCGCCCGTCGTGCCGAATTCCTTCTGGTATTCCGGCTTCGCCAGGCGCCGCTCGGTGTAGTAGCTCAGCATGGTCGGCATCTCGGTGCCGCCCGCCGGCAGCACGCCGAAGGGAAAGCCCAGCCCGGCGCCGCGCATCCACGGCCAGAAGGACCGCTTGAAGTCCTGCTTCGACAGCATCACGCTGCCGACCGGCAGCACCTCCACCTTCCCCTCGTGGTGGCGCCAGGCCATGTGCAGCGCCTCGCCCACCGCGAACAGCGCGACCGCCACCAGCACCACGTTCACGCCATCCAGCAGTTCCGGCACGCCGAAGGTCAGGCGCGGCTGGCCGGTCTGCAGGTCGATGCCCACCAGCCCGAGCATCAGCCCGAAGGCCAGTGAGGTCAGCCCGCGCAGCGCCGAACTGCCCAGCACGGCGGACACCGTCACGAAGCACAGCACCATCAGCGCGAAGTATTCCGCCGGCCCCAGCACCAGCGCCCATTCCACGATCACCGGCCCGATGAAGGCGATGCCCAGCGTGCCCACCGTGCCCGCCACGAAGGACCCGATGGCGGCGGTGGCCAGCGCCGGCCCCGCGCGCCCGTTGCGCGCCATCTTGGCCCCTTCGAGCGCGGTGATGATCGACCCGCTCTCCCCCGGCGTGTTCAGCAGGATCGAGGTGGTGGAACCGCCATACATCGCGCCGTAGAACACGCCGCAGAACAGGATGAAGGCGCCGGTGGCGCTGACCTGGAAGGTGATGGGCAGCAACAGCGCGATGGTCAGCGCGGGGCCGATGCCCGGCAGCACACCCACCGCCGTGCCGAGGAAACACCCCAGCAGCGCCCAGGCCAGGTTGGTGAGCGTCAGCGCATTGCCGAAGCCGAGGGCGAGGCCCGAGAGGGAATCCATCAGGTGCCTTTCGGGGGAAGGCCGGGGGAGGGAATTCCCCCGGACCCCCTCGTTCTTTTGTCACCTGGGAACCGACAGCCTCGGCCAATTCCCAACGGCCAGAAAACGGAGGGGGATTCGGGGGAGGTGTTCCTCCCCCGACCTTGCCTTGTCACAGCACCGCCTCCCCGCGCAGCACCGCCACGCACTGCCCGCCGACCCGCGCGCGGATTCCATCCGCGCCACGCCGCGCCCGCGCGCGCAACAGGCTCGGCCGCCCCATCTCCACACCCTGCGTGATGTCCCACGCGCCGTCCGCGCCGCCACCCAGGTGCAGCAGGAACCCCGCCAGCGGCGTCGCGGCGCTGCCCGTCGCCGCATCCTCCACCGTGCCGGTCAGCGGCGAGAACATCCGCGCGCGCACCGCCGCACCATCGCGGCAATAGACATACAGAGAGAGAAAGCCGCGCGTCTCGTCCGGATGCGCCGCGACGGCACGGCGGAAGGCGGCGAGGTCCGGCGTGGCGGTGGCCAGCGCCTCGGGCGTCACCTCCGTCAGCAGGCGATGATTGCCGCCATCGGCTGCCAGGGTGGGCGCGTGGCGCGCGGTCACGATGCCGGCCTCCGGGATGCCGGCGCAGGCGGCGGCCACCGCGGCGGGCAGCGTCGCGCCGATGCGCAGCGGCTGCGGCGCGGCAACCTCCGCGCCCACCACGCGGCCGTCATCGTCGCGCTCCAGCACCACCTCGACCAGCCCGGCCGGTTCCTCGAAGCGATAGGCGCGCGGCGTGCCCTCGTCCTCGCGGCCCAGCACCCAGGCGGTGCCGACATTGGGATGGCCGGCGAAGCCCATCTCCGCCACGCGGTTGAAGATGCGCACGCGCGCGCTGTTCTGCGGCGCGGCCGGCGGCAGCACGAAGGTCGTCTCGCTGAGATTGAACTCGGCGGCGAGGGACTGCATCTCGGCATCGGTCAGGCCGCGTGCATCGGGGAAGACCGCGAGCTGGTTGCCGCCGAAGCGGCGGTCGGTGAAGACATCGACGGTGACGAAGCGGAAGGCGCGCACGTTTTTTATGCCCTCAATCGGCGGGCGCCGGCATGCGCCGGCTTGCCTGCGCGCCCTGCACTGGCGCGCCGGCGGCGACGGGCGGGATGGGCGCGGTCGCGCCGTGCGCTCCCGGATCGCGCGGGTGCGCGATCCGTCTTCGTCCGCCCCCAATCGGCGGGCGGGCCTGCATGCCACACGGCGTTGCGCCGGCGGCGACGGGCGGGTTGGGCGCGGTCGCGCCGTGCGCCCCCGGATCGCGCCGATGCACGATCCGCAAGCCGGAGCGTTCCGCGCATGGCCGCGTCACGACACCTCCCGCCCCAGCGCGCGCAGGATCGCACCTTCCAGCAGCCCGGCGCCGATGTTCACGCCCAGCGCCTCCACGAACAGGAAGAAGGCGCCGAGCGAGACCACCAGCGCGATCCCGGCGTCGCGCAGCGGGCTGCGGCTGCCGAAGGCCCGGGCGGTACAGACGAACTGGATCGCGGCGGACAGCGCGAAGCCCAGCGGCACGATCAGCACCAGGTTCAGCAGCATCCCGCCGCCCAGCCAGGCGATCGACACGACATTCGGCGGCCCGGCCTCCGCCACCTCGGGAATGTCGGCGCTCCAGCCGCCGCGCAGCGCCACGACCACCAGCAGCACGCCGAGCAGCCCCAGCGCGCCGGCGATCAGCGCCGGCACCAGCTTCGGCCCGACCACCGCATAGACCGGCGTCACCGGGATGACCCAGGTGAGCCAGCCGGCCATCGCCCCCAGCGCCACCACGCCAAGGCCGACGACCAGGTCCGGGCGCGCGCCGGGCTTCATCGCCACGGCCTCAGGCGAGGCCGAGGTCCTTGAGCACCGCCTCCATGTCGGCGCGGTCGCGGTCGAGGAACTGGTCGAAGGGCGCGCCGGTCAGGAAGGCATCCTCCCAGCCGCGATCCGCCAGGATGCGCTTCCAGGCGTCGGTCGCGTGGATCGCCGTCATCAGGTCGACCAGCGCCTGGCGCTGCGCCGGGTTGATGCCGGGCGCGCCGAACACGCCGCGCCAGTTGATCGCCACCACGTCGATGCCGCTTTCCTTCAGTGTCGGCACCGCCGGGTCCAGCCGCGTCTCGCCCGTGGTCGCCAGGGCGCGCACGCGCCCCGCCTTGATCTGTTCCGAGAATTCCGACCAGCCCGAGATGCCGGCACTGACCTGGCCGCCCAGGATCGCGGCCTGCGCCGGCCCGCCGCCGGGGAAGGCCACGAAGGACGCCTCGCGCGCCTGGCGGCCGAGCTTCTGCAGCATCAGCCCCAGGATGATGTGGTCGGTGCCGCCGGCGCTGCCGCCGGCCACCGACACCGCGCGCGGATTGGCCTTCAGGGCATCGGCGAACTGCGTGATGGTCTGGATCGGGCTGTTGGCCGGCACGATGATGACGCCGGCCTCGGCCGTCATGCGCGCGACCGGCACGGTGTTCTGCAGCGTCACCGGGGTCTTGTTGGTGATGGTGGCGCCGACCATCACCGAACCCGAGATCATCAGCGCATCGGCGCGCCCGCGCCGCTGCGGGCCGACCGTGCCGCCGGCGCCGCCGACATTCTCGAACTGGAAGGTGCCGACCAGGCTGGCGGCGCGCGCCGCCTGCTCGATGGCGCGGCCCAGCCCGTCCCACCCGCCGCCCGGCCCGGCGGGGACGAACATGTAGACGCTGGCGAAGCGCTGCTGCGCGAGCGCGAGGCGCGGCGAAAGGCCGAGCGCGGCGGCGGCAGCCAGGAAGGTGCGGCGTTGGGTCATGGCGGTTCCGGTCGTTTCCTCGAAGGCGGCCAAGTCTGCGACGCGGCCCGGGCCAAGGGAAGCGGGGAAAGCACGGCCGGCGCCGACGCTTGCGCAGAGGCCGCGCCCGGCACGAGAATGCGGCAGGGGACAGGGGAAGGACGCCAGGATGGATGGGGACAGCGAGGCGCCGCGGCTCGGCCGCAGGCTGCTGGTGCTGCGGGTGGCCGGGCTCGGCGCGGCGGCGGCCACGCTGTCGGGCTGCGTGGTGGCGCCGGCGCCGGTCTATGCGCCCGGGCCGGTGCGCACCGGGCTGACCGATGCCGACCCGAATGATGGCCCAGGCCAGGGCCGCGGCGGGTTTTCCGGAAACCGCGTGCGCACCGGCTATACCGATGCCGACCCGTCCGACGGCCCCGGCCAGGGGCGCGGCGGCTACCGCGGCCCGGCCCGCACCGGGCTCACGGATGCCGACCCGAATGACGGCCCCGGCCAGGGACGCGGCGGGTATCGCGCACGGTCCCGCACCGGGCTGACCGATGCCGACCCGAATGACGGCCCCGGCCAGGGCCGCGGCGGCCGCAGGCGCCAGGTGAGCGACAGCGACCCGCGCGACGCGCCCGGCCGCGGCCGGGGCTGGTGAAACGCTTCGCAGCGCCGGTGCGCCAGCACACTCACCAACGCTTCACACCGCTTGCCGAAACTGTTGCGCCAGGCCGATGATGTTGGCTGGGGAAGGAGCAGGGCTGAGATGACCGATCGCGATGCCACCCAGGCCGTGCCGCAGGGCGAAGCTGCGGAGGATGGCGAGGGACGTCGGCTTGGCCGGCGCCTGTTCGTCCTGCGCGTTGCCGCGGCGGCGGGCGCGGCCGCCATCGCTGCGCCGGCAGCGCAGGCGCTGGACGTCACGCCGGTGCAGTACCGCACCGGCATCACCGATGCCGACCCTGGCGACGGGCCTGGCTATGGCCGTGGCGGGCGCCGCGGCACCGGCATCACCGACTCCGATCCCGGCGACGGCCCGGGCCAGGGCCGCGGCGGGTATCGCGGGCCGGCGCGCACCGGCCTGACCGATTCCGACCCGAATGACGGGCCCGGCCAGGGTCGCGGCGGCTATCGCGGGCGTCCGCAGGGCCGGCCCTATACCGGCATCAACGACGGCGACCCGGGCGATCCCTCCGGCTACGGCACCGGCTGGCGCCAGCGCCAGCAGCCACGCGGCGTGACCGACAACGACCCGAACGACGCGCCGGGCCGCGGCCGCGGCTGGCGCTGACCGGCGCGACCCGGCAGGCGCATCATGGCCGAGGATGACGCCCCGCGGCGTGGCCGGCTCTCCCGGCGCCTGCTGGTGCTGGCCGCGCCGGCCGCCGCGCTGACGCCGATCGTCGCCGAGGCCCAGCCGCGCACCGGCACGTCCGACAGCGACCCGCGCGACCCGGCCGGGCGCGGGCGGCCCTATACCGGGCAATCCGACAGCGACCCGCGTGACGGCGCGGGACGCGGCCGCCCGCGCACCGGCCAGTCCGACAGCGACCCACGCGACGCCGCCGGCCGCGGGCGCCCACGGACCGGCCATTCCGACAGCGACCCGCGCGACGGCGCCGGGCGCGGCCGCCCGCGCACCGGCTTTTCCGACAGCGACCCGCGCGACGCCGCCGGGCGCGGACGAGGATCACGATGACCGCTACGCTGGCCGAAGACGCCTGGTCCCTGGCTTTCGGGACGATGCCGATCGAGGACGGGCTGGCCCTGCGCGAGGCCACCGCGTGGCGCCTGATGCCGGGCAACGACCCCGGCCGCTATGCCGGGCTGCTGTCGATCGCCGACCTCGACACCTTCCTGCGCACCGATGCGGCGCGGACGCCGCGTGTCTCCATGGCCGATGGCGCGCGCAAGGGCGGCGCCGGGGTGCCGCACGACGAATACCTCGAGGAAGGCGGCGACCGGGTGGACCTGCCGCGGCTGCTCGCCCGCCACGATGCCGGCGCGAGCCTGGTCGTCTCGCAGTTCCACGAAATCCATCCGCCGCTGGCGCGCTTCTGCCGCGGGCTGGAGAAGGCCTTCCTGCATGGCGTGCAGGCCAATATCTACCTGACGCCGCCGGGCGCGCAGGGCTTCCGCGTGCATTTCGACACGCATGACGTGCTGGTGCTGCAGGTCTCCGGCCGCAAGGCGTGGCGGGTGTGGGACGCCATCCCGTATCCGGCGCCGACGCGCCACACGCCCTGGCACAACAACGCTACGCCCGAGGGCGACCCGCATGCGCTGCTGATGGCGCCGGGCGATGCGCTGTACCTGCCGCGCGGCGTGCTGCACGAGGCGATGGTGCAGGACGGCGCGGACCCGTCGCTGCACATCACCATCGGCTTCATGGAACCGGCGTTCGGCGAGATGCTGCGCGACCTGCTGGGCGAGTTGGAGGCCGAGGAGCCCGCCTTGCGCGCCGCCATCCCGACCTGGCGCCTGGCCGAGCCCGACGGGGTGGCGGCCGTGCGGTCCGGGCTGGCCGCCGCGCTGGCGGCGCTGGGCGGGCCGGGGCTGGCGGATCGCATCGCGGTCGCGGCGCTGGATCGGCTGGTGCGCGACCGCATGTCGCTGCCGCGCCGCGGCCTGGTTGCGCCGGCGCCCGGTCCCGAGGACCGCCTGGTGCTGTCGGAGACCATGCACCACACGCTGGTGCCGCTGCCGGAGGGTGGCGCCGCGCTGCGCTGGTATGGCGGCGTCGAAACCCTGAGCGCGGCCGAGTTGGACTGGCTGGTGGCGCTGGAGGATGGCGCCACATCCGCCGCGCTCGGCGACGGCGCCCTGGATTTCTGCCGCCGCCTCGCGCGCGTCGGGTTGCTGGAAGCGCATCACCCGGCGGCGTGAACCCCCGCCGGGGATGACGGCGCGCGGGCATCGCCGCGCGCCGCGCCGGATCAGGCGGCGGCGGCCACCAGCACCGGATAGTCGGTGTAGCCGCGCGCATCGCCGCCGTAGAAGGTGGCGGTATCGGGCGTGTTCAGCGCCGCACCGGTGCGCAGGCGCTCCGGCAGGTCCGGGTTCGCCAGGAAGGACGACCCGAAGGAGATGATGTCCGCCCGGCCCGCGGCGATGTCCGCCTCGGCCCGCGCGCGGTCGTAGCCGCCATTGAGCATCAGCGGCCCGTCGAACAGCCGCCGCGCGATCCCCGCCGCGTCGTAGGTGTAGGCCCCGCCCACCAGGTGCAGGTAGGCCAGGCCCTGGCCGCGCAGCGCCGTGGCGATGTGCGTGAGTGTCGCCTCCGGGTCGGTGTCCGCGACATCGTTGAAGGTGCTGCCCGGGCTGACGCGCAGGCCGACCCGCCCGGCCCCGATCGCCTTCGCCGCCGCATCGACGGCGCCGAGCAGGAAGCGGGCGCGGTTCTCCACCGACCCGCCCCAGTCATCCGTGCGCAGGTTCGCATTGGTCGACAGGAACTGGCTCGGCAGGTAGCCGTTGGCGCCGTGGATCTCGACGCCGTCGAAGCCGGCCTCGATCGCCAGCCGCGCGGCGCGGCCATAGGTCGCGATCACCACGGGGATTTCCTCCGCCGCCAGCGCGCGCGGCACCGGGTGCGGCTTCTGGCCGTCCCTGGTGACGATCGCGCCCGCGGCCGCCACGGCGGACGGCGCCACCGGCGACCCGCCATCGAGGAAGTCGGGATGCGAGATGCGCCCGGTGTGCATCAGCTGGACGAAGATCCTGCCGCCCTTGGCATGCACCGCGTCGGTCACGCGCCGCCAGCCGGCGACCTGCGCCGCGTTGTACAGCCCGGGGATGTCGATGTAGCCGCGGCCGCCGGCATCGGGCGTCGTGCCCTCGGTGATAACCAGCCCCGCCGTGCCGCGCTGGCCGTAGTAGAGCGCGTTGAGGTCGTTCGGAACGGCCCCCGGGCTGCGGTTGCGTGTCATCGGTGCCATCGCGATCCGGTTCTGGATCTCGACATCGCCGAGGCGGGCGGGGGCGAACAGGCTGCGTGTGTCGGTCATGGTCATGGTCCTTCAACGCGAAGGGGCGGGGCATCGTTGCCCGCCCGCGCTTCGCAGAAATCAGGCGTTGGCGGCGGTGGGCTGGCGGCCGACCAGGCGGTTGAGGTCAAGGGCATGCGCCCCCGCGCCCAGCCCGGCCTGCACCAGCAGCGCCACCGTCCAGAAGGCCGGGAACTCCCAGCCGCCACCCTGGGCGGAGAACATCCAGCCGGCCGGCAGGTGCTGGAGGGTGGCACCGACCAGGATCGGGATCGACAGCAGGCTCACGGTCCGCACGCCCACGCCGGCGATCAGCGCGATGCCCGCGCCGATCTCGGCGAAGGTGACGATCGCACCGAAGATCGGTGGATAACCGAGGGATCCGAAGAACCCCATCGTGCCGGCCAGGCCGAAGGTGCCGAGCTTCAGCAGCGCGCCATGGGCCAGGAACATCGCGCCCATGCTCACGCGCAGCAGCAGGGCGGCATAGGGGGTGGTGGTCTTCACGTCGGTCATCGTCGTGGTCCTTTGGAATGAGGCCTCGCGGGCCTTCGATGACGCGGACCATGCGTCCGCAGGCCCCCCGGCTTCCAACGGCGGTTCGGAACGGTCATCATCACCGGCACGAATGGCCGACCTCTCGACCCTCGACCTCAACCTGCTGCGGGTGTTCGACGCCGTGGCGCGCGAACGCCATGTCACGCGCGCCGCGCAGCGGCTGAACCTGTCCCAGCCCGCGGTGTCCAACGCGCTGGCCCGGCTGCGCGCCGCGCTGGCGGACGAGCTGTTCCTGCGCCGCCCCGGCGGGGTGGAACCCACCGAGCTCGCCCTCGCCTTGGCCGGCCCGGTCGCTGAGGTGCTCGACCGCCTGCGCGAGACACTGGCCGTCCACGCCCCCTTCGACCCCGCCACCGCGCACCGCGTCTTCACCGTGGCCTTCAGCGAATACGCCGAGGCGGTGCTCGCCCCGCCCCTGCTGGAACGCATGGCGCGCGAGGCACCAGGCTGCCTGCTCGCCATCAGCCACGCCGACCGCACCAACTGGCAAGACCTGCTGGACCGCGGCGAGGCCGAACTCGCGATCGCCGTGCTGCCCGAACCGCCGGCGATCTACACGCGCATCCGGCTGCTGCCGGAAGGCTTCCTCACCCTCATGCGCCAAGGCCATCCGCTCGCCGGCGGCGTGATGACCGAGGACCGGCTGATCGCCTTCCCGCATCTGCTCCATTCACCGAACGGATCGCGCGACGGCGCGCTCGACGTGGCACTCGCCACACGCGGCAAGCGGCGCCGCCTGGGCGCGGTGGTGGCGCACCTGTCGGCCGTGCCCGACATCCTGGCGCGCACCGACATGGTGATGACCCTGTCCGGCCGCCTCGCCCGACGACTGGCCGAAACGCACGGCCTGATGCTGCGCGAATCACCGGTGGACATCCGCCACACACGCCTGTCGCTGATCTTCCACCGCCGCTTCGAAAGCGACGCCGGCCACGCCTGGCTGCGACGGCTGATGCTGGCCGTGGCGAGGGAGGTGCCGGCGGTGGAGGGCGTGGACGGGGGAGGCGCTGCCTCCCCCGAACCCCCACCGCCAAAGGCCTAAGGGCCTCTGGACACCAATACGGATCGGGGAATTCGGGGAGGGGCATGGCGTGCCCGTCGCGTCGGTGGTGCCGACGATGCCCCTCCCCGAATTCCCCGATTAGGTTAGGGGTTCCAAGGGCCTTAAGCCCTTGGTGGGTGGGGTCCGGGGAGGGCAAGGCCCTCCCCGCCCTGGACCGCCGCGCCGCGGCGCGCTCCCATGCGCGGCATGGACCAGATTTTCGACCATGTGATCGTCGGTGCCGGCAGCGCGGGTTGTGTCTTGGCGAACCGGCTTTCGGCGGGTGGGGCTTCCGTTGCGGTGATCGAGGCCGGGGGGCGTGACCGGCATCCCTACATCCATATCCCCGCGGGGTATGCGCGCATCCTCGATCATCCACGGCTGACCTGGGGGTTCCGCACGGAGCCCGATGCGGCGACGGGTGGGCGTGCGTTGGACTATCCGCGCGGTCGGGTGTGGGGCGGGTCGTCGTCGATCAATGGGCTCGGTCATGTGCGGGGTCATCCGTCCGACTACGACCTTTGGGCGCAGAAGGGCTGCACCGGGTGGGGGTGGGAGGACCTGCTGCCGTATTTCATGCGGCACGAGAGTTTCGCTGGCGGTGGCGAGGGTCGTGGCACCGATGGCCCGCAGCGCGTCGAACATCTGGCCGAACGACCCGAACTGCTCGACCATTTCGCGCGCGCGGCTGAGGCGATCGGCCTGCCGGTGAATGCCGACATGAACGGCCCGCGGCGCGACGGCTTCGCGACGTTCCAGCAGACCAGGCGCGGGCAGCGGCGCGTCTCGGCGGCGCGGGCGTATCTGGTGCCGGCCTTGTCGCGGCCGAACCTCAGCGTGATCGACCAGGCGCTGGTGCTGCGCGTGGTGGTCGAACAAGGACGCGCGACGGGCGTGCTGATCCGCCAGGGCGGCGCCGAACGGCTGGTGCGCGCGCGCTTCGGGGTGGTGCTGTCGGCGGGCGCGATCGGGTCGCCGCACCTGCTGCAGCTCTCGGGCATCGGGCCGGGGGAGGTGCTGGCGGCGCAGGGCATCGCGCCGGTGCTGGATGCGCCAGGCGTGGGGCGCAACCTGCAGGACCACTACATCGCGCGGCTGAGTTTCCGTCTGACCGACCATCGGTTCAGCGCGAACCGCCGCATCGTCTGGCCGCGGCTGGCGTGGGAGGTGCTGCGCTGGGCGACCACCGGCAAGGGCGTACTGACCTGGTCGCCGGGCATGATGTCGTTGTTCGCGCGCACGCAGGATGGGCTGGAGGCGCCCGACATCCAGATCAATGGCGGCCCGCTGTCCTGGCAGGATGGGCGCATCGGCGTGCCCGAGAGCGAGCCCGGATTCACGCTGGGCGTGTGGCAATGCCGGCCACAGAGCCGCGGCAGCGTCACGCTGAAATCCCCGCGCGCGGAGGATTCGCCGGCCATCGCGCCGCGCTTCCTGACCGAACGCGCGGATGAGGACTGCGTGGTGCGCGGGATGCGCCTGGCGCGCCGCTGGATGGCGGCGGACCCGCTGCGCGGTGTTGTCGCGCACGAGGTCCGCCCCGGACCGGCGGCCGACACGGCCGACGCGCTGCTGGCCTTCGCCAAGGCGACGGGCGGGACGGTCTACCACCCCTCCTGCACGGTGCGGATGGGGGGTGACCCGGGTGCGCCGCTGGATGCGCGGCTGCGGCTACGCGGGATCGACGGGCTGCGGGTGGTGGATGCCTCGGTGTTCCCGGACATCCCGGTGTGCAACATCAACGCGACGGTGCTGTCGGTGGCGGAGAAGGCGGCGGATCTGATCGCGGAGGACATGCGCGGCTGACGTCCGGCCTGTTCCCCCGGGAACAGCGCCGCGCGGTCCCGCCAGGCCATCCTGACCCCATGGCGCGCATCCCGCGCCCGCAGGACAGGAGGCATTCCATGGGCGGCGTCCCGATCATCCGCATCCTCGGCACGCCCCGCGGCGATACCGTCGAGGGGACGATCCTCACCCAGTTCATGGGGGAGGAACTTCTTGGCCTGGGCGGCGACGACCGGATGTACGGCCACGGCGGCGACGATCTGCTCTGGGGCGGCGGCGGCCACGACTACATGCACGGCGGCACCGGCGACGACACGCTGCACGGCGAGGACGGCGCCGACAATCTGGGCGGCGACGACGGCGACGACGTGCTGTACGGCGGCAACGGCCCCGACGGGCTCTATGGCGGCTCCGGCGAAGACACCCTCCATGGCGGCGACCACGACGACGACCTCCATGGCGGCACCGGCGCCGACCTGCTGCGCGGCGGCACCGGCGACGATCAGCTGCACGGCGGCGACGGCCGCGACACGCTGAAGGGTGAGGCCGGTTCCGATATCCTGCATGGCGATGCCGGCGACGACCTGCTGGAGGGCGACGCGCCCGGCGCCACCGGCGACGCCGACCGGATGTACGGCGACGCCGGCGCCGACACGCTGCGCGGCGGTGGCGGCGACGATGTGTTGTACGGCGATACCCCGCGATATGGCGTGCCCACCGACGGCATCGGCCATGGCGCGGACCTGCTCGACGGCGGCGAGGGCGACGACACCGCCCATGGCGGCGGCGGCAACGACGCCCTGCACGGCGGCAACGGCGACGACGTGCTGCACGGAGACGACGGCGCCGACACGCTGCACGGCGATGCCGGCCGCGACACCCTGCGCGGCGGCGAGGGCGCGGACCTGCTGAACGGCGGCACCGATGCCGACCGGCTGGAGGGCGGCATCGCCGCCGATACGCTCTCGGGCGGCAGCGGCGACGATGCCCTGCTCGGCGATGCCGGAGACGATCTCCTGCGCGGCGATGCCGGCCGCGACGTGCTGCATGGCGGCGAGGGCGACGACACCTTGGTGGGCGGTTCGGGCGCCGACATACTGACCGGCGGCACTGGCCAGGACATCTTCGTCTGGACCCGCGCCAGCGCCGATCCGGCGTTGAGCGACAGCTACCCCGCCAGCCTGTCGCGCGACCGGGTCACCGATTTCGACCGCGGCAGCGCGGAGGTCGTGGTCGGCTATGTTGGCGACAAGCTCGACTTCTCGGCGCTCGATCCGATCACGCGCAACCGCGACGACGACGAACTGCACTTCATCGGAACCGCCGCGTTCACCCCGGGCGACGCGGGAGCGGTGCGCTTCGAGACCGTGTACGAGAAATGGCTGCCGCGTGCCGCATTCACGCTCGTGCAGATCGATCTCAATGGCGACACGGTTGCCGATTTCGAGATCGAACTGGCCGGGACCGGCGCCCTGCGCCAGGACCCCGTGATCCAGAACTTCATCCTGTGAGGGGTGGCGCAGATGCCATTGGCAGCCGGCGCGTAGCGCGCGCGGGCTGCGGCGGGAGGCCACGACACGGCGCGGCCTCCCGGTGCGGGGTCATTCGTCGAAGCGCAGCCCCCTTGCCCGGATCAGCGCGCTCCACTTATCCGCCTCGGCGCGCATATGCGCCTGCGCGGTCGCGACATCCGAACCGCCGGCGCCGATGAAGCCCACCTCGGCCACGCGCGCACGCACCTCGGGCTGCGCCAGCGCGTGGCGCGCCGCCGCGTTCAGCCGGTTCACCACCGCGTCGGGCGTCGCCGCCGGCACCCACCACATCACCCAGGAATTCGATTCGAAGCCAGGTGCCACGGTCTCGGCCATGGTCGGCACGTTGGGCAGCGCCGGCACGCGCTGCGGCGTGTTCACCGCCAGCGCCTGCAACGCGCCGTCGCGCACCTGGCCCATCGTCGCGGGCATGTCGGCGAACATGAAGTCCACCGTGCCGGCGCGGATGTCGGTCAGCCCCGCCGCCGTGCCGCGGTAGTTCACCAGCGTGAAATCCGCCCCCGACATGGACTGGTACAGCACGGCCGAGAGCTGGTGCGGCGTACCCGGCCCGCCGGTCGCCGCCGAATGCCGCCCCGGGTTCGCGCGCATCGCCGCGTGCCAGGCGTGCACATCGGCGAACAGCCCCGGCCGCGCCACCAGGATGAAGGGCGTGGTCGCCAGCAGCGTCACCGGCTTGAAGTCGGACAGCGCATAGCCCGGGTCGCGCATCATGAAGGGCGCGATGACCGACGAGATCGGTGCCAGCAGCACCGTCAGCCCATCGGGCGCGGCGCGCGCGACCGACCGCGTGCCGACGGCCGCACCCGCACCGGGCCGGTTCTCCACCACCATCGGCTGGCCGAGAAACGCCTGCATGTGCGGCGCCATGACGCGCGCCAGGATGTCGGGCGACCCGCCCGGCGCGAAGGGGTTGATCAGCCGCACGGTCTCGCGCGGGGACCAGTCCTGCGCCTGCGTCAGGCGCGGCAGGACCGGCAGGGTGGCGGCAGCCGCAAGCGCGGCACGACGGGTGGCACGGATCATCGGATGCATCCCAGGCAGGCGTGAGGCGTGGCAGGCGTTGTTGGCCGGCGCGCCGGCGGTCGCAGATTGGCATGGCCGGCGCCGCGCGCAACCCGGCAGGGCGCTGCCCTCCCGGACCCACCCGCCAAGGGCCTGAGGGCCCCTGGACCCCTCGACTTGACCAGGGGATCTGGGGAGGGGCATCGACGGCGGTTCGCGCGCGGCGGGCGCGCCAAATCCCCCGATGAAAACCCGCGATCCAAGGGGCCGTTGCGCCTTGGTGGGATGGTCTGGAGGGGCAAAGCCCCTCCAATTCCCGCGCCCCCATGCTATGCACACCGGCAATGCCCCGTGCCGTCGCGCCACGGGTGCGGCGTGCCCCCCTCGCCGTGCCCGTCCGACCTGCACCCCCCGTCCGTCCGCGGCGCCGCCTGGTGCCGCGCCTGCTGCGTTGGTCGGTCGTCCTCGCGGTGTGGGGGTTGGTCGCGGGCTTCGTCGCGCTGGTCTTCTTCGCCTGGGACCTGCCCAAGCCGGAGGATGCGCTCGCCGCCACGCGCCGGCCTTCGGTGACGATGGTGGCGGCCGATGGTGCGCTGCTCGCGACCAGCGGCGACCTCTATGGCGAGACGGTGCGCCTGCGCGACCTGCCGGCGCATGTGCCCGCCGCCTTCATCGCCATCGAGGACCGCCGCTTCCGCGATCATCACGGCCTGGACGTGATCGGCGTGGCGCGCGCGATGGTGGCGAACGTCACGGCCGGGCGTGTCGTGCAGGGTGGTTCGACGCTGACGCAGCAACTGGCAAAAAACCTGTTCCTGACGCCCGAGCGCAGCATCCGCCGCAAGGTGCAGGAGGCGCTGCTGGCGCTGTGGCTGGAATGGCGCTTCAGCAAGGATGACCTGCTGACCATCTACCTCAATCGCGTCTATCTCGGCGCCGGCACCTTCGGCGTGGATGCGGCGGCGCGGCAGTTCTTCGGTGTCGAGGCACGGCGCCTCTCGCCCGGCCAGGCGGCGGTGCTGGCGGGCCTGCCCAAGGCACCGTCGCGCTTCAATCCGCGCGTCAATCCCTCGGCGGCGATCGGCCGGGCGATGGAGGTGCTGGACGCCATGGTCGAGACCGGCGCCCTGACGGCGGCGCAGGCGGTGGTGGAGTCGGAGCGCCTGCGCTTCCCACCCACGCCGTCACGCGATGCCGGGTGGTTCGCCGATTGGGTGCGCGATGGCCTGGGCGACCGCGCCCCGCCCACCGCCGACCTGCTGCTTCGCACCACGTTGGAGACGCGGCTGCAGGCGGCGGCCGAGGCGCGGCTGGATGCGTTGCTGGCCGGCCCCGGGCGCGCGGCGGGCGTGGCGCAGGGCGCCGTGGTGGCGATCGACTCCGCGACCGGCGCGGTGCGCGCCATGGTGGGCGGGCGCGACTATCGCACCAGCCCCTTCAACCGCGCGACGCAGGCGCGCCGGCAGCCGGGCTCGGCCTTCAAGCCCTTCGTCTACCTCGCGGCGCTGGAAGCCGGCGCGCGGCCCGACGACATGGTCGCGGATGGTCCCGTGACGCTGGGCGGCTGGTCGCCCGGCAACGGGACCTGGCGCACGCGCGGGGAGATCAGCATCGAGGACGCGCTGGCCTTCTCGGTCAACACGGCGGCGGTGCGGGTGATGCAGCGCGCCGGCGGGCCGCGGGCGGTGGCGGCGGCGGCACAGCGGGTCGGGCTGCCGGGGCCCTTGCCGCGCGATGCCTCGATCGCGCTGGGCACGGCGGAGGTGACGCTGCTCGACCTGGTCGTGGCCTATGCGCCCTTCGCCAATGGCGGGCATCGCGTGGCCCCCTTCGGCATCGCCGAGGCCCGCGCCGAGGGCCGGCCGATCGCCTGGCTGCCGCCCGCCCGCGCGCCCGTGATCGCACCCGAGACGGCGGAGGCAATGCGGCGCATGATGGCGGCGACGGTGTCGCGCGGCACCGGGCGGGCGGCGGCGCTGCCAGGGGTTTCGGTGGCGGGCAAGACCGGCACGACGCAGGATAATCGCGATGCCTGGTTCATCGGCATGGCGGGGGGGATGGTGATGGGCGTGTGGCTCGGCAATGACGACGCGACGCCGATGGAGGGCGTGGCCGGCGGCGGCCTGCCCGCCAGGCTGTTCCGGGAGATCCTGGGGAGCGGGCGATGAGCGGGGCAGGGCGGGGGAGGACACCTCCCCCGAATCCTCCGCCGTTTTCTGGCCGTCGGGGACGGGCGGCGGCTGGCCGGTTCAGGGCTTTGGCCTGCCGATGACGTCCGAACTCACCGCCTTCGCCCGGCCGGTCCGGCATGAGGCCAACAACCTGCTGGCCGCGCTGGGCGGCACCATCGACATCATGCTGCGCAGCGCGGCGAATGAACGCGACCTCGCACGCGCCGAACGCATGCGCGAGGCGACGCAGCGTCTCGAAGCATTGTTCAAATCCTACCTGTCGCTCGCCGCGCCGCCGGTGACCGAGGGCGAGGGCACCGATGCGCCGCTCGTGCTGACCCTGCTGCAACCCTTGCTGGTGCTGCTGCTCGGCCCTGGCCGGACCGTGGAGGTGGTGGCCCCGGCGCGGCTGCGTCGCATCGCCATGCCGGCGCCCGACCTGCAGGAACTGATCCTGGGCCTGGCGCGGGCGGCGGCGGCGGCGGCACCCCCGCAGGGCGGGCTGCGCGTGACGATGGATGCCGCGCCCGGCGGGATCAGCCTGCGCGCCGCGCCCACGCCGCATGGCGCGGGGCCGCCGGCCACCTTCCTGCCGGCGGTGTAGGCGGCGGCGCGGCGCGCCGTCAGGCCGCCTTGCCGTCGGCGGCGCAGGTGCGCAGCCCCAGGATCGTGTAGGCCGGGCAGAAGCGCAGCACGCCGGTCGCCAGCGGCACCAGGCCGACCAGCCCCCACCAGCCGAGCGGACCCGCCACGCCGAGCGCCAGGATCACCAGCCCCGCGACGATCCGCAGCGCGCGGTCGACGCCACCCACATTGCAGCTCATGCCACCACTCCTTCACCCAGGCCGGTGAAGCCCGGCCGCGCGCTGGTCCTCGCAGGTGCGGGGCGGCGCGTCGGTGATGAAGTCACGCCCCGGCGCTGCCGTCCTTGATGCGCATCAGCCCCCCGGCGTCGAGCGCCGTGACCGCGCCGCGTTCCGTGCGCACCAGCCCCGCCCTGGCGAAGGCCGCCAGGCGCCGGCTCACCACCTCGCGCGCCGTGCCGATGTCCGAGGCGATCTCCTGCTGCGTCGCCGCCACCGTGCCGGGCGTGCGCGCCAGCAGATATGCCGCGAGGCGCGCATCGACGCTGCGGAAGGACAGATCCTCGATCCGGCCCATCAGCGCACCGAGCCGCGCGGCGAAGCCGGCCAGCACGAAGGTGCGGAAGGCGGCGCTGTCCTGCACCAGCACGCTGAACAGCGCCGCGGGCAGCATCAGCCCCTCGCAATCGGTCTCGGCCGTCGCCTCGGCCGAATAGGGTTCCTCGGCGAACAGGCAGGACGTGGTGATGGCGCAGGGCTGGCCGGGTTCGACGCGATAGAGCAGCAGCGCGTGGCCATCCTCGGCGATCAGGTCGACGCGCGCGCGCCCGGTGCGCAGCAGCACGAAGCCGCGGCACGGGTCGCCCGGGCGGAACAGGGTCGCACCCGCCGGGGCCTTCAACGGCAGCGCGCCGGCGGCGATGCGCGCGCGGGTGGCAGGATCGATCGTCGGGGGCAGGGCTGGGTCGGGGGGCGCCATGGGTGCGAGGGTGCCGCGGACGGTCGCGCCGCTCAAGCCGCGCATGGCGGGCGTTGCGTGCGGGACACGCCGCGGTGCCCGCGCGCATGCCATCCGGTGCGAAAGCGATGCATCTGAGGGTCTTCCGGTATAGGATTGCGACCGAACCTGAGCCTCGCAAACCCATGCCCCGCGCTGCCCTGTCCGATGCCTCCCGCCTGTCCCCGCGCCCTGCCGGCGCCTCGGGGCGCTTCGCCTCGGCCGGCGTGCGCGCGGTGCTGCGCCGCCGCGCCATGGAGGCGCTGGGCCTGCTGGTGGTGCTGGCGGCGGTGGCGTTGCTGGTGGCGCTGGGCACCCACAACCCGGCCGACCCGTCGCTGAACACGGCGACGGCGGGCGGCACCACCAACCTGGCGGGGCGGCCCGGCGCCATCGTCTCCGACATCCTGCTGCAGGGCTTCGGCTTCGCCGCCGCGCTGCCGGCGCTGGCGCTGCTGGCCTGGGCCTTCCGGCTGGTGACGCATCGCGGCCTGGGGTCGCCGCTGGCGCGCCTGGGCGGGCTGGTGGCGGGCCTGCCGCTGGCCGCCGCGGCGCTGTCGGTGCTGCCGATGCCGGCCGACATGCCGGTCACCGCCGGACCGGGCGGGGCGATGGGCCCGTTGATCTCGGGCGCGCTCGGCGACGGGTTGGCGGCGCTGCTGGGCCCGGCCGGGCTGGTCGCGGCGCAGGGCGTGCTGGCGGTGGCGGCGGTCGGCGCGGCCTTCATCGCCTGCGGGCTGACGGTCGGCGAATGGCGCGGCGCGGGTCGCGCGGCGGTCGGCGTGGCCGGCCATGCGGCGGTGGGCGCAGGCCAGGCGGCGGTCGGCGTGGCGCGGTCGGGTGCGGCGGCGCTGCGGCGGCCCGACCCGGATGACGAGGAGGAGGAGCCCCGCGCGCCCGCACGGCCCGGCCTGGTCGCGCGGTTGGCCAGCCCGTTCCGCCGCGCCGGCCGTGGTGCCGGCGCGCTGTGGCGGCGCGAACCCTCGGTGCCGCTCGGCACCATGCTGCGCGCCGCGGACGAGGCCGCCGCCGCCGTGCCGCCCAGCCCGACCGCGCCACCCGCCCCGCTGCCCGGCCAGGCCGGCGATGCGCGTGCCGGGACCGAGCCGCCGCGCGCACCCAGGCTGAAGCCGCGCGTCAACCAGGCCGCCGACAGCCCGCGCCGCCCGCCGGAACAGCGCGCGCTCGATTTGCGCGATGGCGCGTGGAAGCTGCCGCCGCTCGATCTGCTGACCGAGGCGCCGGCGCGCCGGTCCGGCGGGCCATCGGAGGAATCGCTGCAGGCCAATGCGCGGCTGCTGGAATCCGTGCTGGAGGATTATGGCGTGCGCGGCCGCATCGCCGAGATCCGCCCCGGGCCCGTGGTCACGCTGTATGAACTGGAGCCGGCGCCGGGGACGAAATCCTCCCGCGTGATCGGGCTGGCGGACGACATCGCGCGGTCGATGTCGCTGATCGCGGTGCGCATCGCGACCGTGCCGGGGCGCAACGTGATCGGCATCGAGATGCCGAATGCCAAGCGCGAGACGGTCTATCTGAGCGAGATGTTCAGCGACGAATCCTGGGCGCGCAACCAGGCGAAGCTGCCGCTCGCGCTCGGCAAGGATATCGGCGGCAGCCCGGTCATCGCCGACCTGGCGCGCATGCCGCATCTGCTGATCGCGGGCACCACGGGGTCGGGCAAGTCGGTCGGGATCAACACCATGATCCTGAGCCTGCTGTACCGCTTCGGGCCGGATGAGTGCCGCTTCATCATGATCGACCCGAAGATGCTGGAACTGTCGGTCTATGACCGCATCCCGCATCTGCTGGCCCCGGTGGTGACGGAACCGCCCAAGGCGATCGGCGCGCTGAAATGGACGGTGCGCGAGATGGAGCGCCGGTATCGCGCCATGTCGCAGCTGGGTGTGCGCAACATCGGCGGCTACAACGAGAAGGTGAGCGCGGCGCGCGCCCGCAGCGAGGTGCTGACGCGGAAGGTCCAGACCGGCTTCGACCCCGACACCGGCAAGCCGGTCTTCGAGGAACAGCCCTTGGCGCTCGAGCACTTGCCGATGATCGTGGTGGTGATCGACGAGATGGCCGATCTGATGATCGTGGCCGGCAAGGAGATCGAGGCTGCGGTGCAGCGCCTGGCGCAGATGGCGCGTGCGGCGGGTATCCACGTCATCATGGCGACGCAGCGCCCGTCGGTGGATGTCATCACCGGCACCATCAAGGCGAATTTCCCGACGCGGATTTCCTTTCAGGTGACGTCGAAGATCGACAGCCGCACCATCCTGGGCGAGCAGGGGGCTGAGCAGCTGTTGGGCCAGGGCGACATGCTGCACATGCCCGGCGGGCAGCGCGTGGCGCGCGTGCACGGCCCGTTTGTGAGCGACACCGAGGTGGAGCGTGTGGTGGCGTTCCTGCGTGAGCAGGGCGAGCCGCAATATGTCGAGGAAGTCACCGAGGAATTGGACGAGGATGGCGCGGGTGCGCTGCCGGGGATGCTAGGCGGCAACACCGATGGCGAGGCGTCGCTGTATGACCAGGCGGTGGCGCTGGTGACGCGGGAGGGCAAGGCCAGCACGTCGTTTGTCCAGCGGCACCTGAACATCGGCTACAATCGGGCGGCGAAGCTGATCGAGCAGATGGAGAAGGAAGGCGTGGTGGGCGCGGCCAACCATGTGGGGAAGCGGGAAGTGTTGGCGCCGGGGCCAAGGGATTAGCCGCAGCTAAGCCGTCGTCCGACACATTGGTGCATTTGACATTTCTTCCCGAGCTACCCCGGTAATCTTTATGGAAGTGGAGACCGAACAATGGGCCGGCTGCCGTTTCTGTTCATCTCATGCCTAATCGTATCCGCCTGTATAAATCCTCGTTCTTATCCTGACCCAAGTGTCCCCCCTATTAGTTATGAGGATGTGCAGAGAATTCCTAATCCTATTCGTGCCACCGTAGTTGTTCAATTTCAGCGGCAGGGCCAGCCATACCCGCGCGCTGAACCGGAGATTCGCGACACCGTGCTTCGAACGCTACGGGGAACGGGCGTGATAATGCCGAGCGAAGGTCCGGTCGACGGTACGATCACTATACTTCTCAACAATGTCGGTGATACAAGTGATGCCGTCGCGAGAGGAGTCGGAACGGGACTCACTTTGGGCGCAGTAGGCAGTACAGTGCGCGACGGCTACGAAATGACCGTCACAATAGCCACGAGTATTGGAACTGCTTCGCGGTCCGGCATTCGTCACGGAATGTTCACCGCAATCGGGAACACGAGCCTTCCGGCAGGTGTTCAGCCGGCACCACCAATAATTGCGGTTCAAAAGGTGATTGAGGCAATGCTCTTAGCTGCCTTGCGGGATATGCAACAATCCGGTGAGCTAAGTCGTTTGCTAAATCCGCGTGTGGCTGGTCTCGCTCTAAATCGGTGAGCCCAGCGGGACTGCCTGGCCCCGCGGCCGGGCTGCCAGCCCTGTCGGCGGGTCACAATCCGAACTGCTATCGCACCCGGTCACCATTCTGACCCAAGCTACCCCTGCCGCCGGCGCCGCGCCCGCCGGAACGCAAACACCAAATGCGCCGCATACCCGCCCGCCGCGATGCCCACCACCACCCAGGCCAGAGGTTCGACCCACTTCTCCACCCGGTCGTAGTGTTCCTCGAGGAAGTACCCCGCCAGCGCCAGGAAGGTCAGCCACACCGCCGACCCCAGCGCCGTCCACAGGTAGAAGACGCTGCGCGGGATCTCGACCATGCCCGCCGGCACCGAGATCAGCGTCCGCACCCCCGGCAGCATCCGCCCGAAGCACAGCGCCAGCGGCCCCCAGCGCTTCAGCAGCCCGGTCGCGCGATCGAGGTCCTCCTCCTCCACCGCGAACCACTTGCCGTAGCGCGCCACCAGCGGGCGGAAGCGCTCGACACCCAGCCAGCGCCCCAGCTCGTACCACGCGATGTTGCCCACCAGCGTGCCGGCCACCGCCGCCAGCAGCAGCCACACCAGCGACAATTCTCCCCGCGCCGCGGCGAAGCCGGCCGCCGCCATGATGATCTCGGACGGGATCGGCGGGAACAGGTTCTCCAGCACCATCAGCGCGAAGACGCCGGGGTAGCCCCAGGCCGCCATCAGCGAACATCTATTCCACCCTGAACAGCGAGAGCGTGACCCAGCGCCCGCGGACGTAGTTCAATCCGGTGACCGAACCGAGCTCCCGCACGGCCAGCCCCCGTTCCGCCGCGGCGCGGCGGAAGGCCGCTTCCTGCCGGTCGTTCACGGCGGCAATGCGGCCGGGGCCGTCCGCCAGGAAGGCAGACGCATCCGCGCCGTCGCGCAGCAGCCGGATGCCGCCGCCCATGGCGAATTGCAGCGATGGCTCGTGGTGCCCGACCACGCCGAAGCGGTCGGCGGGCAGCCCGGGCGCGACCTCCGCCACCGTCGCGGCCAGGCGGGGCGAGAGCCACACCGCCTGCAGGCGCGGGATCACGCCCTCCAGCACCGCCGCATAGACCGGCACCACCAGGATCGCCCCGGCCAGCGCGGCGCGGCCCCACTCGGCGCGCCGCGCCATGCCCACCAGCACCCAGGTCATGACGATGCCCGCGGCCAACCCGGCCAGCGCGAAGGGCTCGATCCGCCCTTCCACCCGGAACACCGCGAAGCCCGCCAGCAGCGGCAGCCCGGTCGCGACACCGCCCAGCGCGATGCCGCCCAGCCAATCCACCCAGCGCGGCGGCGCCCGGCGCAGCGGGTCGAGCGCCCAGCGCGCGCCCAGCAGCATCAGCGCCGGAAACGCCGGCAGCGTGTAGTGCGGCAGCTTGGTCGCCACCGCCTCGAACACCAGCCAGGTCGGCACCGCCCAGGCCAGCAGGAAGCGCACCGCGGGCTGCATCCGGTCGGTCCAGGACCCCGGCAGCGCGCGGATCACGATCCAGGCGGACGGAAAGGCGGTGATGCCGAAGATCGCGGCATACATCCCCGGCGGGCCCCAATGCGCTTCCTCGCCGGAACTCACCTTGCCCAGCATGTCGCCGCCGATCGCCTCGGCGAAGAAGCGCCCCTCGGTGGCGATGCCGATGGCGACGAACCACGGTGCCGCGAACAGCACCATCAGCGGGATGCCCCAAGCCGGGCGCAGCGCTGCCAGCCAGGGCGCGCGCAGCCGCCACCAGCGCGCGCGGGACGTGCGGTCCATCACCGCCAGCGTGATGCCCGCCAGCAGCGGCACCATCGGCGCGATCGGGCCCTTGAGCAGCACGCCAAGGCCCAGCACCGCCCAGAACGCCGCCGCGGCCCGGGCGGAAAACGTCTCGGGCGCAAGGTAGGCGCGCCCCATCAGCCCCATGGCAATGGTGATGCTGGCCAGCATCGCGGCATCGGTCTTGGCGATGTGCGTCTCGACCACCAGCACCATGCACGGTGCCAGCATGGCCGCGGCAATGAAGGCCGCCCGCCGCCCGACCAGGAGGCGACCGAGCAGGCCGGTCGCCAGCACCGCCGCCAGCGCCCCCAGCAGCGAGGGCAGCCGATACGCCCAGATGCTGTCGCGCGCGGGAAGGCCCACCGCCTCCAGCGCATGCACCACCCCGGCCTGCGCCCAATGGATGCCGGCAGGCTTCTTGTTGCGTTCGACGTCGCCGAGGCGGATGCGCACGTAGTCGCCGCTGTCGACCATCTGGCGCGTGGCCTGGGCGAAACGCGATTCGTCGCGGTCGCCGGGCGGGATGGTGAAGAAGCCGCACAGCGCGGCGAGCCACAGGGCCGGCCATCGCGTCTCGGGCAGCCGGTCGAGGAAGGCAGCAGCGCGCATCGCGCGGGGCGTCTAGCACGCGTGCTTGCGCGGTGCCATGAAGCGGGGGCGCTGCCCCGGCATCCCCGCCGGGGGGCAGGCGTGCCCTCCGGACCCCGCGAGACCTTGGCCCCTCCCCCGCCTGGACTGCCCACACGACGCGCGGCGCGCGACCTGCTGGACGCGACGCTCGAACAGCACCGGCCGCTGGAGGAGGCGCTCGACGCGCTGCCCGGCCGGCTGGACCCGCGCGACCGCGCGGCGGCACACCGCATCGCCGCCATGGTGCTGCGCCGCCTGGGCAGCATCGACGAGGTGCTGTCGCCCTTCCTGCGCCGCGAACCGCCACCGCCGGCCCGCCACGCCCTGCGCATCGGCGCCGCCGAGCTGCTGCTGCTGGAGACACCGCCGCACGCCGCCGTCGCCACCGCCGTGGACCTGGCGCCAAAGGCCTTCGCCGGGCTGGTGAACGCCGTGCTGCGCAAGGTCGCGACGGAAGGGCCGGCGGCACTGGAGGGGCTCGACGCGCCGCGCCTCGACACCCCGGCCTGGCTGTGGTCGGCCTGGCATGCCGCCTATGGCCCGGCGGTGCGCGCCATCGCCGAGGCGCATCGCGGCCCGGCGCCGCTCGACCTTACCCCCGCACCGGGCGCCGAGCCGCCCTCCGGCGCCGAAATCCTGCCGACCGGCACCTGGCGCATGGCGCCGGGCACCCGCGTGACCGACCTGCCGGGCTTCGCCGAGGGCCGCTTCTGGGTGCAGGACGCCGCCGCCGCCCTGCCGGCGCTGCTGCTGAACGCGCAGCCCGGCGAACGCATCGCCGACCTCTGTGCCGCGCCCGGCGGCAAGACCGCGCAGCTCGCCGCCGCCGGGGCCGAGGTCACGGCGGTCGAACGCGACACGACCCGGCTCGCGCGACTGGCCGAGAACCTGGCCCGGCTGGGCCTGCCCGCCACCATCGTCCAGGCCGATGCCGCCGCCTGGACACCGCCCGCGCTCTTCGATGCCATCCTGCTGGATGCGCCCTGCACCGCCACCGGCACAATCCGCCGCCACCCCGACGTGGCGCATGCCAAGCGCGCGCGGGACGTGCCGGCGGGCGCGCAGGCGCAGGCCCGGCTGCTGGCCGCCGCCGCGAAGATGCTGAAGCCCGGCGGGCGGCTGGTCTTCGCGACCTGTTCCCTGCAGCCGGAGGAAGGCGAGGCGCACCTGGCGCGCGCGGCCGCGCTGGGCCTCGAACTTATGCCCTGGACTGCCGCCGACCTGCCGGGGTTGCCGGAGGCGATCACGGCGGCGGGCTGCCTGCGCACCCGGCCGGATTTCTGGCCGGCGCGCGGTGGCATGGACGGGTTCTTCGCGGCGCGCTTCCGCCGCGCGGGCTGACTCGCCGCCCCGGTCAGTTTTTCGCGGCGGCCAGTTTGCGGACCGTGCGACGACGCGGCGCCGGCGCCTTCCGAGCCGGTCCGCCGCCAGCCAATCCGCCGGCGGACGCCGTCGACGCCACGGCGCGCAACGCCACCAGGTCCGGCAGGCGGAGCAGCGCAGTGCGCATCAACAGGTCTCGGCGGATGGACATCGGTTCGCGAATCCGGTGGGCGATTTGGGGCGCAACGCTTGCACACCATCATCCGTTGCATCTGAACCACTTCACGATGGCCGAACCGTGACATTGCGCACGGGGACGGATCGGGCAGCAGCGCAGGCCCGTGAGGGCGCCGCCCCGCGCCTCCAAAACCCGCCTTGCCGGGCGGCGCGGCGTCAGGCTGCGCCCTGGCGGGCCGCCGCGTCGCGCAGCGCGGCCATCGCCTCGCCGCGCTGGCGGATGCCGGCGACCGGCACCGGCAGCCCGGCCTCGGCCAGCGCCTGCATGACCCAGGTGTTGCAGGTGAAGCCCAGGGCGTAGCGCCGGCGCGCGGGCAGCAGCAGCCATCCGCCACCCGGCGGCGCCGGCGCCAGCGGTCCGGCGATGCTGCCCAGGATGAAGGCCGCGAGGGCGTCCAGGCCGCCCTGCGGCAGGCGCAGGGCCACGCTCTCCTCGGCGCCGGCCGGCAGGGGGCCGGCGGTGGCACGCACCGAGACCACCGCCGGGCCGCCGGTGATGGCGCCCAGCGCCTCGGTGAAGCCGGGCCGGTCGGCGCGCATCCAGTCCTCCAGCCCGAAGCCGAAGGCGAAAGCCGCGGCCAGCGGCGCGCCGGCGGCCAGCGGCGCGAGCACCCCGGCACGCACCCCGGCGGCGGGCAGGCACAGGTCGGTGTGCCAGGCCTCCGCCGCCACGGCGATGCTCTCCGCCCCGAAGGGCCGCGGCGCGGGGGCGGGGCCCGGCGCGGCGCAGGCGCCGGCCAGGGCCGCAGCGAGCAGCGTTCGGCGCGGCGCGGTCGCGGGCGGTGAATCAGGCCGCAAAGAGAAGTCCTTTCTTCATCAGGGGGTATTTCTTGCTCGCCATAGATTTTCCAACTATTCCGGTGCTGAGAAGAACCAAGGCCTTGCCCGTGAGCCGCAAATTCGAACCCGACCATACCGACCGCGCCATATTGCGCCTGATCCAGAAGGATGCCGCGCTGTCCCTGGCCGATATTGCCAAGGAGGTCGGGCTGACCCCCACCCCCTGCTGGAAGCGCATCCGACGAATGGAGCAGGAGGGCGTCATCATCGGCCGGGTGGTGCTGGTGGACCCCGAGAAGGTGGGCCTTGGCGTGTCGGTCTTCGTGGCGATCGAGACCGGGGACCATGGATCGAACGCTTCGCCGCCACCGTCGCGAACCTGCCCGAGATCGTGGAATGCTGGCGCCTGGGCGGCGACGTGGACTACCTGCTGCGGGTGGTCGTGCCGGACATGGCGGCCTTCGACACCTTCTATCGTCGCCTGACGGCGGATGTGCCGAGCCTGCGCAAGGTGACGTCGCGGTTTGCGATGGAGCGGGTGAAATCGACGACCGCCCTGCCGATCTGATCCCGGCGGCACCAAATGCAGGCCGGCCGGCGGCGCCGCGCAGATTTCCTTTGACCGCCATTGCCGGATAGGTGAAAGCCGCGCCCGCAATGGGGCGGGCCGATCCGCTCGCGAGAGGCTCCGCTTGACCCGCGCGACAGCGCACCCCGCCCGCCTGGTGCCGCTCGGCTTCCTGGCCGCCATCCTGGCCGGCACCCTGCTGCTGATGCTGCCCATCGCGCGCGAGGGGCCGGGGGCCGCACCCATCCTGACAGCCCTGTTCACCGCGACCTCGGCGGTTTCGGTCACCGGGCTCGCGGTGGTGGATACGGCCACCTACTGGACCGGCTTCGGGCGCGGCGTGATCCTGGCGCTGATACAGATCGGCGGCTTCGGCATCATGAGCAGCGCGACGCTGCTCGGCCTGGTGGTGGCGCGGCGGTTGCGGCTCACGACACGGCTGGTGGCGCAGGCCGAGACCGGTGTGCTGGCGCTGGGCGACATCGCCGCGGTGCTGCGCCTCGTGATCCTGACGACGGTGACGGTGCAGGTGCTTGTCACCGCCGCGCTGACGCTCCGGCTGCGGTTCGGCCACGGGATGACCTGGCTTGACGCCGCCTGGCACGGGCTGTTCCAGGCGGTCTCGGGCTTCAACAATGCGGGCTTCTCCACCTGGTCGGACAGCCTTATCGGCTTCGCGGCGGACCCCTTCGTGCTGGCACCGATCTGCTTCGCCGTGGTGGTGGGGGGCCTTGGCATCCCGGTGCTGTTCGACCTGCGCCGCGACCTGCGCCGGCCGGGGCGCTGGACGCTGCACACCAAGCTCACGCTGCTCGGCCTCGCGGTGCTGCTGCCCGGCGGCGCGACCGGGGTGCTGGCCTATGAATGGGGCAATCCGGCCACGCTCGGCGCCCTGCCGCCGGCCGAACGCGTCATGAACGCGCTGGTGCATTCCGTCATGCTCCGCACCGCGGGCTTCAACACGGTCGATGTGGGGCAGATGCGCGACGAGACGCTGGCGCTGTCCTGGGGGCTGATGCTGATCGGCGGCGGCAGCGCCGGCACCGCGGGCGGCATCAAGGTGACCACCTTCCTGCTGCTGGGCCTGGTTGTCTGGGCGGTGCTGCGCGGGGAACCGGATGCCAGCGCCTATGGCCGGCGCGTCGCGGTCGAGACGCAGCGCCAGGCGCTGGCCCTGGTGCTGCTCGCGGTGGGCACGGTCGGGCTCGGCGTGATGGCGCTGCTGAGCGTGACGGAGTTCGCGCTGCGCGACGTGATATTCGAAGCCGTCTCGGCCTTCGCCACCGTGGGTCTGTCCACCGGCATCACGCCGCAGCTGCCGCCCGCCGCGCAGGGCATTGTCATCCTGCTGATGTTCCTGGGCCGTGTCGGCGTCGTGACCATCGGCGCCGCGCTGGCCCTGCGTGCCGCCCGAGCCCCCTATCGCTACCCAGAGGAGCGCCCCATCGTTGGCTAGGCACCCTTCCAGCGACGCCGTCGTCGTCATCGGCCTCGGTCGCTTCGGCGGCGCGGTCGCGCAATGCCTTACGGAACTCGGGCACGAGGTGCTCGGCATCGACGAGGATGCCGCCATCGTGCAGTCCTGGGCGGACCGACTCACGCATGTCGTGCAGGCGGACACCACCGACAGCGCGACGCTCACGCGCCTCGGCGTGCAGGACTTCCCGCGCGCCGTGGTGGCGATCGGCACGGATATCGAGGCGAGTGTGCTGACCGTGCTCGCGCTGACCGAACTCAGCATGCGCGACATCTGGGCCAAGGCGCTCAGTTCCAAGCATGGCCGCATCCTCGAGCGCACCGGCGCGCACCACGTGATCTACCCCGAGGCCGACATGGGCCGGCGCGTGGCGCACCTGGTCGCGAGCAAGATGATCGATTTCATGGAGCTCGATGACGGCTTCGCCATCTGCAAGACACGCGTCCCGGCCGAGGCCGCCGGCCGGACGCTGGCGGATTGCGCCCTGCGCCGACGCTACGGCATCACCGTTGTGGGCGTGAAGCGCCCCGGCACGGGCTTCACCCATGCCACGCCCGAAACTGTGGTGGAGGCCGGGGACACGCTGATCATCTCCGGCACCAACGAGCAGGTCGAGGCCTTCGCGGCATCGACCTGAGGGGTCGTGCGCCGGGCGCCCCGACACCCGCGCAGCGCCAGGCCCCGCAATGCAAGCGCCCTCCAGCCCCCCGGCCGGTCCAGGGCCCCGGCTGGGTCTCGGGGGCAGCGCCGCGCCGCGCGGTTGTCCCCCCCCGTCACAAACCGCTACAACACCCGCGTGCCCGCGCCGCTGATCGCCCCCTCGCTGCTCGCCGCCGACTTCGCCCGCCTGG
>LNFM01009329.1_pt1 | contig 36546 bp, 41 predicted proteins | sample 596031 | NCBI WGS metagenome assembly LNFM01 (sample SAMN04254537, study PRJNA301005) | activated carbon metagenome | isolation source: dual media filters at the Ann Arbor, Michigan drinking water treatment plant | place: USA: Ann Arbor | reverse complement strand
TCACCGGCCCGAGGCTGGCGGCACGCGTGCCCCTTGTGTCGTTGCCGAAGATCGCCGCCAGCCGCGCCCGGGCATAGGCACTGTCGGGGATCAGGTTGGCCGACTGTCCGGCGCATGTGTGGGTCGTGTCGCCCGACTTCTGGGCCGCATTGCCGGCCACGGTGTTGGTGCCGGTCTTGCGCGACCAGTCGACCTCGGCCGGCGCGATCGGCTTGGACAGGGCGGAGTCCTGGAAGCCGAGCTGGGCACAGCCGGCCAGGGCCAGTCCCCCAATCAATGCGGAGAGCGATGCACGGAACGCGGCAGATTTCATGCGCGGCTTCCTTCTTGTAGCAGGATAAGCCGCCTCACGTAACGCGGGCCTGTGTTCCTTTGGTGGCAGAGCGATCAGCCGAACGCCGCGAAGACCTCGTCGATCGCTTTCAGCTGGTTGCCGGCCGCCGAAGACGGCACCAGGATCGGCGTATGCACGCCCGCCGCGCGCCAGGCGGCGACGCCGTCGCGTACCTTCGCCGCCGGCCCGAACAGCGTGTTGTCGGCGAGCCACTTGTCGGTGAGGAATTTCGGCACGTCGTCGCGGCGGCCCTCGGCGATGGCCTTCTCGATTGCGTCCATTTCCTCGACGTAGCCGGCCTCCTTCCAGTAGTTCCGGTAGTTCGGCAGGAAGGCGTAATTGGTGAGCGTGCGCCGGTTCACCGCGCGGGCGGCGTCGATGTCGTCGCCGATGCAGGTCGGGATCATGTTGCCGATGAAGAAGCCGGGATCGTTGCGCTTCGCCGCGGGAAGCGCTGACAGCGATTCGGCCATATGCGAGAGGGACGCGTTGGCGAAGATCACGCCCTCGGCCAGCTCGCCCGACAGCGCCACCATCTTCTTGCGCAGCGCCGCCACAATGACGGGCGGCAGGGGGCCGAAGCCGTCCTGGGCGCGGTATTTCTCGATGAAGGCGCGCGTGTCGGCCAGCGGCTTGCCCGGCGTCACGCCCATCCGCACATGCGACGGGCCGTGCGCGATGCCGATGCCGAGGCGGAACCGTCCGCCCGAGACCTCGTGCATCATGGCGGCACTCTGGGCGAAATCGACCATGGTGCGCTGATAGATCGGTGCAATGGCGGTGCCAAAAGGAACCCGCTCCGTCTGCCATGACAGCGCCTCGCACATCGACATGTTGCCCATCGGGCTCGGCACGTAGATGCCGGCAAAGCCGCGCCGTTCGGCCTCCTGGCTGAGTTCGATGGTGCGCCGGCGGCGCCCCGGCATGGCGATCAGGCAGAGCGCGGGAAGCGGTTCGGACATGGCGGCGTTTCCTTCGGCTGACATTTGCCTCACCTTTGTATCTCAACCGCGTGCCGGATGATCTAGACTGATATTCACAACACAGCAGGAGACGACGGGATGAAGATCGATTTCACCGGCAAGAAGGCCATCGTTTGCGGCGGCTCCAAGGGCATCGGCCGGTCGATTGCGCTCGGGTTCGCGGCCTGCGGCGGCGACGTCTCGATCTGTGCCCGCGAGCCCGGGCCGCTCGAGGCTGCGCGGGCGGAGATCGCCAAGCTCGGCCACAAGGCCCATGCCGCCAGCGCCGATCTTTCCCGGGGCGATGCGGTGCGCGGCTATGTGCGCGCCGCCATCGACGCCCTCGGTGGCTGCGATCTCCTGGTCAACAACGCCTCGGCCTTCGGCTCGACGGACGACGACAAGGGTTGGACCAGCGGCCTCGCGGTCGACATGCTGTCGATCGTCCATGCGACGCAGGAAGCGTTGCCGGCGCTGAAGCAAAGCCAGGGCAGCGTGGTGAATATCTCCTCCATCGCCGCCCTCCACCCCGCGGCACGGCAGCCGCCCTACGGCGCCATCAAGGCGGCGGTGATCCACTACACCATCTCGCAGGCGGCGATGTACGCCAAGGACCGCATCCGGGTGAACTGCATCGCGCCAGGCTCGGTCGACTTTCCCGGCGGCGTGTGGGACCGGCGCAAGACCGACAATCCCGCGCTCTACAACGGCACGCTGGCCTCGATCCCGTTCGGCCGCATGGGCACGCCGGAAGAAATCGCCAATGTGGCGCTGTTCCTGGGCTCGCCTCTCGCGTCGTGGGTGACCGGCCAGGCCATCGCCGTGGCGGGCGCACAGGGGCTGTAGCCAGCGTTCAGGACGGCACGAGTTCACCCGCGGCCACGACGACGATCTCACCCTCGGCGAGCGGTCGCCAGTGACCTGCGGTCACGGGCACGCTGGCGAGCAGCGCCATCTCCTGGGCTTCGCCCGCGTGGTGGTCATGAATGGTGACGCCCGATTCCGCAGGCGCGCTCGTCGTCGCCCCGCGATGGCGATGGCGGAACCACAGGCCCGGCGGCGCCACGATGCCGTCGGCCTGGGTACGACGATGGCCGTGGCCGAAGATGAATTCGCCGTCGCTATAGAGGAAGTTGGCGATGCCGAGCGGCCGCATCCTGGCCGCAAATTCGGTCACGGCGGCGAGCCTCGTCTCGAGCGTGGGAGCGGCGGCGCCCTTCCACAGGGGCGCCAGCCGATCCAACAGGAGGCAGAAGGCCATCTCCGAATCGGTTTCGCCGACGGGGTGGAAGCGATGAGGGGACGCCGCGAACCTGGCGGCGATGTCATCGAAGCCGCCATTATGCGCGAAGAGATGCATGCGGCCGCCCAGCTCGCGCGCGAAGGGCTGGGTATTGGCATGGGAGTTGGCGCCACAGGTGGCGCGGCGGATATGAGAGATCAGGAGGCTGGTCGCCAGCGCGCGCTGTTCGATGAAGGCCACCCAGGGGCTGTCGCCCGCCGGTTCCGGCTCCTTGTAGAGGCGGATGTCGCGGCCCTCATGGAAAGCCACGCCCCAGCCATCGACGTTGCGGCCGTCGGGCGCCCCGTGGGCGGCAAAGCGCCTGAGCGAAAAAGTGGCGCGGGTGGGGCGGCGGCTGGACAGGCAGAAGAGTTCGCACATGCCGCGCAGCGTAACATGGCTGCGACATCCCTACCGCAACCCCGCGTCGCCGCCCGCGTTGGAAGGGCTCAACATAGAGGAGCGATGCATGAGCAGCACCACCGACAAGATCAAGGGTACCGCCAACAAAATCGCCGGCAAGATCAAGCAGGGCGTTGGCGAGGCCACCGACGATCACGAGTTGAAAGGCGAAGGCAAACTGCAGGAAGCCAAGGGCAAAGTGCAGAAGGCCGTGGGCGATGCCAAGGCGGCCGTGAAGAAGGTTGCCGATCTCTAGAAACAGCGACAGAGCGAAAGGCGCCTGCGGGCGCCTTTCGTTTGAGCGGAGCTCTTGGACTATGGCATGCTGCCGGCGAAGGTATTGAAGCGGGCGCGCAGCTCTTCGACCGTCGGGACCCGGTCGGCTTCGAGGTCGGGAAACTCCTTGGCGAGGTCGGCCCGATCGAATTCGTCGAGGTGCAGATCGGCGGCGGCGTGATCGTCCTTCAGCGCGCCGAGCGCATTGTGCAGGTGGAACCGTTTCCAGTGCAGAGGGCCCTCATGACCGCCGGCCTCGCGCAGGCCCAGGCTCTCCTCGAAGCGTCGAACCACCTTGGTCAACTCACCCGCCATGGCTGCCTCCCATGTTCTCGTGAAACTCCCCAGAGATGCCGACGCCGCGTCAGTTGCCATCGCGCGCCATCAGGATTCTCTCGTCAGGGCTGAGTTCGCGAGGAATGCAGCGCAGCCGCGCGCCCTTGGCGTGGATCCGTGCCGTTTCGGCGGTCAGATCGCATGCGGTCTTGCTGTCGAAAGTGCGGAGTTCGTAGCAGGCGCGTGGCTCGATGCCCTCCTCGGCGGCAGCCGCCGGCACGTTGAGGCAAAGCGTCAGGGCGATCACGAGGCTGTTCATATCCCTCCCCTTCGCAGCGAGAGCCATGGGCCAACTGGGGACCAACTCGCTTCAACGCGGGAGGGGGCCGGGACGTTCCGTTATGGAATCAGCGCCCGACGACGGAGACCAGCGGCAGGTCGAAGCTGGCGCTGGCGCCCTTGATATCGGGGGGCAGTGGGGTGTAGGGCGCCCCGCTGCGCACGCCGGCCAGGACGCCGCGGTCGAACTCCGGGACGCCGCTCGACCGCGCGATGCTGGCGTCGAGCAGCCGGCCATCGCGTGCGATGACGATGCGAACCACGGTAACGCCCCGGCTGACCCGGACGTTGGCTTCGTAGCGGTAGCCCTCGAGCTTGCGCGCGACCTGCCAGAGATAGTTGTCCGCAACGCGCGCGCGCGTGTAGGCATCCGCAGGATTGACGAAGGGATGCGGCGACGGCGGTTCCTCCGACTGAGCCGCGGGCGGCGTCCGCTGCGGCGCCGGCGTAAGCGGCGAAGGCTTGAACTCCGGCCGGGGCGCAGGCGGCGGTGGCGCCGGTGGCGCCAGCAGGGACTGCATCGGCGGCGCCGGGATCGGTGCCGGCTCGGGGAGTGCGGGCGAATCGAACGGCTTGGGCAGCAGCCGCTCGGGTGGCGGCGGCTCGGAAAGCGGAAGTCGCATGGTTTCACGCGGCATCGGGGCGGGCATCGGCGGCGGCGGCGCCGGGGGTGCCCTCGAGAGCGGCTGCGACGGCAACGCCTGGGTCGGCCGATCCGCCGTCAGGGGCGCCGGCGGCCGCAGGCCAAGGTCGATGGGCGGCGACGGCGGCGTGGGCGGCTTGGCCTCCGGCGGCGGGGGCGGAGGCGGCTGCTCGAGCGAGACTTCTATGGCCTCTTCGATCAGCGCCCGTTGCGGCTGGTTGAGCGACATCCACCACAGCGACACCACCACCAGCCCATGCAGCAGCACCGCCAGCGCCAGCGCCACGGGCGACAGGCGGTCGGACCGCGAGGAGAAGGTGCTGACGCCGGGAACCATGACAGGAAAAGCTAGGGGGGAACTTAGTGCCGCGCCATCATGGCGGCCCTGCGGCATAGCATTTCACCCTTCCCGGCCGCCGCGGAACGGCGGCGGCCGCAGGTTGCCCGGAGACGGTCCGGCAGCTTGCCACCCGCTGTGGCGTGTCGACCGATCTCCCTTACTCAATTCTCCGGGCAACAGTCGCCGGCAAGAAACACGGGACAAGGCGGTCAATACCCCAGCCCCACGACCTACGCTACGCATGCCGACGATGCCGAACGTCAAGCCCTCCCCGCCAGAACTTCTCCCGGCGAGACCTCGAAGGGCTGGCGAAAGCGCCGGAAAACTGAGCGCCCGCGCGCCGTGACGATTGTCGTTGGCGTTTACTGGACGATGACGCCGCAGGCGATGCGATCGCCGGCATTGCCCGCCGGATCGCTCTTGTAGTCGTCGGCAGCCGCGTGGATCACGATCGCAGAGCCATCGGCATCGAGCACCGAATGGGGCTGACCCTTGACCAGCGAGATCATGGGATTGGCGATCTCGATCACCAGCTCGCCGCTCGCCGGTATGTGAAGGTTGGGCATGTCGCCGGCATGAGCCCCGTCGGCGGCGTTGAGGCCGTGCTTCTTGTTGCCCGGATTGAAATGCGGCCCCGCACTGGTGAAAGGCGGCTCGCATTTGCCGACCGCATGGATATGGAAGGCGCGATCACCGGCAGGAAAACCCTTCAGCGACATCTTCAAGAGAACGCCGGTCGGCATCTGGACGAGTTCGACCCGCCCGACGTCCTTGCCAGCCGCGTCCTTCAGGTCCGCCCTGGCTGTTGTCGGCGCCGCCTGGGCCTGGGCTGGAAGCGGCATCAGGCATTCAGCCGCCAGCGCCATGAGGCTGCACGTCATCAATCGGCCAATCCACATCATTTCCTCCGGTTCGTTCGTCGTCACTGTGTCGCGAGCAGCTGATTGGTCAAGTCGGCGCAGGGCACGTCCTTGGCCGTGCCGATCACCGGCGTGGGCAGCGGGAAGACGCGACCGAGCCCAATCTGCGGATTGCGCAGCTTGCCCTCGACCTTGACCGTGCCGTGCAGGTCGAGCAGGCCGAAGCCCTTGCGACGGGCGTCGATCTCCGCCTTGACGGCCTGGCTCTTGAGCGACGCCTGACCCTGGACGTAGAGGACGGATTTCTCGGTATCGAGCAGGGTGCGGTCGAAGGCTACCGTGCCCTGCTGGAAATTGAGCCGGCCCATGGCACACTTGATGGGGATGCGGTTGTCGCCGGCAACATAGAGGATCAGCGCGTCGAAGATCTGCAGGCCGGCCAGGCTCACCATCAGGCTGCTGATCGAGCCGCCGCCCAGCGCCAGCGCCACGTGCCCGTCGGCAGTGCCCATGACCTGGGCCAGCGAGCGGCCGCTGCCGGCCAGCGCCAGGCGGCCCTTGATCTTGCCCTGCGTAGCGTCGAAGTAGCGCGACTCGCGGAAGAAGTTCTTGAACTCGATGTCGCTGGCCAGAAGGTTGGCCCGCACCTTCGGCATGTCGCTGCGCGCATCCATTACCAGCTCACCCTGCATCGTGCCGCCACCGAACACCGACATGGTGAGTGGCTTGACCGTCGCCACGCCGTTCAGGATCACCACCCGGAAGGCAAGCGCCTGCACCGGTAGCCACGGCGGCGCGATCACTCTCTTCGCATCGAGCGTCACGTCCATGTTCATGGCACGCAGCTTCTCGATGTTGAGCGGCACGTTGGGGAAGAGATCGCCCGTGGCCTCGAGCTGCTGCTGGCTCTGTGCCTGTTTGGCCGAGACGTTGGTCTTGCGCGCGGGCGGCAAGCCAATCAGCGGCGCCAGATCTTCGAAGACGAGCTTCTGCGACACGAGCTTGGCCGTCAGGAACTCCGGCTTCTTGCGCTCGTCGATCGTCACCTCGCCGGTGAGGTCGCTCTCGCCGACCCGCCACTTCGACTGCACGAACTTCCAAACTCCGGGCTCGCGCTCCAGCTTGCCGGTGACCGTGTAGGGCGGCGTCGGCGGTCCGGGAATGCCCAGGAGCGGATAGATATCCGACATGTTCGGCCCCGACAGAGTGAGGTCGACGTTGGCGCCCGTCCACTTGAAAGGGTCTTGCACCGTGCCCTTGGCCCTGAGCTTGGTGGCGCCGAAGACGATATCGAGATTCACGGGATAGGGCTGCTCGGTGTCACGCAATGCCAGCACCGAACCGCCGACGAAGCGGACTTCGAGCGGTTGGCCCTCCAGTTTGCCCTTGAGCGAGAGCTCGGCCTGCGGCTGGTCACCCGCCCTGACGGTCGCCGTGGTGACGGCACCGTCGAGCTCGAGCTTGCGCTTGGTATCGCGGTAGGCGAGCTTGCCGTCCGTGATCTCGAGCTGGCCGATGAGCGGCGTGTCGTAGCGATTGTCGGGCTGGAGAGCCTTCGCGGCACCGGTCGCCACCGGTGTCTCCCCCATGCTCCAGTTGAGCTGTTCCTTGTCGCCGACCTCGATCTCGAGTTCAGGCTTGCGGAGCACGAGGCGCGGCAGGACGAGATTGCCCTTCAGCAGCGGCCACAGGCTGATGTCGAAATCGACCTGTTCGACTTTCAGCATATGCGGCGCCTTGCCCCACTCGGCATTGGCGATCTCGACGCCATCCAGCCGCACGTTCGATATCGCGCCCCAGTCGACCGAGATATGGGCGATCCGGGTCTTGCGGCCGGTGAAATCGCTGGCGCGGCCCTCGAGCTGGCCGCGCAGGTAGTCGGAGGTGACGAACAGATAGAGTCCGCCAACCGCAACCATGACCAAGCTCAGCAGGATGCCGGCCACCCAACCCAGGATTTTCGCCATGCGCTTCATGGCAACGGAAACGACCCAGGGGCGTTGATGGTTGCGCCCGCTGATGCGCTCAGATGATCTTGCGTGCCCTCAAATCGGCCACTTCTGCAGCGCCAAACCCCAGTTCCGACAACACGGCGTCATTGTGCTCGCCCAGTTCCGGGGCGATTCCGGGCTTGGCCGGCGTCTCTGAGAACTGCCAGGGCGAGCCGTGCACCTTGAGCTTGCCATGCTTCGGGTGATCGACATGCGTCACGTAGCCGTTGGCCACGACGTCGGGATCATTGGAGGCTTCCAGGAGCGTGTTGATAGGCGCCGAGACGATGTCGGCACCACGCAGCCTCGCCACCCAGTCGGCGCGCGTGCCGGTGGCGAACAGGCTGTCGAGCAGCGCGAGAAGTTCGGCGCGCCTGGCCTCACTGTCGATGATGCTGCCGATCGTCTCGAAGCCCGCGGCGCAGACCCTGTCCCAGAAGCCGCAGGCGCTCATCGCGTCCTTCCAGTTGTCGGGGCCGACCAGTTGGAAGACCAGCGGCTTGCCGTCGCAATCGTTGAACGAGGCGCTGATTCCCGGGCGTTCCTTCGTGCCGGTGATGCGGGCCTGGCCGGTCACCGGATTCTGGTCGCGCCACATCGTCGTGGTGAAGGTCCAGCCCATCAGGCGCACCAGCGAGCCCAGAAGCGACAGGTCGATCTTCTGACCAACCCCCGTCGTCCGCGCATGAATGAGCGCTGCGAGCGCACCGCCGAAAGCCAGCATGGCGGTCGATTCGTCGGCCACCGACGCGATGCCGGTCCGCATCTTCTGGCCTGGCATGGAATAGGCTTCGGCAATGCCGCCCAGCGCCTGCGCCATCGAATCGGTCCCGGGCAGATGGGCATGCGGTCCCTTGGTGCCATAGCCCGAGATCGAGACATAGACGAGTTGCGGATTGTGCTTGCGCAATTCCTCATAGCCGAAGCCATTCTTTTCGGCGGCACCCGGGCGGAAGTTCTGACCGAAGATGTCGGCCTTCGCCACGAGCTTGTGCAGGATCGAACGGCCCTCCGGCGACTTGAGATTCAACGTGACACTCTTCACGCCGCGATTGTTGGTTTCGAAAAAGGTGCTGCCTTTGCCCGGCAGCACGGTCATGCGGCGCGAGGAGTCGCCGCCGTCCGGTGTCTCGATCTTGATTACGTCGGCGCCGAGATCGGCCATCAGCATCCAGGGCACGGTGCCGGCCTGCGCCGTCGAGCAGGAGACGACCTTTACGCCCTGCAGCGGGCCGTGTAGTGCGGGCATTGACGCTTTCTCCTATTCGAACAGGTAACAGGCGACGAAGTGGCCGGGCGAGACCTCGCGCAGCGCCGGCTCCCGCTGCGAGCACTGCGGCATGACATAAGGGCAGCGCGTATGGAAGCGGCAGCCGGACGGCGGATTGAGCGGCGACGGCACCTCACCCTTGAGTTCGACCTCCTCTTCGCCCCGTCCCGGCCACGCGACCAGGACGGCCGAGAACAGGGCCTTGGTATAGGGATGGCGGACATCGTCGAACAGCGAAGCAGTGGGTGCCTTCTCGACGATCTTGCCAAGATACATCACCACCGTATGGTCGGCCATATGGCGCACGGTGGCGAGATCGTGCGCCACCAGCAGGTAGGCCACGTCGTCCTGCGCCTGGATATCCTTCAGGAGGTTCATCATCTGGGCGCGTCGAGCACGATCAGCTTCGGCTGCGACGCCAGCGCCGCGGCGAGCGCCACGCGCTGGCGCTGGCCACCGCTGAATTCGTGCGGATACTGCTGTGCCTGTTCCGGCCGCAGGCCGACCTGGAGCAGAAGCTCGCGCACCCGCTCGTCGATCCTCGCTTGGTCCCCCCAGGCGTTGACGATCAGTGACTCGGCGATGGTACGGCCCACCTTCATGCGCGGGTTGAGCGATGACCAGGGATCCTGGAACACCGCCTGGACCTTGGCGCGGTAGGCACGTAGCGCGTCGCCACGCAGACCCTGGATCGGCTCGCCTTCGAGCAGGATACGACCCTCGGTCGGCTCCTCGAGATTGAGGATCATGCGGGACGTCGTGGTCTTGCCGCACCCCGACTCACCCACCAGACCGAGCGTCTCACCCGCCCTTATGTCGAAGGAAACGTCGTCCACCGCCTTGACGTGGCCCAGCGTCTTCGCGAACAGGATGCCCTTGGTGAAGGCGAAATGCTTCCGCACGCCCTCGACGCGCAGCAGCGGCTGGCCCTGATCCCGGAGAGCGGCGTTCATGCCGGTGTAACCTTCCAGCAATCGGCGGTATGCGCGTCGCCCACGCGAACCTCGGCGGGATAGGCGTCCAGGCAACGCTGTTCGACAAGGGGGCAGCGCGAGGCGAAGCGGCAGCCCACCGGCAGGTCCATCAAAGAGGGCGGCTGGCCCTCGATTGTGGTGAGCCGGCCAACCGGACCGGTCATCCTGGGCACCGAGGCGATCAGCGCCCGCGTGTAGGGATGCTGGGGCGCCTCGAAGATTCGTCGGACCGGGCCGCATTCGACGATGCGGCCGGCATACATCACCGCCACGCGGTCGCACATGCGGCCGACGACGCCGAAATCATGGGTGATGAACAGGATCGCCATGCCGGTCTCGGCCTGCAGGCGCTTCAGCAACTTCAGGTACTGAAGCTGGATCGTGACGTCGAGCGCCGTCGTGGGCTCGTCGGCGATCAGCACCCCCGGCTCGCCGCTGATGGCGATGGCCCCCACGACGCGCTGCTTCATGCCGCCGCTCAACTGGTGCGGATACTGGCCGATGCGCTGTTCGGGGGCGGCGATATCGACGCGGCGGAGCGCCGCCACTGCCTCCTTCATCACCTCGGCGCTGGGTGCGCGCTTGCGGCGCTCGATCGCCTCGCGCAACTGGTCGCCGATCGAGAAGACCGGGTTGAGCGAGGTCTGCGGGTCCTGCAGCACCATCGAGATCCGCCGACCGCGGATCTCGCGCATTTCCGCCGGCGTCCGCTCAAGGATGTTCTCGCCGTTGAGCAGCACCTCGCCCTTGATGGTCTGGGCGCCGCCTTTCGGCAGCAAGCGCATCAGCGACAAGGCCGTGAGGCTCTTGCCGCATCCCGATTCGCCCACCAGGCCCAGCACTTCGCCACGGCGGAGCGAGAAGCTCACGCCATCGACCGCCTTCACGACACCGCGGCGCAGGAAGAAATGCGTGTGCAGGTCGCGGACCTCGAGAACGGTCTCGCCCCTGGTGTCGGGCTTCATGACTGGTCCTGTTTCATAGCTGGCGCAGCCTGGGATCGAGGCGGTCGCGTAGCCAGTCGCCGAACAGATTGACCGACAGCACCAGAAGCGTGATGGCGATGCCCGGGATCAGCGCCACCCACCAGGCGTCGGCGATGCGGCCGCGCCCTTCGGAGACCATCAGCCCCCAGGTCGGCGTCGGCGGCGGGATGCCGGCGCCCAGGAAGGACAGCGAAGCCTCGGCGATGATGACTACGCCGATATTGAGCGTCACCAGCACCATGAAAGTGTTGAGCACGTTGGGCAGGATGTGCGTCCACATGATGCGGAACGAGGAGCAACCACGCACCTTGGCCAGCGCCACGAAATCGCGCTGGCGCAGCGCCAACACCTCACCCCGGATCACGCGCGCAAAGGACGCCCACAACAGCAGGCTGATCGCCGCCACCAGCGTACCCAGCCCCTGCCCCATGGTGACGGCAAGCAGCAGCGCGAACAGGATCGCCGGAAAGGTGAAGGCGGCATCGACCAGTCGCATCAGGATGCTGTCGACCGCGCCGCCGACATAGCCCGAGACAATGCCGATCAGCAGGCCGACACCGCCGCCCACCGTCAGCGCCAGGATCGCCACCAGGAGGCTCACCCGCGCGCCGTAGATCAGGCGGCTCAGCACATCGCGGCCGAAGGCGTCGGTGCCGAGCAGGTACTTGTCTTTGCCGCCCATCATCCAGGCTGGCGGCAGGAGCTTGTCGCGCAAGGTCTGGTCGATCGGCGAATGGGGCGCAAGGAGCGGCGCGAACACCGCCATGATCACGATGGTCGCGATGATGACGATCGGGATCCAAGGTGCGCGTGCGGTGCGGCGGAAGCGACCGGGCGCCCGCGCCGGCCAGACGTAGCGCCATAGCGAAAACCGCGGCACTGCGGCGTCAGTCGACGGCGGGCGTTCGGCAATCGCCATGCTCAGCTCAACCGGATGCGCGGATCGACATAGGCGTAGAGGATGTCGACGCCCAAATTGATCGACAGGATCAGGATCGACTTCAGGATGATCACCGCCTGCAGCAGCGGGAAGTCGCGGTAGATCACCGCCTCGTAGGTGAGCCGGCCGATGCCCGGCCAGGCGAACACCGTCTCGGTCACAATGGCGCCCGTGATGAGGTTGCCGACGAACACGCCCCACAGCGTGAGCACCGGGATCAGCGCATTGCGTAGGCAATGCTTCCAAATCACCACGCCCTCGCTCAGCCCCTTGATGCGCGCGAGCTTGACGAACTCGCTCTCCATCACCTCCAGCATCGCCGAGCGCGTGATGCGCATGAAACCCGCCACCAGGAAGGCGCCAAGTGTGATCACCGGCAGGACGTAGTGCGAGGGGCCGCCCATGCGACCCGACGGCAGCCAGCCCAGCTCGACGCTGAACACGAAGATCAGCAGCACGCCCAGCCAGAAACTGGGCATGGCGACGCCCAATACCGCCACGCCGCCGGCGAGCCGGTCGATCATGCTGCCGCGATGGAGCGCCGCCACGACCCCGAGCGGTATCCCCAGCATCATCCCGAGCAGGATCGCCCACGGGATCAGCACCAGGGTGTTGGGCAGCCGGTCGAAGAACGCCTCGGCCGCGGGCTGCTTCATGCGGATCGACATGCCGAGATCGCCGTGCAGCGCCTTGCCGACGAAGATCGCGTATTGATCTAGGATCGACCCGTCGAGTCCGAGCGTCTGGATCATCGCCGTACGGTCATCCGCCGTGGCGTCCTCCGGCAGCATGAGATCGACCGGATTGCCGGTGAGTCGACCGAGGAAGAACACGATGGTGGCGACCATGCACAGCAGAATCGCGCCCTGCATCAGCCGCCGCGCGATATAGCGCTTCATCGTGTCATCCGCTGCCGGTCCGGGTCGTCAGCTCACTTCTTCCAGGCCTTCTGCTCGGGACGCGGGATGCGCTCGAACACGTCGCCCAGCTCGTGACGGCCGGCGATCGCATCGAACTGGCCGACCTTCTTGGTGTTGATGGCGTAGTAGCCCATGCCTTCGATCAACGGGATCACCGTCCACGAATTGTTGACGACCTCGACCATCTTGTCGGTCAGCGCCGTGCGCTTCGCCGGGTCGCGTTCATCAAGCAGCGCCTTGTAGATCTTGACGAACTCCTCGCAGGCATCCTTGCAATTGTCCTTGTCGCCCAGCAGGCGCTGCGTGCTGTCGGGCGAGAAGGCGCTGTTGTAACGCCACTGCGCATCGGGACGGCCGGCCGTGCGGTACATCGAGGCCCAGCCGATCAGCGGCGCCTGGTCGCCACGCTCCATCGGCACAAAGGCGCCGTACTCGTAGTGCTTGAGCGTCACCTTGACGCCGATCTTGGTCCACATATCGGCGATGGCGGTGCCGATATCGACCATGAACTGCGTGCCCGGCAGCGCCATGTTGGCGAATTTCAGTTCAAAGCCGTTGGGGTAGCCTTCCTCGGCCAGTATCTTCTTGGCCAGCGCGGGATCGTAACGGTAGTTCTCGGCCGCCCATTTCTCCCATTTGTCGGCGCTATAGAATTCGGTGTAGCCGAAGACCGCGAAAGGATGCGGAATCTTCGCCTTGCCGTTCATCACATGCTCGATGATCTGCTTGCGGTCGATGGCGAGCGACAGCGCCTGACGCACCCGCACCTTGGCGATCGGCTGGTCCTTGACCTCGGGCTTGTAGGAACCCCAGAACTGGAACACCGCCTGCATGGTGCCGGGCACCGCCAGCACCTCCAACCCGGCGCGCGAGGCGCTCAGCATGGTTTCCGGCCCGATCGAAGCGATCGCCGCCTCGCCGGTGCGCACCATGGCCACCCGCGTGCTTTCCTCCGGCACCAGCAGGATGTGCAGGTCCTTGAAGTGCGGCGTGCCGCGCCAGTGCTTGGCGACGGCGGTGAATTCGATGCGATCGCCCGGCACATTGCGCACGAACTTCCACGGACCGCTGCCGATCGGCTTCTTGCGGAACTCGTCGTCGCCCACCTTCTCGATGTAGTTCTTGGGCATGATCGCGCCCTCGGGCGCCACGGCGCGGGAGAGGCTCGCCGGCAGGCCGATCTGCGGGGTGGCGGTGTTCACCTTCACGGTGAGTTCGTCGATCACCTCGATGCTCTTGAACGTCCGCCGCATGGTGGCGGCCGACGCGGAGAGCGAACCCGGGCTCATCTGCCGCTCGAGGCTGAACTTCACGTCGTGCGCGGTGAGCTTGTCGCCGTTGTGAAAGGTCTGGCCGGGCCGCAGGAAGAAGGTCCACGACAGGCCGTCCGGCGAGAGCTCCCAGCGCTCCGCCACGCCGGGACCGACACCGCCCTTCTGGAGATTGAAGCCAACCAGCGAGTCGTACATCACCGCCTGGTAAACCGCGTTGCCCGGGCGGGCCTCGAGGATCGGATCGAGCGTCTGGGCGCCCAGCGATTCCACGGCGAAGACGAGCGTACCTTTCTGGTCCTGGGCGCTAAGCGGCGCCGTGGCGGCGATGACCAGCGCGGCGGCGAGCGTCGCGGTTCTCACGAGATGCCGGAGCATGGGGACCTCCCTAAGGTCGACCGAGCGTTGTTGGTTCTTGAGACTCAACTGACGTTGCAGCGACTATCGGGCGCGCTTCGAAAACTTGTCAAGTAACTGGGAGGCCGTCGATCGATTCGAATCGCCGAATGCGAAACTGCGCAACGCAGCCGAAGTCGGGACGTTGAAGAGGATTACGCCCGGCTGTTCATCGTTGGCGCATGGCCGAGGCGGCAAACGCGCGCCTCGGACTAGCAGGCTCTCAGTACGAGCCCGTCCTCAGGTCTGCTGGATGGCCGACAGGATCCAGCTGCCGCCGCGGCTGCGCAGGAAGGTCCAGATCTCCGCTGCCTCGGTACGCGCCGTGTCGCTGCCGGCGACGACCTTGCCATCGGCGAGCGACCGGGTGACGTCGGTCATGCTGAAGCGCATGGCGACGGTAGCGTAGTCGAGACCGCCTTCGCTCCAGGCTTCCGACAGGTCGCCCTGCTCGAGCTTCACCGCCTCGATCCTGTTTTCCACGCCGCGGCTTGCATTGGCCGACAGCTCTTCCGAGAAGTAGCCCAGCATCTCCGGGGTCGCGAGGGCGCGCATCCTCGTGAGGTCGCCCTTGCTGTAGGCCGCCTGAACATCGGCCAGCAGTGTCTCGAAAGCGGTGTAATCGTCGCCCGTGATCGCAAGTTGCGTGGAAGCGCTGCTCGCCAGAGCTGCCGCACCGGCACCGAGACCAGCACCAAGAGCCTGGCGCGCCATCGGCGGCTCGACCGTCGGGCCGGTCGCGGCAGAATAGGCGTGAGCCGGACCCGCCGCCTGAGCGGGGGCGCCGCTTCTCGCGCGCCACAGCCGGACGGCGAGATAGGCGAGGCCGCCGATCAACAGCAGCTGCACGAGCAGGCCCAGCATGCCGGCTGCACCGCCGAGGCCGGCGCCGAAGCCGCCGCCGAACATCATGCCGATCAGGCCGGCGCCCAGCATGCCGCCCATCAGGCCGGAGAGGAACGGGTTACGCGACATGAATCCACCGGGCTGCGCCGCGGCCGAGGCCGGGGAAGCCGCCGCCGGCTTCTGCGCCGGGGTCGTGCTGCGTTCCATGGGCTTCGCGGTCGGCGCGGTCTGGGTAGGCTCGGGGGCCTGGTTGGTCTTGCCGCCGCGGCTACCGGAACTTCCGCCCGCACCAGCGCGCGCGTCAGCCGAGGACGGCGCCAGCGACGGCGCCACGATGATGAGGGCGGCGATAACCGCGAGCCAACGACTGTTCTTCATTTTTCGCATCCCTGTGCCGGGCCTGGCCAAGTCGGGCCACCGATCGATGTTTTTTGGGCCAACGGCCGCTATGTTAGGGCGAAAGGGCCGCCGTTCAAGGCGTCGGCGACACTATTGTGTGCGCTCAGACAAGGACGGGCTCGGTGCCGACGATGGTCGTGCGGTGCATGACGCGGCGTTCGCCGGGGTCGTGCGGGGTGACGGCGTGGACGGTGCAGCGGTTGTCCCACATCAGCACGTCGTGGGGCTCCCAGACGTGCCGGTACATATATTGCGGCTGGGCCGCGAATTCCGACAGGTCTTCGATCAGTTTGCGCGCCGCGGCGTCGGCGAGGCCCTCGACCGCATCGTTGTAGATCGAACTGATATAGAGCGACCTGGCGCCGGTGACGGGATGGCGCCGCACCATCGGGTGCCAGACGGGCGGCATCGCAACCTGTTCTTCCGGCGTTGGCGGCGGCGAGCCCACCAGCCGGTGCAGCATGCTGAAGTCGTGCCGCGCCCGGCGGCCCTCGACCTCGCGGCGCAGGCTGTCCGGCAGGTCGTCGTAGACGCGGTACATGTTGATGAACTGGGTGATGCCGCCGGTGCGGCTGATTTCGATGCCGTGCAACAGCGAACCGACGCTGGGTGTCGGCCGGTAGCTCGAATCGGTGTGCCACATCCGCGACGAGGAGAGCTGCTTCTGCGACGGCGCCGAGGGCGCCATCAGGCGGTCCTGGTCATCGACGTTCGAGACCAGGAAGATTTCCTTCACCCGGTCCGAGCGGAGATGAAGCGACGTCTGATGGAAGATCTCGGGCTCGCCGAAATGGCGGGTGAAGGCTACGTGCTCTTGGTCGGTGATTCGCTGGTCGGGAAACACCAGGACCAGATGCTTCATCCAGGCATCGCCGATCGCCTGCACTGTCGCATCGTCTAGCGGCTCGCGCATATCGACGCCGCGGACTTCCGCACCGAGGGCGGGGTGACGAGCTGTGACGGTGATGGCCATGACCGTTGCCGATGGTAAACTTCCCCAAACATTGGACAAGGGGCAGGAAAATGGATTTCACCGGCAAGGTTGCCTTGATCACCGGCGGCGGCAACGGCATCGGCCGGGCCGCCTCGATAGGCTTCGCGCGGCACGGCGCCAAGGTGGTGGTGGTTGACCGCGATGGCGCGGCGGCGGAGGCGACAGCGGGCATCATCCGCCAGAACGGCGGCGAGGCCACGGCCGTCATCGCCGACGTCACCAAATCCAGCGACGTAAAGGCCTACGTGAAGGCGGCGATCGACAAATTCGGGCGGATCGACTGCTTCTTCAACAACGCCGGCATCGAGGGAAAACTGGCGCCTACGGCAGAGTATGACGAGGCGATGTTCGATGCCGTGATCGGCGTCAACGTGAAGGGCGTGTTCCTGGGGCTGCGTCACGTCCTGCCGGAAATGATCCGCCAGGGCAGCGGCGCCGTGGTCAACACCGCCTCGGTCGCAGGCCTGGTCGGCTCGCCCGGCATGCCGGCCTACGTGGCCTCGAAGCACGCCGTGATCGGCCTCACCAAGGCTTCGGCCGGCGAAGTCGCGCGCCAGGGCATCCGCGTGAATGCGGTATGCCCGGGGCCCGTCGATACACGCATGATCCACGACCTGGAAAAGCAGATCGACCCCGGCAATCCCGACGCGGTGAATGCGCGTTACCAGGCCGCGCTGCCGAGCGGGCGCTATTCGACGGTCGAGGAAATCGCCAACATGGTCCTGTTCCTCTGCTCGGACCTCGCTGCCAACACGACCGGCGGCCAGTTCGTCGTCGATGGCGGCAGGACCGCGACAGGCGGCGCCGTGACCAACCAGGTCGTGCGCCCTTGACGCTGGCGAGAAGCGGGGCCCACATAACAAGTCCCTTCGCAGGAGGAAGATCATGGCCATCACGCTCGAACAACTGAGCATCGACATCCGCGCCGCCCTGAAGGCAGACGCCGGCCCCGCCGGCAAGCAGGCGATCTGCAAGATCGTCGAGAAGGTGCTGCGCGACGAGGATTTCGTCGCCAGGCATCTGACGGCCGAGCAGTGCAAGCCGCGCAAGGTGCTCTACGAGGACCCGGAGCTGGGCTTCTGCATCTGCGGCCATGTCTACGAGAAGCCGGCGCACGGCGCGCCGCACGATCACGGCCCGAGCTGGGCGATCTACGGCCTCGCGGTCGGCGACACGGAGATGACCGACTGGCGCATCGTGAAGAAGGGCGAAGGCGAATCCCCTTCCCTGGTGACCCCGGAGAAATCCTACGTGATGCGGCCGGGCGACGCCCATTTTTACGATGTCGGTGTCGTTCATTCGCCCAAGCGCGACGGGCTCACAAAGCTCGTGCGCATCGAGGGCGAGAATCTCGACCGCATCAAGCGCTCGAACATCAAGGCGGCCGAAACGGCGACGCAGGCCGCCTGAGCGCCATGGGCGACCTCGCGGAACTTCCGCCTCCCGGTATCGTGCTCGTCGAGGATAGCGATGCAGGCCCGTTTGCCGAGACCGTGCGCAGCGGCGCGCACGTGCTGCGCGCCGACGAACCGGCGGCAAATGGCGGCAACGACTCCGGTCCCGACCCCTACAGCTACCTGCTGGCGGCGCTGGGCGCCTGCACCGCGATGACGCTCCGGATGTATGCGCGTCAGAAGAAGTGGCCGCTCGAGAAAGTGCGCGTGGTGCTGAAGCACGATAAGATTCACGCGGCCGATTGCGCGGACTGCGAGACCAAGGAAGGCAAGGTCGACCGGATCGAGCGTTGGATCGAGCTCGATGGCCCGCTTAGCGACGAGCAGCAAAAGCGGCTTCTGGAGATTGCCGATCGCTGTCCGGTGCATCGCACGCTGGCCTCGAAGATCGTGATCACGACGCGGCTCGAAGGCGCGCGCTGACGTCAGCTCACGAGGTCGATGAGCCGCGCGTGGCGAGGCGGCCTAGGTGCCGTTGCAGGAGACGCATGAGGGCGAATCCCGCCTGCAAGGTGATGCCGAAGAAGAGGATGCCGATGGCGAACACGACCAGTTTGCCACCGAGCGACGGCAACAACACGGCCTCGCGCAGGATAACCGCAATGCCCTCGGTGACGCCGATCGCGGCACCGGCGCTGGACGACATCACCAGCACGAAGAAGGCACGCGTGATGTTGGGCAGGAACTGCAAGGCGCCCAGCGGCGAGCCGGCGCGCAGCTGCTTCAGCGCCTCGGCGCCGTTGTCGGCCACGTAGGACGCCGAATAAGGCACCAGCGAAAGCGCCACGATCATGATCCCGGACGGCGCCACGCCGATGCCGAACAAAGTCGCGTCCCTCGGGATGATGTTCAGCAGAAAGAACATGACGACGAACGTAGGGGCGGCACGCATCAGACCGATCAGCGAGGTGGCAATCGCACCCAGGACACCGCCGCCGAATCGCGCAAACGCGAGCAGGGCGCCGAGCGCCAGCCCGACCACCAGGGCAATCGCTGCGATCTGGAAGTTCACCACCATGCCCGCGAGAAGCTCGGGGATGAACTCGGCGGACAGTGGCTTGCCCATCATGCCGTCACCCGCCGGCGTTCGAGCCAGGACTGGAGCTTGCCGCACAGCCAGACCACGATGACGACCACCACGACATAGAAGACGAGGAGCAGCGAATAGGTCGTGGCGCGGCCGCTGGCAAAGGACGTGATGTCGGTCAGCGCGCTCAGGAGTTCCGGGGCACCGATGAAGCTCGCGATCGGCGTGCCCTTGGCGGCGTTGATCAGGAACGACACGATCTGCGTCGCCGAACGGTTGACGGCACGGCTGAACAGCTCCCTGGTCGGAATCCCTCCCCGCCCCTGCACGCTGCCGCGCTCCGCTCGCAACGTGTGCATCGCTTCCGCGATGGCCTGCCCGGCATTGCTGCCGTTCATCAGGCCCAGCGCCACGATGGCGGCGCCGATTGCCACGGCCGAGGAATAGGGAAAGAGCGCATGGGCGACGGCGGCGGCGATGACAAGCGTCAGCACGACCGGCGAGGACTGAAGCGTGATGGTGATTGCCCGTGCCGGCCAGCGCAGCAGGATCGAGCGCGAACTCTGCACCGCGCCCAGCACCAGGGCGAACAGCAGCGTCGCCGCCAATGCACCCACGACCAGGATGAGCGAATTCACGATGCCGTCCTTGAACAGCATCCAGGCCGGCATCGTCTTCAGCATCGGCAACGAGAGTTCGACGCCGGTGCTGGCCTTGACCCATTTCTCGAAGGCCACCACGCGGCCCACGAAAGGTGTCGGCTCGAGGTCTGCATTGAGCGCGGGCAGCACGCAGGCGGGATTGCTGCTGCCCGTGTCCGTGTTGCACTCCGGCCGCTTCCAGATGGCCTGCTGGCGTTCGAGGAAGCCGGTACTGATGCGGTTGGCACGAGCGATCTCGAGGAAGACACCGTCGCGGTGAAAGATCTGGCTCATCAGGTCGAGGGCCCGGGCAAGGCGTTCGGCGCTGGTCGTGCGGGCCACGGCCATGCCCCACGGCACCTGGGCAAAACCGAACTTCTTTTCGAAGCGGGCGGCAAAATCGGGCTCGATGAAGTAGTAATCGAAGAAGGAGTCGTCCTGTGCCGCCAGCGTACAGGTCTCGTCCTTGAGCTGGCCGGGCAGCACGCCCGCTTCGTCGAACAGCATCAGGCGGGCATTGTGCGAGACGATCTGGGCGTTCGAGCCGTTGCCGATGGTGACGCAGACGGTACGACCGGCGATGTCCGGCCAATCCTTCACGGAAAGCGCCCGCGGCCCCACGATGGTCGATTCGGACTGATAATAGTGCGGGCGAATGAAGCGGACCTGGCCATCGCGCTGGGTATTGTGCCCCATGGTCGCGACAATGACGTCGATGCGATCCTCGGCGAGCAGCGGAATGCGGCTGGCGGCATTGACGCGGGTGAAGGCCGGCTGGACGCCGAGGCCCTTGGCCACCGCGCGGGCCACGTCGATGTCGTAGCCGCTGCGGACGTCGCCTTCGCGCGTACCGAACAGCGGATAGTACTCGCGTACGCCGGGCCGGATCCGGTTCTCGCAGAAAGCGCGGACGAGCCGGTCGACGTTGGCGATCGTGCAGGCGCCGGGCACCGCCGCCTCGGCCCGGGCATCCTCCAGGAGTTTCGCGAGCGCCGCATCGGGTGTCTCGGCCACCGCCGGCAGGGTCGCAAACGCGGCCATCGCGACGAATAGCAGCATACGCCATGCCCGATTCATCAGCTGAAGGTTCCGGCCGCAGCGATCTCGACGATATGCATCTCGGCAAACGTATGGGGACCATAGCGGTAAATCGTGCGCCCTTCCTCGGCGTGCAATACTTCCGCGGTCATCAGCGCGAGCTTCTCCGGCGAGATGTAGACCAGGGTCGATAGCACGATCCGAAGCGAGAGGCCGCTGCGGGCGAGCAGATCGCGCGAACTTCCAAGATCGACAAAGCCATTGTGCGTGATGACTGCGCGGCCGCCGGGCGCGAGATGGTCGGCGAGGCCCGCGAGGAATGGATCGAGCAGCACGCGCCCGTCAGCGCCGCCAGCACTCCACGTCGGCAGACGGCCGGCGACCTCGACAGGTTCCATGGGAAAGTGCGGAAGATTGGCCCCGATCAGATCGAAGCGGCGGCCGACGACAGGCCGCCACATGTCGCCGCAGTGCAGGTCGACGATGCCATCGTGTCCGAGTTCGCCGAGCAGCAACGCGCTCGAGGCGATGGCTTCGTCCTCGATATCGACGCCGCAAAGCGAGGCGGCGCCCAGCGCACCCATCACCGCGAGCACCACGCCGCTGCCAGAGCCGATCTCCAGGACGCGAGCGTTTCGGATACGGCCAGCATCGGCCCGCAGGGCCTGGATGAGGGCCGCGGTGTATTCGCTGGGACGCATCGCCGGAACGGTTGGACGCATGGCTGGACTAGAGCCGGGCAACGGGAATTCTCCGCGCTGTGTCGTTGCTGGTGCTAGCTGCGAGCCGCTTCGCCATTCCGGCGGCAACCGGATCGCCGGAATATTCGACGAGAATCGCCTGGTAGCGCTCGACGGCCAAAGCGATGTCCTGGGCCACGAGCGCATCGTAAGCCGCGCGCGTCAGCTTGCTCAGCCTGACAGTTGCCGCATCGGGCTCGAACTCGGGTCCCAGCCCATAGGCGCCCATCACCTCGTAGATCGGAATCGTCGCCCGGCGGCCCTTGACGGCGACATCGTCGATCGGCCGGACGCACAGCCGGTCGCCGGCCTCCTTGAAGACCGAATGGCTGATGCAGATGCGCGTGCCGTATTCCTTGTTGATACCCTCGAGCCGCGCCGCGACGTTCACGCCATCGCCCATCACCGTGTAGCTCATCCGCTCCTTGGAGCCAATATTGCCGACGAGCACGGCATCGCTGTGGATGCCGATGCGGACGTTGAGCGGCTTCAGTCCTTCTTCCTGCCAGCGCGCGTTGAGTTCCTCCATGCCGCCCCGGATGCGAAGTGCGGCGAAGCAGGCCCGCGCGGCATGGTCGTCGAGCAGCGCCGGCGCGCCCCAGAAGGCCATCACGCCATCGCCGATGAACTTGTCGATGGTGCCCGCTTCCTCGTTCACGGCCTTGGTCACGACCGACAGGTAGGCCGAGACGCGCAACAGCAGTTCCTGCGACGGCACTTCCTCCGACAGCGATGAAAAGGCCTCGAGATCGGAGAAGAAGATGGTCAGGAAACGGCTGTGCCCGCCCAGCTCCAGCTTCTGGTCCGATTCGAGGAGCTGCTTGACCAGACCCACCGGCACGAACGCGGCGAACGATTTCACCGCGGTATCGAGCGTATCGATCGCGCGCGACAGGACGGCAACCTCGCGGATCGGCGATTCCAGCGGCGGCAGGTTCTGGCCCTCTAGGTCCTGGATGCGGACCACCTTGCGAGCGAGCTTCTCGAGCGGCGCCGAGATCACGCTCGACAGGAAATAGATGATCAGGATCTGAAGCACGATCGCGAGCAGGCCGAAGAAGAAGAGCCGCTTGTTATGTTCCTGGAAGGCCTCGGTGAAGTCGCCGAGCGGCGTCACGACGAAGAGCTGCCACCTCTTGCCGAAGTCGGACGGCAGCGTCGTCAGACTCGCTACGTAGTCTTTGCCGCCATGGCTGAACGAGAACAGTTTCTCGCCGTCGCGCGGACGAGCGCTGAAGGCGATCGCAGGCAAGTCGTTGCTCAGCGACGTGATGTGCTGCAATTCCACCCGGCCGTTGTAGTTGGTGTAGGTCTTGGCGCGTTCGGAATTGGCGATCACCCGGCCCTGATGGTCGAGGATGTAGCTCAGCGTCCCGGGGCTGATCTTGCGCTCGGCGAGATAGTCGGACAGGCCGTCGAGCGTGATGTCGGCAGCCGCGATGCCCAACAACTTGCCCTCCTGGAAGATGGGCGCGGCGACAGTGAAGCCGATCAGGCCGAGGGCGGCGAAGACATCGGGGTCGGTGATGAACGGCCCTCCGGCCTGCTGGGTCACCCGGTACCACATGCGGGCGCGCGGGTCGTAGGCCGTGACCTGCTCCGACTTTCCGATCTCCTTCTGTTGCGCATTCAGAAAGAGGTAGTGATCGATCGGCGCTGTGCCGCGCGGCGCGGCGTCGATCCAGCGAAAGGCGTAGCGCGCCTCCGGCGGCGGCAGCTTGCCCTGGACCTCGACCGTGGGCTCGATCTGGCGCGCTTGCCGGAACGAGCCGTCGGCAAGGCCGACATACATACTGACGATCTTCTCGCTGTGCTGGATGATGCTGAAGAGGTACCGCAGCGAGCGATTGTCCGAATAGAAATCGGGCTGGTCAGCGCCGACGGCCGCTGCACTGCGCACCAGCGACTTGATCGGGTCGAAGTCGTGCTGGATGTTCTGGATGGCGTCGGTGCGGAAACGCTCGACGAGCTGGTCGGCATTCGACCGAGCGATCTATGCCGGCACCGTCAGCAGCACGAACAACGTCAGAATGCTCGGCCGCAGGCGCAAGTTCTTCACGAGACTGTCTTTCATGCGCCGGCTGTTGCGGAAGGACATCCAGTATAGGTGAAAGACGATTCATCGTCCATGCAGGCAACCGGCCTCCTCAGGGCAGCGGACGCCGCAAATGCCAGTCGCTGGCCTGCTGATAGGCATGCCCGGCGGAGAGAATGACAGCCTCGTCGAAGGCGCGGCCGACGAGTTGGAAGCCGGTCGGGACGCCGTCTGGTGTCACCCCGCCCGGAAGGGTAAGTGTCGGATGGCCGCTCAGGTCGAAGGGCGCCGTATAGCGCAGGCGCCCTGCCACGCTTTCGGGATCACGCCCTGCCTTCTGGATCGCCTCGAGCGACCACGCCGCCCTGCCCATCACCGGCATCAGCAGAACGTCGACCGACGACATCAGCGTGTTGAGCGCACCGGTCAAAGCCGCGCGCCGAAGCTGCAGCTTGGCGAGATCTACGGCGGACAGACCGCGACCGAGATCGAGCAACCCGGCCAGGACCGGACCGTAGTCCTTGGCGCGCGCGGGATAGGTCGCCTCGTGGGCAACCGCGGCTTCAACGCCGCAAAGTGGCACCCAGTCATAACCCGCGTGGTCGAACGACGCAGGCAGCTTCACATCGACAAGTGTGGCGCCCGCCTGCTTCAAGGTCGTGGCCGCGCCATCGAAGGTCCGTCGCGCATCGTCGTCGAGGCCATGCAGGTTGGTCGGCACGCCGATGCGCCGACCACGCACGCCTGCGCCGATCGAGCCGGCATAGTCGGGAACCGCCAGGCTGGCGGCCGTCGGATCGTCGGCATCGGCACCGGCGATCACACCCAGCACGAGCGCGGCGTCCAACGCGCTCCGCGTCATCGGCCCGATATGATCGAGCGATTCGGCCAGCGCAAAGACACCGGCGCGGCTTACCCGCCCCCAGGTCGGTTTCAGGCCGGTGAGACCGTTCATGGTCGAGGGAAAGCGGATCGAGCCGCCGGTGTCCGATCCCAGCGAGGCGAAGCAAAGCCCCGCAGCGGTCGCCGCCCCCGAGCCCGACGATGAAGATCCCGTCCAGTAGGCCGCGTTCCAGGGATTGAGCGGCGCAGGAATGTCGGGATGGTGGGCGCCATACGCGCCTTCGGTCATCTGCAGCTTGCCCAGGATCACCGCGCCGGCGTCCCGGAGGCGCGTGACGACGGTGGCGTCCATGGTCGGAACATTGCGGCGATGGATCGCCATGCCGGCAGCGGTGGCAATGCCTGCGGTGTTGCAGAGATCTTTCACGGCAATCGGCACGCCATGCAGCACGCCGCGCGACTTCCCGGCAGCGGTCTCGGCGTCGAGCCGCGCCGCATCAGCCAGCGCGCGGTCGGCTGTCACGGTGGCGTAGGCTTTCAGTCCGGGATCGAGCCTTTCGATGCGCGCGAGGATCGACTTGGTCGCATCGACCGAGGAAAGCCTACGCGCCTTCAGACGCCGCGCGACCTCGTCGAGCGACAGATAGTGCAGATCTTCCGGCATGCGCGTTTCCTCACAGAGTCCTGTCCATGACCTGGATATGCTCCCCGCGGTAGTCCTGCCGGTCGAGCGGCCGCCAGCCGAGGCCGGCATAGAGGTCGGGCGCGGTGGAGGTGAATAGATAGAGCCGGGTGTAGCCAAGGCGCCGCGCGGCATCCTCGACGGTGCGCACCAGCGCCGTGGCGATGCCCTTCTTGCGGTGTTCCGGCGGCACATAGACGCTGGCGAGCCAGGGATTGCGCGGATCGCCTTCGAGATCGTCGAAGATGAGCGAGGCGGTGCCGACGATACCGCCATCGTCGCCCAACGCCACGAACGCCATGGGCACACGATCGGTATTCAACTTGCCGCGGATCCGGATCACCCGTTGCGCGAGCGTTTCGCGGGAATTGAGATGGCCCCACTCGGCGAAGCCCCAGGCAGCGACCTGCTCGACGAGATCGGGACGTTCGACGATCGGGCTGATCGTCACCGTCACATCGTGGCTCCGATCTTCCACGGTTCGAATTCGTCGTCGCCAATGCCCAGCGCCTCGGACTTCGTCTTCCGTCCCGACGCGGTGTCGAGGATCAGCTCGAAGATGCGCCGGCCGTTCTCCTGGATCGTCTCCTCGCCGTCGACAATGGTGCCGCAGTTGATGTCCATGTCGTCGGTCATGTGACGATAGAGCGCCGTGTTGGTCGCAAGCTTGAGCGAGGGCGTGGGCTTGCAGCCGAACACGCTGCCGCGGCCGGTCGTGAAACAGAGCACGTTGGCGCCACCCGCCACCTGGCCGGTCGCCGAGACCGGGTCGTAGCCGGGCGAGTCCATAAAGACGAAGCCCTTGGCCGTGATCGGCTCGGCATATTTGTAGACATCGACCAGGTTGGTCGTGCCGCCCTTGGCCACCGCGCCCAGCGACTTCTCGAGGATGGTTGTGAGGCCGCCCGCCTTGTTGCCGGGCGAGGGATTGTTGTTCATCTCGCCGCCAGTTTTGGTGCAGTGGTCCTCCCACCACTTGATGCGCTCGACGATCTTCTCGCCGACCTCGCGGCTCACGGCACGGCGCGTCAGCAGATGCTCGGCGCCGTAGATTTCCGGCGTTTCTGACAGCACCGCCGAGCCACCGTTGCGCACCAGCAGGTCGACCGCCGCGCCCAGCGCCGGATTGGCCGAAATGCCGGAATAGCCGTCCGAGCCGCCGCACTGCAGCGCCAGGATCAGCTCGCTGGCCGGAATCGCCTCACGCTTTACATTGTTCGCGTCGGGCAACAGCTCCTTCAGAAATCCGACGGCGCGCATCACTGTCTTGGAAACGCCGCCCTCGTCCTGGATCGCCATCGGGATCAGCTTCGGGCCTTCCTTGAGGCCCTCGGCATTCATCAGGCCGGAGATCTGGTTGGTCTCGCAGCCGAGGCCGAGGACCACGACCGCCGCCATGTTGGGATGGCGCGTATAACCCGCCAGCGTGCGGCGCAGCACGTCCATCTCGAGGCCCGAGGCCGCCATGCCGCAGCCGCCGCCATGGGTCAGCGGCACCACACCGTCGATGTTGGGGAATTGGGCGAGCAAGGGCTCGATGTGGCGGGCGATCATGCGGCTGGTGGCGGCCGAGCAGTTCACCGTGGTCACGATGCCGAGATAGTTGCGTGTGGCCGCTCGACCATCCGCGCGGCGATAACCTTCAAACGTCGCGGGCGGCACGATGAAGTCGGTGGGCTGGGCGTCGGCGCAGAAGGCATAGTCGCGCTCGAAGTCGCCCATGACGCAGTTATGCGTATGGATGTGTACGCCCGGCGCCATGTCCTCGGTGGCGAAGCCGATGATCTGGTTGTACTTGCGCAGCGCCTCGCCCTTCTTCACCGCGCGCGTCAGGATCTTGTGACCCGGCGGCACGCGCGTCGCTGCCGCCACCTCGCCCTCGACCTTGGTGCCGGCCAGGATGTCCATGCGCGCCACGATGACGTTGTCGCCGGGATGCAGGCGGATGGTGAGCGGTGCGGTCATGATGATCTCCTACGCCGCACGCCTGGCGCGGATGGCGTCGACGGCGGCGAAAAGTTTCAGGCACTCGGCTTCGGTGAGCGAGCGCAGCGGGGCACGCATGCGGCTCCAGGCCGCCGGATCGTTACGGCGTTGGCCGATCAGCGCCTTGCAGGCGGCCGTGAAGGCGAAGGGCACGAGCTGCTCGATGATCTCGGCGATGCGCGGCTCTTCGATGCCGTTGACCGGCGCCTGCATCAGATCGGGCGCGATGTTGGCCAGGCCGCAGATCGTGCCCGAGGCGCCGAGCTTCGTCGCCTTGGCGAGAAGCCGCTCGTCGCCGATCAGGATGTGCAGGTCGGCATGGTGCTCGAGCAGCGCCTGGCTGTTGGCCCAGTCGCCCGAGGAGTCCTTCACGCCGGCGACCTGCCCGGGGAATGCCTTCTTCAGTCGGTCGATCAACTCGACGGAGAGGCCGACCGAGGTCACCTGCGGGATATGATAGAGGATGACGTTGCTGGCCTTGGGCCCTAGCCCCGTGAGCACCGCGGCGAACCAGTCGAACAGCCCCTCGTCGCCCGCGCCCTTGAAATAGAACGGCGGCGCCAGCAGGAAGCTGGGACAACCCAGCATCAGCCCCGCGCGGCCCTGCGCGATCGCATCCTCGACCGAGGCCGCCGCTATGCCGACCACGAGCTGTGTTGCGGGATCGATGCCGGCACCGACGAGAGCCCCCAGCGCGCGCTGACGTTCATTGAGGCCCAGCGAGGCGCCCTCGCCCGTGGTGCCGAACACCGTGAGGCTGTTGCAGCCGTCGGCGAGCGACTGGCGGCCATGCACCACGAGGCGCGGCAGGTCGATCGACCAGTCGCGGGCAAAGGGAGTGGCGAGGGCGACGGATAGTCCGAAACGATTCTGGCGCATGCCCCATGATAGGCCGGCGCGGCCGAAAAGAAAGCGGGCCCGCTTGCGCGAGCCCGCCTTCCCGTTCCTTCAAGCCTGCGACTCAGCGGCGGTTGTTGTTCTGGATGTCGAGTATATTGGGGATGCCGTCACGATCGCGATCTCCAAGCGGGTTCTGGGTGGTGTTGGGACGGTTGTCCTGGCGGTTATCGTAACGGTCGCGGTTGTTCGGGATGCCGTCGCCATCCTTGTCCCAGCGGCTGGGCTGATAGCGCCACTGGTCGCGGCCGTCGGACGAATAGCGTTCCCAGCTGTCGGGCATGTAGCGGTAGCCTGCCCGCGCCTGGTGCCACTGGCCGGGCTGCCAGACGTACTGGTCGTTCTGCAGCTGCCATTGGCCCGGCGCCCAGACCTGGCCGGCACGCGGCGCCGGAACGGCCTCGTAGCGCACCGGCGGTGGCGGCGAGCCGAAGGTGATGTTGACCTGCGCCGAAGCGGGCGCGAAGGGAGCCGTGGCCATCGACACCGTCCCGAAAGTGGCCGCAGCGGCAAGGGTGGCAAGTGCGATACGCCTGAACATGAGGTCTCCATTCTGCGCGACATGATGTCTGCGCCGTGGAGTTACGCGTTGGCACCCCAATAGGTGCCCGTTTCAATAAAGGTCATTGCAACGCGCCACGGCCTCTATTCGAACACCGTCAATTTCCGGCCAGCAGCAGGATGACGCCGGCCACGCTCACCACGATGCCCAGCAGGCCGACGACATGGAGCTGCTCGCCGCGCAGGAAGAAGTAGCTGAGCACCACCGCGAACAAGGGGAACAGCGCCACCAGCGGCGCCACCAGCGCGATCGAGCCCAGCCCCAGCGCGGCATAGAGAAGGAAGGTCGCCGTGCCATTGGCGAAGCCCACGGCCAGGAACCAACGCACACCCGCCGGATGGGCGGGGCCCTCGCGCCAGGCCCGGCGGCCGACCAGGGTCAGGATCACGACCGTCGACAGCGTGTAGCCGATGGCCGCCGCCGCCAGCGGCTCGTGCCACAACGCCAGGCCCGTCTTGATCGCGGGCTGGACCCCGCCGCGCACCAGCGCCGCCGCCAGCGGCAGGCCCAGCACCCAGACCGACCAGTGCCGCCCGCCCGCGCCGCCGCGCAAGGCCAGCAGAGCCACGCCGCCCACGACCATCGCGAGCCCCACCGCCTGGCTGAGGCCCAAACTCTCGCCCAGGAACAGCACCGCGCCCAGCACGGCGAACACCGGCGTCACGTTGCCGACGGCACCCGAGACCGCCGGCCCCAGCGCCTCGTTGGAGCGCACTGCCAGGATCGACACGACCACGGGGAAGATGCAGCCCACGGCAGCAAAGATCGCCGCCGCCTCCCAGCGGAACCCCGAGGGATCCACGAACACGGCGGCCAGCAGCCAGGCCATCACCGCCGAGCCGCCGATCGAATAGAGCGGCGAACGCCAGGACGGCATGGTCCGCAAACCGTACTGGGTCAGGATCAGGGCCACCGCGAAGCTGAACGCGGCCCCCAAGGCGAGGATGGCAGCGCCGCTCATCGTCTGCTAGAAGCGCCCGCTTCCGCAGCGGAGAGAAGAATGGACACGCTCACCTACTGGAACGGCACGTGGCACGAGGGCAACCCGGCGATCCTGGGCCCGCGCGACCACGCCATGTGGCTGGGCTCCATCGTATTCGACGGCGGCCGCGCCTTCGAGGGCTGCGGCCCCGACCTCGACCTCCATGCGGAACGCGCCGTGCGCTCGGCCCGCTCGCTGGGCTTGAACCCGACGCAGACGCCGGAAGAGATCCTGCACCTGATGCACGAGAGCGTGCGCCGCTTCGGCCCCAAGGCCGAACTCTACGTCCGGCCGATGTTCTGGGCCGGCAAGGGCGGCGCGGGCCCGATCTCGGTCGACCCCGACTCCTGCCAGTTCCTGCTCTGCACCTACCTCTCGCCGATGCGCGCCGGCACGCCGCTGACGCTCGGCCTCTGCCGCTCGATCCGCCGGCCCACTCCCGAAAGCGCGCCGACCGACGCCAAGGCAAGCTGCCTCTATCCCAACTCCTCCCGCGGCGTGGCCGAGATGCTGAAGCGCGGTTTTGGCAACGGCATCGTGCTCGATGCGCTGGGCAACGTGGCCGAGACCTGCAGCTCCAACGTGTTCCTTGCCCGGAACGGCGTCGTCGCCACACCGGTGCCCAACGGTTCGTTCCTGGCCGGCATCACGCGCAACCGCACGGTGAAGCTGCTGCGCACGGCCGGCATCACCGTCGAGGAGCGGACCGTCACCACCGCCGAACTCGACGAGGCCGACGAGATCTTCACCACCGGCAACGCCGGCAAGGTGCAGCCGGTCAGCCGTTACGAGGACCGCGACCTGCAGCCCGGCCCGATCGCGGCCCGCGCGCATGACCTCTATATGGCGTTTGCGCGGACGCAGCGGATCATTTGAGACCAGGCCGCGGCACACGGAATGTGCCGCGAAGCGCCGGGACCTGTGCCGCTGCGTGTGCCGCGGGAGCGAGTCGCCGCGTGCGATCAACGGCTTGCCGAAGACCGCGGCACAACGCCGATGCCGCCAGAGCACCGCGCCGAATCGCGGCGTTGTTCGGCCGCCGGCTCAATGCAGCGTTCTGCCGGCCGCCTTTCGCGGCGCCCGCTTCTTCGGGGCCGGCAACTGCGCGCGCACCCAATCGAGCGCGCCGTCCGTGCCGTGCCAGGCGGCGGCGTGGTCCTCGATGTAGACCATCGCCTCGCTGGCAGCGCCGGGACTGTAATAAGGGGGCTTGCGGCGCGGCACCTTGCGGTCGCCGCAGAGATAGTCGCGGACGTGGCGGTTGATCTCCACCGCCTCCGCCAGCCGCGCGCGACTTTCGACGCTATCGCCGGTCTTGCGGAACGCCGCCAGCGCCCGGCTCCAGCCCCAGAAGGCCGAATACTCGTCGGCATAGGCGGCCAGCAGCGCCTCGAGTTCCTCGCCGCGCTCCATCTCTGCCAGCCAGCCGGCGAGAAGGTAGCGCGCGCCCTGATTGTCGCCCGGATTGAGCGCCAGCACCGCCTGCAGGTGGCCGATCGCTTCGTTTCGGGCGGCCTCGTCGCGGGCGCCCCGCCGCCACAGCGCCACGGCCAGGCCGACGCGCGAACGCATGTAGGGACGGGTTTCGAGAATGCCCCAGAAATGCCCGGCCATCTCCTCGAAGAGCTTGCTGCCGAGCGCCTCTTCTCCCACCGCCACGCCGCGCCGCCACAGCTCGAGCTGCTCGTCGGAGCCCGCCCTAGCCTCGCCCGCCAGGATCGCATAGGCATCGGCACACAGCGGACTGACCGCCAGCGCCTTCTTTGCGAGCGCGATGCGGCGCGCCGTGTCGGGCTCATCCCAAGCGTCCCAGGCGATGTCCTGTGCCTCGTACAAGGCGGCCTCGGCTGCTTTGGACGGTTTGCGGGCCATCCTCGACTTCCTCGTTCGATTTCTGCAAGCGTCAACCTAGCCGCCCGGCCGGTGGATTGAAATTACCGCCGCTGCGGTCCGAGTGGAAAAAGCCAGGCTGCGCGGTTGAGACGCGACGACCGGATCAGGACCTCGGCCGGAATGCCGAGTTCCTTGTGAAGCCGGCGGATCATGTTGATCGAAAGGCCACGGCGCCGGTTCAACACCTCGGCGACGCGCGTGCGGGTGCCGAGGATGCCTTCGAGATCCTTGCGCGTGAGATTCTGCTGCTCCATGCGGAACTCGATGGCCTCGATGGGGTCGGGCGGGTCCATCGGATGGTGCTCGCTCTCCCAGGCGTCGATCAGGGTCGCCAGGACGTCGAGCCGGTCGCCCCTCGGCGTGCCCGACTTCGAGCCCCGCAGGCGCTCGACCTCAGCCAGTGCCAACTCGTAGTCCGCCTCGCGGCGGATCGGCTTCACGTCAGCCATGACAGGTCATCCACGTCTCAGGCCGCCCGCTTGCGTTCGCGCCATCCCGCTTTCGCCGTCTCGAACACATGACGATGGAACTCGCCATGCTTGCGCTCATCGGCTTCCTGCATCTCCTTGATGATCTTGAGGACGAGCGAGTTGGCCGCTGCCCGGGCCTCGTAGGATGCGCGGACGGCAATGTCGTACACGCGATCCAGCGCCGTCGTCCTGGCCTTCTCCCAGCGGATCACCGTCGCCCGGTCCACGCCCAGAAGCCGGGCGAAATGTTCCTGGGAGAGTTCCAGAACCGTGCGCAGGAACCGCGCTTCCTGACCGCGCAGTGGCTCGGGAAAGCGCACGATCGCGTCGGCGATCGCCCGATGGAGCGTATCGGCATGCTCGATGGCGAAGGCCGGGCCGTAGTCGGTCTTCTCGCGCTGCCAGCCATTCGCCAGCCAGACATTGTCGAGTCCGCTCTGCGTGTAGTGGAATAAGTCCTTGTCGGTCATTTCTAGGAATCCTTCCACATCACTGTTCGCACGATCAACTTGCGATCTTCCCTCAGGATCACCGTCACCGCTCCGGCGTCGCGACCACCGGGCATGCGCAGGACCATGGTCGTTTGCCAGTGCCCGCGCTCGTTCCTGATCGGGTCGCCGAGCACCCGGCCGACCTTGAGAATCCGGTACACGGTCGGCGTGTCGAGGGGCTCTTCGTCGAAGCGTTCGCCGAGCCGGTCGAAGGCATGATCCGAAATCAGAATCCGCGACGTGTCCTGCGCCCACGTCCGGATCACTCTTTCCGCTTCGTCCGAACGGAGATCGCTCCATCGGATGGGGCGTTGGAACGGGACCGGGTCGACCGCGATGTTGCATTTTGTAACATGCGGCCGGCGCAAGAGCAAGCCTGTCCATGACGCTTCTTCAACTCTTCGGTGCCGCGGCCGTGTCGACGGTGAACACGGCGATCTCGTCCATCACCTGATCGGCCATCTCGTCCCAGGATTTCGGATCGGTCTCCAGCCACTCCGCCATCCCGCGGTCGAGGGCTTCCTGCTCGGCCACGACGAGTTCCGCGGGCAGCCGCAGACCGCGCAGCCGATACTCGGCCTCAAGATCGAACATGCGGACGAGGTCCTCGTCGTCGCCGATATCGGCCGCGAAGTCGCGGAAGGCCGCAACCCACGCCTGCTCCAGCTTGCCGACATCGAGGCCGGCGAAACCCCGCCCTCGATGCAGGTAGTCCTGGGTCTGTCCGAGCTTTTCGTTCTCGATAAAAGCCCGGGTAGCCTCATCTAAGTCCATCATGACTCTTCCTTTCGCTATCTATCCTTGCTTGACATTGTTGTCATATTTGACAATATTCCCGAGTGCCTCTGACGACACGCCCCATCTCATGGCTCAAGACGGCGCTGCGGGACTTCCAGGACTTCCCCGAAGGCGCGCGGACCGAGATTTTGCGTGCCCTGGTGGTCGCCGCCGAGGGCGGCAAGGCGGACATCGCCAAGCCGATGAAGGGGTTCGGCTCAGGCGTCTTCGAAGTGGCGTTGAAGTATCGTGGCGATGCCTTCCGTACTGTCTATGCCGTGCAGATCGACGATGATCTCTGGGTTCTCCATGCCTTCCAGAAAAAGTCGAAGACGGGGATCAAGACGCCGAAGGCCGAGATCGATCTGATCCATGATCGACTCAAACGATTGAAGGAGATGCTGCGATGAAGAGAAAACTCGAACTGGTCCACGGCAGTGGAAACGTCTTCCGCGATCTTGGTCACCCCAATGCCGATGTCGAGCAAATCAAGGCCATCCTTGCGGCTCAGATCATCATTGCTCTGGATGCGCGCAAGCTGACTGTAAGGGCCGCCAAGGAACTAACGGGGATCGCCGCTGCCGACTTTTCACGAATTCGTCGCGTGAAGCTCGATCGATTTACGATTGATCGTTTGGTCGCAATCCTTAACAAACTTGATCGTCGCGTAAACGTCAGTGTGAGCGTGCGACGGCGCAACAAAACAAATGTTCTCTCAGTAGCAAGTGCACGCTAGGCATCCCTGCAGACTCATAGATCATGAAACATGTCGTAGTCATGATCCTCATCCAGAATCCGGACGCGCCCCGGCTGGTCGTCCCAGCGGTAATCCATCTCCGGCTGCAGCGGCCACGCGAACGTCAACGCCAGCGCGTCGCCGATGTCGGGTGACAGCAGCCCGCGCTTCTTCATGTCCTCCTTGCGCTCGAGCTGGATGGCGTTCCTCGCGTCGTAGCCGTATTCGACGCCGGTCAGGTCCTGCGCCAATTCGGGATCGTCGGGCAGCGCGCCCTGCTCCAGCCAGCCTTTCACCCTGCCCCATATCTCGGCCCGCTTGTTGGCGTAGAGCGGCGCCTGGCCCTCCGGCGTCCAGCCATCGGGACGGCTCGCGAAGTTGATGCCGTGCACGCCCGGCACGCCGAGCTGCCGCAGCCGATCGACGACGCCGGCGCCGATGCCGCCCTCGTCGACGAACACGGCGCGCGCCCGCACTTCGGCGGCGCGCTCGCAGACGCGGCCGGCGAGCTGCATCAGGTCGAGGCCCTTCAGCTTCTCGATCGGCCAGGTACGGCCGTCCCTGCCCTTGCGGATGAAGATGACGCTGCGGTCGTCGCCGAAGCGCGCCACATCGACGCCCATGACGACGGGGTCGTATGCCGTGGGCGGCACCTCGCGGGTCATCGCCTCGCGCACGCGCTCGCCGTCGATGAACTGCAGCGCGCCCGCCTTGGGGAACGCACCGCGGACGCGGACCTTCACGAAGTCGGAGTCCTCGCCGTAGTCGCGCACCCATTCGGCGATCTGTGCCTTGTTGGTGAAGGAGACCGTGCGGGCATCGACATGGGCGGTGCGCCAGCGCGCCTGGAACTTGCCGAAACAGTCGTGGAAGCGGCCGCCATTGCGCGTCGGGTTGCCGAAGGCGAGCCACACGATCTCGGTGCCGGCGTCGCTGAGCGCGCCCTCAGCGGTTTCCCAGATCGTGTCGGCGATGGCCGAGGCCTCGTCGAACACGAGGAGCAGCCGGCCGCCCTGGTTATGGAGGCCGGCGAAGGCCTCGGCGTTGTGCGCCGACCACGGCACCAGATCGACCCGCCAGCCCGCCGCCTTGCCCTCCTCGGCGGCGGCGATCGCCGTGGCGCTGTAGGAAAGCCAGTCGCGGCAGATGGAGAGGCCGTGCCATTTGCTGAGCTCGGCCCAGGTCTTGGTGCGGAGCTGGGTCTCGGTGTTGGCCGTCACCACGCCGCGCGTGCCCGGCTGCGTGGCGAGCGCCCACAGCACCAGCCACGCCACCAGCGCCGACTTGCCGACGCCGTGGCCCGAAGCGACGGCGATGCGTACCGGCGAACGGCCGAGCGCGAGATCGTCGCGGAGGTTGGCCAGCAGCTCGGCCTGCCACGGCTCGGGGCCGTCGTGCTTGGCGAGTGGCGTGCCCGGGATGCCCCACGGGAAGGCCGAGAGCACAAATTTCAGCGGGTCCTTGCGATAGAGCCGCGCGAGCGCGATGGCGCGGTTCTCGAGATCGGCCTGGGAAGAGGTTTGATCGAGCATAGTTTTCCTCGTCATGCGGACCGCGAGCGTCCCGCTCGCTCATGAAAGAGCGAGCGGGACGCTCGCGGTCCGGAAGCTATGAATTCTTCTGCTTCGCCGCGGCGCGCAGTTCGGCTTCGTATCTGGCGACGCGCTCGTCGGCCTCGTCGAGGCGGCGGGCGAGGTCGACGGGCGCGCCACCCACGGGCTGCGCACGCCTGGGGCCATAGGTCTCGGGCTCGTGCGACCTGAGCAGCGACCACAGCAGGCGGTTGTCGTAGTGCTTCACCTTGCCGACCCTGGCACCGCCGTAAAACACCGGCCGCTTGATGCCGACGACGGCGCGTCGGAAGACCTCGTCGCGCACCTTCGACACACTCAGCTCCTGGGCCTCGGCCCAGCGTTTGGCGAAGGCCGGATCATCGCGCTTGCGGCGGTAGAGCACGCTGCGCGACAGACCGGTGCGGTCGGCGGCGAAGGCCACCGAGCCGGAAGCGGCGAACAGGCGAAAGAAGTCGGCGACGGCGCGCGGTGGCAGCGCCGCTTGGCTGCGGAGGGTTCTGGTCATCGATCTTCCCGGGTTTTGGGCACAAAAAAGCCCGCTCGGAAGCCCCTTGCTTGCAAGAGGCGGAGCGGGCCGGCGGCGATCCTATAGAACGCCCACCGTAGACCTTTTCCTAGCATAATCCTGCTGAACTTGCAAGTTTATGTCGAAGAAAGATGAAAGGTGGAGAATTGCCAGCAAAGTGCTGGCACACGCGGTCCTTGCGCCACCATTAGCGGCGCTGTCTGCTATCGGTGCGCGGACCTGATCGGCAATTGTCGTTTGCGGGAGACGCATCGCGGCTGCAGGCTCGCGACTACGACGCACTGCTGGATGAAAATTGAAGAAGGAGAAAGACATGTCCTCATCGGCGGATGTCGAGCGGGAAGCATTGGCGGTCGTCGACCGCTATCTCGTGGCGCTGAATGCCCGGGATACCGAAGCGATCCGGGACGCCTTCAACTTTCCGCACGCCCGCATCGGCGCCAAGGGCACGCTCGTCCGCTACGAGAAGCCGACGGACTATCGCTTCGAGA
>LNFM01008994.1_pt1 | contig 36552 bp, 43 predicted proteins | sample 596031 | NCBI WGS metagenome assembly LNFM01 (sample SAMN04254537, study PRJNA301005) | activated carbon metagenome | isolation source: dual media filters at the Ann Arbor, Michigan drinking water treatment plant | place: USA: Ann Arbor | reverse complement strand
GCCGGGCTGAGGTGTCGCGATGGCCGTGCTCCGTCACATCGCCTGGCTGGCGAAACTCTGCGTCTCCGGCCCGGGCGGCCTGGTCGGCCTCGCCCAGTTTGTCGCCATCGCGGTTCTCGGGCTGATCGGCGTGAGGGTCGGCGTCGCGCTGATTGCCTGGAACGCCGACTTCTACAACGCCCTGCAGGCCCGCGACGTCACCGGAGTTCTCGCGCAGATCAGGGTCTATTTCGGGCTGACGGCCAGCACCGTCGCGCTGCATCTGGCCTCGACCTATCTGCGGCGGCAGCTCCAGATCCGCTGGCGCCACGCCCTGACCCAGGCCGCTCTCGACCGCTGGTTTGCCGGCAAAGCCTATTGGCATCTGCGCGACAGGAGCGAGGACGGGCTCGACAATCCCGACCAGCGCATCGCCGAGGATTGCCGCATCTTCGTCGACAAGCTGACCGACGAAGCGCTGGAGCTGATCACCAAGATCGTCGGGCTGGTCTCCTATGTCGCGATCCTGTGGTCGCTCTCGACCTTTCCGCTGGCCTTCGCCTTGGCGGGGTTCTCCGTCGAGATTCCCCGTTACATGGTCTGGGCGGCGCCCCTCTATGTCGCGCTCGCCACGCTGATCACCCATGGGCTCGGCGCGCCGCTGAAGCGGCTGATTTCCGCTTCGCGCTGAGCCGGCTGCGCGAGCATGTCGAGCCGGTCGCGCTGGCGGGGGGCGAGGCGGCGGAGCGCAGCGTGCTGTCGCGGCGCTTCGCTGCATTGGCGGCCAACTGGCATCAGCTGGCGCGGCGCGAGGTCATCCTCGGGCTGTTCTCGCGGCCCTATTTCCAGACGGTTCTGACGATCCCGATGTTCCTGGCGCTGCCGGCCTATCTGGCTGGCCGCCTCAGCTTCGGCGGGCTGATGCAGATCCGCTCCGCGTTCCAGAACGTCGTGACGACGCTGTCCTGGTTCATCTTTTCCTACAAGGACCTGGCGCAGCTCGCCGCGACGGCGAGCCGGCTGCGGCACTTCCTGGCGGCGGCAGAGGCGGCGCCGTCGGATGGCATGGCCGGGCCTCGGATTGCCGAGGGCACGGCCTTCCGCACGCATCGTCTGCGACTGTCGACGCCGGAAGGGCGCCCGCTTGCGCTTCTGCCGGAGCTGGAGATCGGGGCCGGGGACTGCTGCTGGATCGTGGCGCCCTCCGGTTTTGGCAAGAGCACGCTGGTCAAGGCGCTGGCCGGCCTCTGGCGCCATGGCGAGGGGGCGATCGAACGCCCGACCGGCCCGGTCGCCTTCGCGTCGCAACAGGTCTATCTGCCGCTCGGGAGCCTGGAGGCGGCGCTGGCCTATCCGGCGCTGCCGGAGGCGTTCAGCGTGGCGCAATACCGGCACTCTGGACAACCGACGAGCCGGCCTGGCAGCGCCTCCGCCAGGGGCTCTCAGGCGGGGAGCGCCAGCGGCTGGCCCTGGCGCGGCTGCATCTGCACCGGCCGGACTGGGTCGTCCTGGACGAGGCGACCTCGGCGCTGGATGCCGTCGCGGAGCGCGAGGTGCTGGCGAGGCTGCGGGCGGCGTTGCCCGAGGCGGCCTTCATCATCATCGCGCATCGGGCACCGCAAGGGATCGGCCCCTGCCGGACGCTGCGGCTCGCCGACGATGGAGGGGCCGATGCCCCGCCTCTCGCGCAGGCTCAGGAGCCTGCCGTGAGATAGCGCGCGAGGCCGGCGGTCGAGGAATCATGGGCCTCGGCGGGCGCCTTGCCCTCGATGACCGGCAGCAGCGCTGTCGCCAGCTCCTTGCCGAGCTCGACGCCCCACTGGTCGAAAGCGTTGATGCCCCAGATCGCCGCCTCGACGAAGACGCGGTGCTCGTAGAGCGCGATCAGGCGGCCAAGCGTGAAGGGATCGAGCCGGCGATAGGCCAGCGTGATCGAGGGGCGGCTGCCGGGGAAGACCTTGTGCGGCGCCAGGGCTTCGATGTCGGCAGCCGGGAGCCCTTGCCTCGCCAGCGCGTCGCGCGCCTCGTCCAGGGTCCGGCCCTTCATCAGGGCCTCGCTCTGGGCGAGGCAGTTGGCGAGCAGCAGCCGGTGCTGATGCGCCAGCTCCGGCTCGTGCCCCTCCGCGGCGACCATGAACTCGCAGGGGATCGTGTCCGTGCCCTGGTGGATCAGCTGGTAGAAGGCATGCTGGCCATTGGTTCCGGGCTCGCCCCAGACGAGCGGGCCGCTCGGCCGCTCGACGGGTGAGCCGTCCTTGCGGACGCGCTTGCCGTTCGATTCCATGTCGAGTTGCTGGAGATAGGCCGGCAGGCGCAGCAGGCGCTGGTCGTAAGGCAGGATCGCCCTGGCCTGATAGCCGCAGATGTCGCGATGCCAGATTCCGATCAGGCCGAGCAGGACGGGCAGGTTCTGGGCGAGCGGGGCGGTGCGGAAATGCTCGTCCATCGCGTGGGCGCCGGAGAGGAAAGCGCGGAAATGCGCCGGCCCGACCGCGATCATCACCGGCAGGCCGATGGCGGACCAGATCGAATAGCGGCCGCCGACCCAGTCCCAGAAGCCGAAGACGCGATCGGGCGCGATGCCGAAGGCGCCGACCTTGTCGAGCGCCGTCGAGACCGCAGCGAAATGGGCGCCGACCGCGGCCTCGCCGAGCGCCGCCGCGATCCAGCGGCGCGCGGTTGCGGCATTGGTCATGGTCTCGACCGTGGTGAAGGTCTTGGAGGCGACGATGAAGAGCGTTCGCGCCGGGTCGAGCTTCGCCAGCGTGTCGGCGATATGGGCGCCGTCGGCATTGGAGACGTAATGCAGCCGCGGGCCGTCATGATAGGGCGCCAGCGCCAGGGTCGCCATGGCGGGGCCGAGATCCGAGCCGCCGATGCCGATGTTGACCACATCGGTGAAGCGCGCGCCGCCGGACGCGGCGATCGTGCCGCCGCGCAGGCCTTCGGCAAAGGCCGCCAGTTTGTCCAGCGTGGCGTGAACGTCCGGCACGACGTCGTGGCCGTCGAGCAGCACGCGGCTGCCGGCGGGAGCGCGCATGGCGGTGTGGAGGACGGCGCGATGTTCGGTGGTGTTGATCGCCTCGCCGGCGAACATCGCATCGCGCTGGCCGGCGAGACCCGTCGTCTCGGCGAGCGTCAGAAGCAGCCCGAGCGTTTCGGCGGTGACGGCGGTCTTCGAATAGTCGAGCAGGAGATCGTCGAGGCGGGCCGAGAACTGGGTGAAGCGGGTCGCGTCCTCGGCGAAGAGGCTCCGCAAGGGGCGGGCTTGCGTGGCGCGACGATGCGCGGCCAGCTGTGCCCAAATCTCGTCCTGCACCATCACGCTCCTGTTGGCCGCGACGCCCGAGGCGTCGCCGCTCCGGCAACCCGCCAAGCATCCACGGGTTCCGGCCGTGCGAAATTGGGCGTTGGCACGGATGGCTGCAAGCCCTGCCACCTCATCAGGGGACACTCAGCCCGTTCACGCCATGGTGGCGGATGCGCTCGGCCACGAAGCCCGATGCGATCGCCGCCGCGACGAAACGGCCGAGCCAGGCGACGGCTTCCTCCGTCAGCTCATCCTCGCGGCGGGGGACGCCGATGGCCTGCTGGACCGCCATGAAGCGGCCCTCCAGCAGGCGCGAACCCGGCAGCGCGGCGGCATCGCCGACAAGCCGCATGCGCAGGCCGGCCAGAGCCTCCAGTCGGCGATCCCGGAAATCGGCGAGCGTCTCGTCCATGGTGGCGGTCCGCTGGATGTCGGCATGGCGGATGTTGCGGTCGAGCCAGAGGCCATAGGCGGTCCCGCCCGTCACGGCGATCCGCACGCCGGGGGCGTCGACGGCGGCGATCTCGGTCAAAGGCGAGCCGGCGGGCACCAAATAGGTCGCCTCGATCTGCGCATAGGGTGCCGTGAAGGCGATGGTCTGCGCGCGCTGCGGTTCGGCGCCGATCAGGCCGATATCCCATTCGTCGCGCCCGGTCGCATCGGCCAGCAGCGCCGGCGACGCGTAAGGCACGCGCTGTAGCGTGACATCGAGGCATTGCGCGATGGCCGCCGCCATGTCGGGCGAGACGCCGGCCGGGCCGCCATCGGCCGAGCGGGCGGAGACGAGGAGGAAATTGGTGAGGTTGATGCCCGCTCTCAGGACGCCGCCGGGAGCGAGCCGCTCGCGCAGGGCCGCAGAGACCGGCCCGGGATCGCCTTCGAACCTCATGATGCTCTCCCTCACACGCCGTTCAGGCCGCGGCGAAGGGCGAAAACAGCGTCGCGACCTCGCGGTAGACCCCCTGCTTGAAGGGGATGATCAGGCCGGGGGTCCGTTCCAGCCGCTCCCAGCGCCAGGCGTCGAACTCGGCCTTGTGCCCGCCGGCCGGCGTCGCGATGTCGATCTCGCTGTCGGGGCCGGTCAGCCGGAAGGCGAACCATTTCTGGGCCTGGCCCCGCCAGCGGCCCTTCCAGGCCTGCTGGCCGATTTCCAGCGGCAGGTCATAGGCGAGCCAGCCAGGGCTCTCCGCGAGCAGCGAGACGGAGGTGACGTTGGTCTCCTCCTGCAGTTCCCGGGTCGCGGCCTGAAGCGGCGTCTCGCCGGAATCGATGCCGCCCTGCGGCATCTGCCATTCATGCCCGGGGGCGACATGCTCGCGCAGAGACTTGTTGGCGCGGCGCCCGACGAAGACCAGTCCGTCCGCATTGAAGAGGGCGAGCCCGACGCAGGGGCGGTAGCCGTCGGGCGGCCTGTCGCTGATCATCTGAGGGATCCGGTGGTCTTCGGGCTGCGCAGTCCGCGGGCGGCGCTGATCGGGACGAGAACAATGCCCTTGGCCTCGAGGGTCTGGACCCAGCGGGCGATCCGCTCGATCGAGACGGGCAGGGCGCTGGCGCTGATCACGGCGACGCCCTGGTCGCGGGCCATCGCCTCGATCGCCGCCAGTTCCTTGTCGATGGCCTCCGGCCGGGCGACGTTGTCGACGACGCGGTCGATCTTCAGGGCCGGGATCTGCGCGCGCGCCGCCGATGAGGCGAGCAGGCTGCGGGCCGAGGAGCCGTCATCGACGACCATGAGGCCGCGCCCGGCGAGTTCGCGCAGGATCGGCGTGAGCGCCGTCTCGTCGGAGGTCAGGCGGCCGCCGAGAAAATTGACGATGCCGACATAGCCGGTGAAGCGACCGAGCGCCCAGTGCAGGCGCTCGACATTGTCCGCCGATTTCGGCCCGGTCAGGAGGGTGTGCGGGCCTGGATCGCTGTCGGGATAGTCGAAGGGCTCCATCGGCAGCTGCAGGAACACCTCGTGTCCCTCGCCGCGGGCGCGCTGCACGGTGCGATCGAGTTCGGCGCCATAGGGCGCAAAGGCGAGCGAGACCTGACCCGGCAGCTTCGCGATGGCGTCGCCCGTTCCGGTCGGGCTGATGCCGAGGCCGCCGACGAGGATGGCGACGCGTCCGTTGACCTTGCCGGCAGGGGGTGGTCCGGCCGGGCGGGCGTAGACCTGCGCCGGCGTCGCGCCATCCAGGCCGATCTTCGGCAGCAGCCCGAAGCGCGAGCGCTCGACGAGCCGGCTGTCGGGCGCGGTGGCGAGCTTTACCGCGGCCGCGTTGTCGGGAATCGTGATCACGATCGCGCCGGGAACGTCGGATCCGGGACGCACCACGGTGACGCCGGCTTCGCTCTCGAGCTGCCTTGCGCTCGATTGCGGGCGTGCGGTCGCGGCGGGGTCGGTCTGGGAGGCGACGGGGAGCCCCGGGGGCAGCGCGGAGGCCGGAGCGGCCCGCTGCTCGATCCGCGCCGTCGCCATGGGTTCGCCGCCGTCGGGATCGCGCCGGATCGCGACGAGGAGCAGGATCGACACCCAGACGAGGCCGACGAGCCCCGCAAAGCCAAAGGCGATCCAGCGCCCCCAGGGCTTGCCCTTCGACGCGGTCAGGCCCTGGCCGAGCGGCTTGTTGAGCTCAGTGAGCGGCGTTCCGGCCAAACGAAGCCGTCCTCAAGCTTGCGACGGGGGCCCGAATCAGTGGCCCGCAAGGCGGGAGTCTGTCAGATTCCGACCCGATCAGACAGCGCCTCGCGCAGCTCTTCGTATCGTCCCCCGGCTCAGTTGGGTTTGGTCGCCGGAACCTGCGGCGCCGCGGCGTCCTTCTTGACGCCACGGATCTGGTTCAGGGCGGCGATCAGCTGGGTGTCCTTGGTCGGATCATTGGGAACATAGGAGGCCGAGCCGGACTGCTCGTCCTTGCCGTCGCCGGCCTTGAGGTGACCCTTCAGGGCCGCCTCGCCCTTGTTCTCGGCGAGCTTGTCCTTCAGCTCGGCCGGGATGTCCTGCACGACCTCGATATCCGGCGAGATGCCCTTGGCCTGGATGGAGTTGCCCGAAGGCGTGTAGTAGCGGGCCGTGGTCAGGCGCAGGCCGCCATTGCCGGCCAGCGGGATCACGGTCTGGACCGAGCCCTTGCCGAAGGAGCGCGTGCCCATGACGGTGGCGCGCTTGTGGTCCTGCAGGGCGCCGGCGACGATCTCGGCCGCCGAGGCCGAGGAGCCGTTGATCAGGACGACGACCGGCTTGCCCTTGGTGAGGTCGCCCGCCTTCGCGTTGAAGACCTGCGTCTCCTCGGCGTTGCGGCCGCGGGTCGAGACGATCTTGCCACGCTCCAGGAAGGCGTCCGAGACCAGCACGGACTGGTCGAGACGGCCGCCGCGGTTGTTGCGGAGGTCGATGACGTAGCCCTTGATCTTGTCGACGCCGATGTCGGCATTGACCTTGTCGATCGCCTTGCGCAGGCCCTCATAGGTCTGCTCGCTGAAGGTGCCGATGCGGATATAGCCTACATCGCCCTCGACGCGCTCCTCGACGGCCGGGACCACGATGGTCGTGCGCGTCAGGGTGAACTCGAGCGGTTCGGGCTTGCCCGGGCGATCGACCTTGAGCTTGACCTGGGTGTTGATGATGCCGCGCATCTTCTCCACCGCCTGCGTCAGGGAGAGGCCTTTGACCTCCTGCCCGTCGATCTGGCTGATGATGTCGTTGGCCAGGATGCCGGCCTTGAAGGCGGGCGTGTCGCGGATCGGCTTGGCGACCTTGAGGACGCCGTCCTCCATCGTCACCTCGATGCCGAGACCGCCGAACTGCCCGCGCATGTCGGTGTCCATGTCGCGGAACGACTTGGCGTCGAGATAGGAGGAGTGCGGATCGAGCGAGGAGACCATGCCGTTGATGGCGGCCTCGATCAGCTTCTGCTCGTCGGGCTTCTCGACATAGTCGGTGCGGATCTTCTCGAAGATGTCACCGAAGAGGTTCAGGCTGCGATAGACCTCGGCGGAGGCCGCGACCGCGCTGGTGGAGGTCAGCAGGCGCGTCTGCGTGACCATGCCGGTCAGCCCCGCTCCGAGCACGGCTCCGGCGAAAACGAGAGAAACCTTGCGCATCATCCGCGAACCTTTTCGCCAAGCGGTTTCGTCCACCACGGCGCCGGATCGACCGACATGCCGTCTTTTCTGAACTCGATATACAGAACCGGCTGGCCGGTTCCCGAACCCACGATCGTCGCCGCAGCTTCCGACGTTTCGCCCATCACCGCAACCGGTTCCCCCGCGAGGACGAACTGGTTCAGCGCCACATCGATCCGCTGCATCCCGGCGAGCAACAGATAGTACCCCCCGCCGGCGTTCAGGATCAAGAGTTGCCCGAACGAGCGGAAGGGACCCGCATAAACGACCCAAGCGTCCGAAGGCGCCGAAACTAGGGCGCCGGGCCGGGTTTCCAGCGAAATGCCGCGTGTCGTGCCGCCGGCACCGTCCGCATCGCCAAATCCACGCAATTGTGATCCCGCGACCGGCAGCGGCAGCAGGCCGCGGGCTTCGGCGAAGGCGATCTTGGGGCTAAGGCGGGCGGGGTCCCGGAAGGCCAGCGCGGCCATGCGCTGGCGCTGCTCGCGCGTTTCGGCCTCCAGGGCCTGCCGCGCCGCGTCGGCCGCCCGGTTGGCGACGGAAATCTCCTTTTCCATGCGTTCGACGAAGTCGCGCAGGCTGCGGGCCTTGGCGGCGAGTTCGCCGTCCTGCCCCCGCTGCGCCTCGGCGTCGCGCGACGCGCTGGCCTCGCGCATGCGCCGGGCCTCGACCAGGGAGGCGAGGCGCTGGCGCTCGCCGGCGAGCTGCTCGAGCTCCCCGGAGATGGCCTTGCGCTCCCTCGCGATGCCCTCCCGCAGGCGGACGAGCTCGGCGAGATCGGTCCCGAGGACCTCGATCTCCTGGCGCAGATCGGGCACGACGGCGCCCAGCAGCATGGAGGCGCGCACCGCCTCTAGGATATCCTCCGGGCGCACCAGCACGGCAGGTGGCGGGCGCCGCCCGATCCGCTGCAGCGCGGCCAGCACCTCGGCGATGAGGCCGCGCCGCCCTTCCAGCGAGCGACGGATGGCCGCCTCGCTGGACTGCGACAGCGACAGCCGCTGTTCGAGCCCGCTGACGCGCTGCTCGGCCGCCTGGGCGCGGGCGGTGGTGTCGAGCAACGCCTTGTTGAGGGCGGCGCGGTCGGCGCGAATGCCGGCGATCTCCGCCTCCAGACGGGCCCGCGCCTCGGCATTGCCGGCGAGCCGCTCCTCGATCGTCTTGAGTTCGGCCTCCCGCGCCTGCTTCTCGACGAGCTTCTGCATCGCCTCGCGCGCCAGGACGTCGGGATCGGGCGCCTGAGCACGGGCGGCGATCGGTGCCGCGGCGACCGCAAGCGCCAGCAGCAGGGCGCGCAGCAGCGGCGGCATGCCGGCGGGTCTGCGAATCAGGGGCCGGGCGGCGCTCATGCGCGATGATAGGGGTGCCCGGCCAGGATCGTCATCGTCCGATAGAGCTGTTCGAGGACGAGGACGCGGACGAGCTGGTGCGGGATCGTCAGGGCGCCGAAGGCGAGCGTCAGCCCTGCGGCCGCACGCAGCTCGGCCGCCAGCCCGTCCGCTCCGCCGATGACGAGGTTGACGGAGGCGGTTCCGGCGTCGCGGGCGGCGCCGATCCGCGCCGCGAACGCATCACTGCCGAGGCTGCCGCCGCGCTCGTCGAGCGCGATGACGAGGCCGGGAGACAGCTTCGCCGTGATCGCGGCCGCCTCGTCGCGCTTGCGCTCCTCGGCCCTGCGGCCGCGGCTTTCGGCGATTTCGACGATGTCGGGCCCGGTCAGCCCGAGTCCGCGCCCCAAGGTCGCGGCGCGCTCGCGGTAACGCTCGCAAAGCTCCCGTTCCGGCCCGTCCTTGAGACGGCCGACGGTGATCACGGCGAGGCGCATCGGCTGGGCCGCCCGTCAGCCGACCAGACGCTCGTTGGGCCTGTCGGCGCCCCACATCTTCTCGAGATTGTAGAACTGGCGGACTTCCGGGCGGAAGACATGGACGATGATGTCGCCGGTGTCGATCAGCACCCAGTCGCAGGCCGGCATGCCCTCGACCTTCGGCGCCGGCAGTCCGGAGCCCTTGATCGCCTCGACCAGCGCGTCGGCGATGGATGCGACATGGCGGTTCACGCGGCCGGTGGCGATGATCATCGCATCGGCCAGCGAGGTCTTGCCGACGAGGTCGATGACGGTGACGTCTTCGGCCTTCATGTCTTCGAGAACATGCATTGCAAGGGCGATGCTGTCGGCGGAGGGGTTCTCCGGCACAGCGGCCTGGGGAAGCGGCTTGGGCTCGGCTTCGCCACGGGTTGAACGGGTCAGATCCGTATCCTCACGGGTTCGGGCGCTCTTGGCGCGATGCGATGCAAAATACGCCGTGTCGGCCTGAAATTCAATCGCGTTCGGCCTGCTGGCGCAGCATCGTCGAGGAGAGCTCCGAGCGGCGGCCATGCAGGAAGACCCAGGCGGGCGGCTTCGTGAGGGCGAGCGCCGCCCCCTGGCTTTCCGAAATCCGCCAGCGCGAGAGCCAGTTGGCGGCCGGAGAGGCCACTGCGCTGTGGGTCGATCCGGGGCGGTCGATCACGGCCATCGGCATCATCCGGGCGATGGCGCGCCACTCGTTCCAGCGATGGAAGCTGGCGAGATTGTCGGAGCCCATGATCCAGACGAAGTTCACGCCGGGGCAGCGGCGCTTCAGCGCGCGCAGCGTATCGGCGGTGTAGCGGGTGCGCAGCATCGCCTCGATGCCGGTGACGTGGATCTTGGAGTGGTCGGCAAGCTTGCGGCCGAAGCGGATGCGCTGCGCCAGCGAGGGCAGCGCCGTGTTGTCCTTCAGCGGGTTGCCGGGCGTCACCAGCCACCAGATCCGGTCGAGCTGGAGCCGGCGCAAGGCGGTCAGGCTCGCCATGCGGTGCCCGTCATGAGCCGGGTTGAAGGTGCCGCCGAACAGGCCGATGCGCAGGCCGGGCGCATGCGGCGGCAGGCGCAGGTGTTCCATCGTCTCGTGGGGGCGCGTCGCCGCTGGATCGGTGGTCACGGGCGGATCTGGCCGTTGCCGTGGACGCGGTATTTGAAGGAGCAGAGCTGCTCGACTCCGACCGGGCCGCGGGCGTGCATGCGGCCGGTGGCGATGCCGATCTCCGCGCCGAAGCCGAATTCCCCGCCGTCGGCGAACTGGGTCGAGGCGTTGTGCAGCACGATGGCCGAGTCGGTCTCGGCGAGGAAGCGGCCGGCGGCTGCCGCATCGGCGGTGACGATGGCGTCGGTGTGGTGCGAGCCATAGCGGTCGATATGGGCGATGGCTTCGTCGAGCCCGGCCACGACCTTCACCGCGATGATGCGGTCCAGATATTCGGTCGCCCAGTCCGCCTCGCTCGCCGCCTCGGCCCGGGCCACTGCCGCCTGGGTGCGGGCATCGCCGCGCACCGCACAGCCGGCCTCGATCAGCGCGGTCACCAGCGGCTCCAGATGCGTCGCCGCGCAGGCCTCGTCGACCAGCAGCGTCTCGGCGGCGCCGCAGACGCCGGTGCGCCGGAGCTTGGCGTTGAGCACGATCTCGCGGGCCATGGCGAGCTCGGCCGCGGCATGGACATAGACATGGCAGTTGCCGTCGAGATGGGCGAAGACGGGAACGCGCGCATCGCTCTGGACGCGGGCCACCAGGCTCTTGCCGCCGCGCGGAACGACGACGTCGACGCTGCCGTCGAGGCCCTTGAGGATCTCGCCGACCGCGTCCCGGTCGCGCGTCGGCACGAGCTGGATCGCATCGCCCGGCAGGCCGGCCGACTCGAGGCCCTCGCGCAGCGCGGCCGCGATTTCGGTCGCTGTGCGGAAGCTGTCCGAGCCCGCGCGCAGGATCGCGGCATTGCCGCTCTTCAGGCAGAGTGCGCCGGCATCGGCCGTGACGTTGGGGCGGCTTTCGAAGATCACCGCGATGACGCCGAGCGGCGTCGCGACGCGCTCGAAGCGCAGGCCGTTGGGCTGCGTCCAGGTCGCGAGCACGCGCCCGAGCGGATCGGGCAGGGTGGCGACGCTGGCGACGGCCTCGGCCACCGCGGACAGGCGGGCGGGATCGAGCAGCAGGCGGTCGATGAAGGCCGGGGTCTGGCCGGCGGCCCGGGCCTCGGCGAGGTCGAGCGCATTGGCCGCGAGAATCGGAGCCTGACGTGCCCGCAACGCCGCGGCCATGGCGACCAGCGCGTCATTGCGCTGCGAAGTGGGGGCGAGCGCGATCACGCGCGATGCGGCGCGGGCGCGCCGTCCGAGCGCGTCCATGAGAGCGGCCAGATCCGGCACCCGTCCGTCCTCGCCGGCGGGCCTCTCGCTCGAGACCACGCGGAGCGCCGCTTCGCTCGTCATTTCCACCCTGCCAGACGCCATCTTGCCGCAACCTTAGACCACACCGAGCGCCATGTCGTCCCGGTGGATCATCTCGGCCCGTCCCGGATAGCCCAGGATGGCCCCGATGTCGCGCGAGGCCTTGCCGAGGACGAGCGCCGCTTCGCCGGCATCATAGGCCACGAGGCCGCGCCCGAGCAGCCGGCCGTCGGGGTCGCGGATCAGCACCGCGTCGCCGCGGGCGAAGTCGCCCTCGATCCGGCTCACGCCGACGGGCAGGAGGCTCGCGCCGCCGGCCAGCGCGCGCGCCGCGCCGGCATCGACATGCAGCGTGCCGCGGGGCTCCAGCGAGCCGGCGATCCAGGTCTTGCGCGCGGTGGCGGGGGTCGAGGCTGTCAGGAACCAGGTGCAGCGCGCCCCGGCGGCGATGGCGGCGAGCGGGTTCTTCGCCCGCCCGTCGGCTATGAGCATATGCGTGCCGCCGCTGGCGGCGATCTTGCCGGCCTCGATCTTGGTGCGCATGCCGCCGCGCGAGAGCTCGGAGGCGGCGCCTCCCGCCATCGCATCGATCTCCGGGGTGATGCGCTCCACCAGGGGGATATGACGCGCCGCCGGGTCCCGTGCGGGCGGGGCGGTGTAGAGCCCGTCGATGTCGGAGAACAGCACGAGCAGATCGGCGCCGGCCATGGTGGCGACGCGGGCGGCGAGGCGATCGTTGTCGCCATAGCGGATCTCGGTCGTGGCGACGGTGTCGTTCTCGTTGATCACCGGCACGGCGCGCAGGTCGAGCAGGCGGCCGAGCGTGGCCCGGGCGTTGAGATAGCGCCGGCGCTCCTCGGTATCGGCCAGGGTCAGCAGGATCTGGCCGGCCGTGAGGCCATGATGGCCCAGCGCCTCGGCCCAGGTGCGGGCGAGCGCGATCTGGCCGACGGCCGCCGCGGCCTGGCTCTCCTCGAGGCGCAGCGGCCCGGAGGGCAGGGCAAGCACGGTGCGCCCCAGCGCGATCGCGCCGGAGGAGACGACGAGCACGTCCGCACCGCGCTGGTGCAGATCGGAGAGGTCCTCCGCCAGCGCCGCCAGCCAGGCCTGGCGCAGGCGGCCGCGCTCGCGATCGACGAGCAGGCTCGAGCCGACCTTGACCACGATGCGGCGGAACTGATGGAGCGACGGCGTCTGCACGGACAGGGGAACCCGCGGGGTTGGCGATTGCGCTGCCTGCCTCTTGGCGAAAAGCGCGTCATTGTAAAGCGCGTGGCCGGGAGGGCAGGGGCGTGGCCTGCGCATTCGCGCGGCAGTTGCATTGACATTGCCTGTTCGAGCGCCCATATGGGGCCTGTCGATATTTAGGCCGAACGACTTGGCCCCGCGCATTCCTTGCGCACGCTGACGACCTTCCCGCTAAAACTTCGAAAAACGGCGCGCGAAATCCGTCTCGCGCCATCAATAATACCGTGAAAGGGTTCGTCATGAGCGCCGGTACAGTCAAGTGGTTCAATTCGACCAAGGGTTTCGGTTTCATCCAGCCGGATGACGGCGGGCAGGACGTGTTCGTCCACATCAGCGCCGTCGAGCGCGCTGGCATGCGTGATCTCCAGGAAGGTCAGAAGATCTCCTACGAGCTCACCCAGGACAAGCGTTCGGGCAAGATGTCGGCGGATCAACTCCGCGCCGAGTGAGACGATCGCCGCAGCGGCCGGCCAGGACAGCAGGAGGGCGACCACGGATGTACTGGCGCCCCCGTTTCCCGGTCTGAGCCGTAGCGGCGTGACGAAGGGTCGGTCCTTGTGCCCGGCCCTTTTTTCCATTCTCGAACCGCAGGAGTGACAGATGCAGGTTCTCGTTCGCGACAACAATGTCGATCAGGCCCTCCGGGTCCTGAAGAAGAAGATGCAGCGCGAAGGCGTCTTTCGCGAGATGAAGCGCCGTTCGGCCTATGAGAAGCCGTCCGAGAAGCGCGTCCGCGAGAAGGCCGATGCGATCCGGCGCGCCCGCAAGGTCGCCCGCAAGCAGATGCAGCGTGAAGGCCTGATCGCCGCGCCGAAGCCCAAGCCGCGCCCGGTGCGCGCTGGAAGCGCACCCGCGCCGCGCTGATTTCGATACCATTCGGGCGCATTTTGGATTATTGCGCCCTCGCGGGCCGGAATGCGCCCGTCACAACCCGAGAGAAGGCCAGCCTTGAAGAACCCGAACGACCGCAGCTTCACTGATCGTCAGGCCAATTCCGCGGCCGCCAAGAAAGCGCTCCTGGAGCGTTTCAAGGCGAGGCCGGGTCCGGATGACCCGATCATGCAGCAGCGACGCGCGGAACGCGAAGCCGTCGCCGCCGCCCGCGCCGAGCGCGAGGCCGAGAAGGCCGCCATCCGCGCCGAGCAGGAGCGCCTCGCCGAGATCGAGCGCCTGCGCCTCGAAGAGGAAGAGCGCATCGCCGAGATCGCCCGCGAGGCCGCCCGCAAGGCCGAACAGGCGAAGCGCGACGCCGAGCGCCCGCGCAAGGTGCTGCTCGAGGCCGTGCAGTACGCGCAGATGCGCGCTGCCGGCAAGGGCGGTCGCCGCTGACGGCCCCCGCACCGGGCACCGCCCGGTGATGCTGAAGGGTCTCTCGCGGCCGTGTCGCGGCTGAAGGCTCCGCAGTCCAGGTGCGGCGGGATTCCCGAGCGAATTCCGCAGCCATGACATGCCGCCCAATGGGGCGGGTCGCTCCGCGCCGCCCGGCCGGATCGTGAACCCGCCTCCCGCCGCCGACACGGGAGTGAGCCGCCATGGCGACGCGAGGCCTTTCATCCGACGAGATCAAGCTGCGTGCGCAGCGCGCCTTCGAGAAGGCCGATGCCCGCAAGCAGGAGGCCTCACGCGCCATGGAGGCCGAGCAGGTCGAGCGCGAGGCCGTGCTGCAGAAGACGGTCCGCCTGAGGGCGCTGCGTCTGGCCAAGGAGGCCGCCGATGCCGAGACGGCGGCGATCGTCGCCGCCGAGCAGGCGCGCATCAAGACCGAGGCCGCCGATGCCAAGGCCGCCGCCAAGGCCCTGAAGGCCGCCGAGACCGCCAAGCGCGCGACCAAGAGCCGGGCCAAGGCCTGACGACCGCCTTCGGCCGCCCCTTAGGTGGCGCTCGTGCCGGGCGGGAACCGGTGCGCCCCTGCGACGTCGTCACGCCGTGTCCCGAGCAGCCCCGTGGCGGCATGCACTGCCCCGCCTGCATCGCACAGGATGCATGGGCCGAGCCTCGCGATTATGGCTTCCAGTTGACCCGCGCCCTCATTACCGTATGAAAAATTGTCGCAGGCAGATTTATCTCGCCGCCGATTGAACCTTCTCCACGCTCGCTGCGACCAACCCTCGCGAGCCGGATGTCAGGCCTCGAGGTCAATGCATACGGAATCCGACGAAGACCTCGTCAAGCGGATCGCCGGTGGCGACCGACTCGCGATGAAGGTGCTGTTCTCGCGGCACCAGACACGGGTTTATCGTTTTGCCCAGCGCCTGCTGCGGGACGAGACGATGGCGGAGGATGTGACCGGTGACGTCTTCATGGACCTCTGGCGTCAGGCGGACCGGTTCGAGGCACGTTCCTCGGTCACGACCTGGCTGCTCACCATCGCGCGCAACAAATCCTACTCGGCTCTGCGCAAGCGGCGCGATGCCGGGCTGGACGACGACTTCGCCGCCAGCATCGAGGATGAATCCGACGATCCCGAGGTCGTGGTGCAGAAGCAGGACAAGAGCCTGGCGATCCGCGCCTGCCTCGCCAAGCTGTCCCGCGACCATGCCGAAGTCATCGACCTCGTCTATTATCACGAGAGCTCGGTCGAGGAGGTCGCCAGGATCGTCGGCATCCCCGAGAACACGGTCAAGACACGCCTCTTCCACGCCCGCAAGAAGCTGGGCGAGCTGCTCAAGGCCGCCGGCGTCGACCGGGGCTGGCCCTGAGAGGGGGCCGCGGAAGCGGCTTTCGCGGACCGAATTGCCGATGCCTTCCACCCTTCATCCGCTCCCGCTGCGTCCCTCGAGCGATCCTGGAGTCCAGTCATGACCGACGCCATCGCGACCGATCCCAAGCGGGCCGAACTCGAACTGCTGCTGCCGTTCTACGCCACTGGCCGGATCTCGGCGGCCGACAAGGCGCGGGTCGAGGCGGCCCTGGCCGCTGATGCCGAACTGGCGCTGCGGCTCGACATCATCCGCGACGACATGGCCGAGACGACGCTGCTGAATGAGAGCCTCGGCGCTCCCTCGCCGCGTGTTCTCGACCGTCTCATGGCGGGCGTGGAGGCCGAGCCGCGCCGGCAGGGCCTGCTCGCCAGCGCCAAGGGCGGGTTCATGACCTGGCTCGGCCAGGTCATGGCGGCCCAGCCGCCGCGCCGGCTTGATCGCCCTGCAGGGCGTCGCGCTGACGGGAATCCTGCTGCGCGAGCAGACCGGTTTCGAGACCGCCTCCACCGCCCCGCAATCCTCCGAGCGTTATGTCCTGCTCAGCTTCGCGACGGATGCGCGCGCCGGCGACATCGCCTCCTTCTTCAAGCGGTACGAGGCCTCGGTCGTGGATGGGCCGCGCGCCAACGGCTATTTCAAGGTGCGTGTCGGCGACGCCTCGCTGACGCAGGCCCAGGTCGATGCCATCGCCACCAGGATGAAGGCCGAGGCGGCGATCGTGCGCTTCGTCGCGCCTGCGCCCTGAGGCGGCGGGGCGGTGACGGGCGGGCCTGCTTCTGATATGCCGTCTCTGCCTCGGAGCGCATCGGGAGAGCGCATCATGACGTCGCCCCGTTCCCTGCTGACCCGCGCCGCCTCGGCCCTTCGGCTGGCCGCAGGCGGCGGTTTCGCGCTGATGCTCGCGCTGGCCGCCGGGCCGGCGGGCGCGCAGCAGCCGGCGCCGGGCGCGACCCCGCCCGCCGGGGGCGCGGCCAGCCCGCCGACGCGGGCGATCACGGTGCCGCCGCCGGCCTGGCGGGTGCCCAATGTCTTCGGGGGACCGGCCGCGTCGCGCACGGTCGTCCCGGCCGCGATCCTGTTCGAGCTCGCGCCCAATGTGCAGGCGGAGACCGTGCTGCGCCGCTATGGCGCCACGCTGATCACCAGCCGGCGTGTCGAACTCGCCGGCACCACGATCATCCGCGCGCGTCTGGCCGAGGGGCGCGACCTGCGGGACGTGCTGACGCAGATGGCCAGCGACAACGCCATTGCCGGCGCACAGCCGAACTTCACCTTCGAGCTGCAGCAGGACCTGGCCCAGCCCGTCAGCACGACGGCCTCGGGCGGGCGCTCGGACATCCCGACGCTGCGCCTCTCGGACCCCGCCGCCGTCCGGCCGACGCCCGCGCCGCGCCGCGAGCTGCCGCCGCAGTATGTCGCCGACAAGCTCCGGCTCGGGGAGGTCCACAAGCTCGCCCGCGGCGCGACGATCCGCGTCGCCGTGATCGACTCGGGCGTCGATGTCGCCCATCCCGAGCTGCGCGGCGGCGTCGCCGGGCTGTACGACGCGCTGGGCGAAGACTATGTGCCGCATGCCCACGGCACCGCCATGGCGGCGGCGATCGTGGCACAGGGGCAGTTGCAGGGCGTCGCGCCCGGCGCGCGGCTGCTGGTCGGCCGGGCCTTTTCAGGCCGTGCCGGTTCCGGCTCCGCCAATGGCACGAGCCTGCAGATCATGTCCGCGATCGAGTGGGCCGTGAACCAGGGCGCGCGCGTGATCAATCTCAGCTTCGCCGGCCCGGAAGACCGCCTGCTCTCGCGCGGGCTCGCCGGCGTGGCGGCGAAGGGTGTGGTCGCCGTCGCCGCGGCGGGCAATGCCGGGCCCAACGCCGCGCCGCTCTATCCCGGCGCCGATCCCAACGTCATCGCGGTCACGGCCACCGATGCCGACGACCGGGTGTTCCGTCGGGCGTCGACGTGATCGCGGCGGAGCCGAACGGGCGCTACGCCTTCTCGTCGGGAACCTCGATCGCGGCCGCGCATGTCTCGGGCCTCGTCGCCTTGATGCTGGAGAAGCGCCCGGATCTCGACCCCGCCGGGGTCCGTCGCCTGCTCAGCGAGAGCGCGGTCGATCTCGGCTCGAAGGGGCGCGATCCCGTCTTTGGCGCCGGTCGCGTCGATGCGGCGGCCGCGCTGTCGCGCGTCGCGCCGCTCACCGCGTCACGCCCCTGAGACGGCGGCGAGGCGCGGCGCCGGCTCGTATTGCTGCTCCAGCCGGTTGGCATGGCGATGAAGCAGGCGCCAGCCACCCTCCTCGAAACGGAAGACATGGGTCACCCGGTTGATCCAGCGTGTCGGTACCTCCGTCCCCGGCAACAGCACCTCGAACACCTCGATGTCGGTGACGAGCGCGAGCTCCGTTCCCACCACGATGGTAACGTTCTCATGGCTGACCGTGCCGCCACGGAATTGGCGGGCCGCCCAGTCCCACCGCCCCAGCCATACATGCTGGTGGCATCGTCGGCATGGGAATAGAGCGCCTTGATCGGGCCGACATCGCCGTTGGCGACATGGCTCAGGGCCGAGCGCAGGCCGGCCAATGCGGCGGGAAAGGCTTTCGCAGCCGGGGTTTGCAGGCTCTCGTCCATCGTCGTCTCCCGTGGCAGCGCAGCCTAGCATGGCCGCGGGCTCCCGGTTCAAGCGCCGGAACCATGCTGGTGCTGCAAGGCACCGCTTGACCTTCGGCCCGGCATCGGACTGATGTCCGGCCATGGCCCGACCCAGACTTCTCTTCGTCGCGACCGAAGACTGGTTCTTCGCGTCGCATTTCCTGCCGATGGCGCGGGCGGCGCGCGAACTGGACTTCGACGTCGCCGTGATCGCGCGCGAACGCAACCACCGGCGCGTCATCCAGGCGGCGGGCGTCCGGCTGATCGCGCTGGAGGCCGAGCGTCGCAGCCTCGACCCGCGGGCGCTGTTTCGCCAGGTCAAGGCGCTGCGGGCGCTGATCGAGCGGGAACGGCCCGACATCCTGCATTGCATCGCGCTCAAGCCGATCGCGCTCGCGGGCCTCGCCGGCCGTCTGGCGGGGGTGCAGCGGCGGGTCTATGCGCTGACGGGGCTTGGCTTCCTCGGCGCCAAGGAGGGGCTGGCGGCGGCCGCGGCGCGGATGGCGGCGATCGCCTGGCTGCGCGGCGCGATCGACGGCCCGCAGGTGCGCTTCCTGTTCGAGAACCCGGACGATCCCGTCACCCTTGGGCTCGATCCCGCGGATGCGACCAAGGTCGCGATCGTCGGCGGGGCCGGGGTCGATCCGCTGATCCTGATGCCGGAGCCGATGCCGCCGGCGCCGCCGCTGAAGGTCGCGCTGGTGGCGCGGCTGCTCTGGTCGAAGGGGGTCGACCTGGCGGTCGAGGCCGTGCGGTTGGCGCGGGCGCAGGGGGCGCGGGTCGAGCTGACGCTGCACGGCGCGCCCGACCCCTCGAACCCCAAGGCCATTCCCGAGGAGACGCTGAAGCAATGGGCGGCGCGGCCGGGGATCGACTGGGCCGGCCCGACCCGCGACATCGAGGGCGTCTGGCGGCAGCACCATCTCTGCATCCTGCCGTCGCGCGGCGGCGAAGGCCTGCCGCGCACGATCCTGGAGGCTGCGGCCTGCGGCAGGCCGATCCTGACCACGGATGTGCCGGGTTGCCGCAGCTTCGTGCGTGACGGGCAGGACGGCATGGTGGTGCCCGCCAACGACGCCGCCGCCCTAGCGCAGGCGCTGATCGTCCTGTCGCGCGCGCCGGCGCTGGCCGAGCGGATGGGGGCGAGCGCGCGGGCCCGGCTGATCGACGGACATACCGAGCGCGACGTCATGAACGCCGTCAAGGCGCTGTATCGCAACCTGCTCGCCCGCCCGACGACGGACATCGCCGCGTGAGCGTGCCGGCGCTCGACCGGCGCGGCTTCATCCTCCAGCACACCCGTCTGCTGCCCGTGCCGCATGCGCCCGAGATCGCGCTCCATGTCGCCGACGAGGCCACCGAACTCTGGCAGAAGACGGAGGACGAGCTGGCGACGATCGGGCTGCCGCCGCCGTTCTGGGCTTTCGCCTGGGCGGGGGGCCAGGCGCTGGCGCGCCACCTGCTGGACGACCCCGCGATCGTGCGGGGGCGGCGGGTGCTCGACTTCGCCAGCGGCTCGGGGCTGGTGGCCATCGCTGCCGCCCGCTGTGGCGCGCGCCTGGTCCAGGCCTGCGACATCGATGCCTTTGCGGCCGAGGCGATTGCGCTCAACGCGGCGGCCAATGACGTCACGGTCGCCGTCCGCCTCGAGGATCTGGTGGGGCGCGACGAGGGCTGGGACGTCGTCTGCGCCGGGGACGTCTGCTACGAGCGGGCGATGGCTGAGAGCGTCGTCGCCTGGCTGGCGCGGCTGTCGGCGCGCGGGGCCGTGGTCCTGATCGGCGATCCCGGTCGCAGCTATCTGCCGAAGGACCGGCTTGAGGCGCTGGCGAGTTACGCCGTGCCGGTGTCGCGCTCGCTCGAGGATGCCGACATCAAGCACTCCACCGTCTGGCGCTTGAAGGGATAGGCCGGCGCCGAGGCACCGGCCACTGGTGGTGCTCAGGCGGCCCGACGGCGCGACGCGTGCAGCGCCACGACCTGCCCGTCCTGCGAGGTCCGGAAGCTCGCGATCAGCCGGTTGAGCTGTTCGATCTGGTCGAGAAGGGTCTTGGACGAGGCGGCGCTCTGCTCGGCGAGCGCGGCGTTCTGCTGGGTGATCTCGTCCATGTGGCTGACCGTCTGGCTCATCTCCTCGATGCCGTTGGCCTGCTCGCCGGAAGCGCTGGCGATCTCCTGCACGGTCGAGGAGACGGCGGCGGAAGCCTCGACGATCTGCTCCAGCGTGCCGCCGGCGAGCCGCACCAGCTTCACGCCCTCCGTCACCTCGGCGTCCGAGGAGGCGATCAGGCCGGTGATGTCCTTCGCCGCGTCGGAGGAGCGCTGGGCCAGGGCACGGACCTCTGCGGCGACGACGGCGAAGCCGCGCCCGGCATCGCCGGCGCGGGCGGCTTCCACCGCCGCGTTGAGGGCCAGTAGATTGGTCTGGAAGGCGATCCCGTCGATGACGCTGGTGATCTCGGAGATCTTCTTCGAGGCGTCCTCGATGCGCGACATCGCGTCGGTGGCGTTCTTGACGATGTCGCCACCGGTTCGGGCGATCTTGGTGGCGTCATCGGCGAGCGCGACCGAGCGCTTGGAGGCCTGCGACGAGGTCTTCACCGAGGCGGCGAGTTCCTCGGTCGTGGCCGCGCTTTCCTCGAGAGCCGAGGCCTGCTGCTCGGTCCGCATCGACAGGTCCGAGGCGCCGGAGTTGATTTCCTGCGAGGAGGCGGCGATGGCGGCCGAGTTCGTCTTGATGGTGCTCACCACCTGCTCGATGCGTGCGACGGCCTCGTTGAAGTTGTCGCGGATGGCGCCGTATTCCTCGGGGATGTTCTGGCCGATGCGGAAGGTGAGATCGCCATTGGCCAGCGCGGCCATGGCCTCGCTGACGGAGGCGACCGCCTTTTCGCGCTCGGCGGCCAGCGCGCGCTCGGCGGCCTTGGCCTGCTCCTCGACCTTGAGGCGGGCCGCCTCGGAGGCCTCCAGGTAGACGGAGATCGCGTAGTCCATGTCGAGCAGGGCGGCCTTGACCAGGGCGCTGATTTCCGCGGCCCGATCGGTGGCGCCGGCGACCTTGCCGCCGAAGCGCGATTTCGGCCAGCGCGCGACCAGGACATCGGTGATGATCTTCTCGAGGATCAGGGCGTAGCCGCCGATGTACCAGCGCGGTTCGAGCCCGATCCGGGCGTGAATCTCGCCGACCTTGGTGACGGCGGCGACGTAGTTCTGGTCGAACTGGCCCTTGGCGATCCGATCCCAGTGCGAGGACTGGCGCTGCTGGGCGCCTTCGATCTGCTTCTCGCTGGAGAAGAAGCGCTGCGTCTCCGGATAGCTGCGCAGCTGCTTGTAGAAGGTTTCGAGCGCGCCCGGCAGAGCGGCGACGATGTCGTCATGCATCCCCTTGATCTGGTCGCGGGCGCGGCCATCGAGCTGCATGAAGGACAGGCGGCTGGTGAGGTGATCAGACGACATGGGGAGCTCCTGCGACCCGCAACACCATGTGCTGGTGCTCCACCATATGGAACGTGTCCTTAGTTAACGAAGGATCAATGCCGCAGCCTATTTTTGTGAAAACCTCGCGGAGCGGACGTGTTTCTCTGCGTCATTCGTCTAAGGACTAGGCAAATCAGGCGCCCGAGGTCTCGTAACGGTCAAGGAACGCCTCGACCGGCAAGGCGCGGAAATCGGCAAGTGCCTTGCGAAGATGCAGGTGGTCCCAGTCCCACCAGCCGAGCGCCATCAGCCGCTCTGCGACCTGTTCGGGGAAGCGGCGGCGGATCGGCCGGGCCGGGTTGCCGGCGACGATGGTGTAGGGTGCGACGTCCTTGGTGACGATCGCGCCGCCGGCGACGACGGCGCCCGTGCCGATGCTGCGGCCGGGCAGGATGATGGCGCCATGCCCGATCCAGACGTCATGGCCGATGGTCACCGGCGTCGAGCGGCGCCAGTCGAAGAAGGCGGCATCGTCCTCCGCATCCTCGAAATAGGCGCTGGCGCGATAGGTGAAATGCGACTGGCTGGCCCGCTGCATCGGATGGTTGCCGGGGTTGATCCGGGTCATCGCCGCGATCGAGCAGAACTTGCCGATGGTCGTGTAGATGATGTTGGAATCGTTCACGACATAGGAGTAGTCGCCCATCGTCGACTCGACGAAGGAGGTCCGCGCCCCGATCTCGGTGTAGCGCCCCAGCGTCGCCTCCCGGACGACCGCCGTCTCATGGATCACCGGTTCGAGCCCGAGCTTCTTGGCGGCCATGGGGTGTCTCCGTCCTGGGGGGATCGCCGGCCCGGTCGTCAGCGGCCGAGCGGAAAGGCGTCGATGATGCGGAAGCGGCCGGCCCGGTCGTCCTGCCGGAACAGAGCGAGGCGGTCGATGGCGACCGGCCCGGCAGGGACGGCGCGCGCATGGGCCTCTGTCAGGGCCCGGGCGACGGCGGGCGCCTCATCCGGCGGGAGCGCCCCGGTCAGCGTCATGTGGAAGCGGAAGGCGTCGCCGACATAAGGATAGCCATAGGCGTCGAGATGGGCGCGCTCGGCCGGGTTCAGCGGGCTGGCGAGGCGCCGCTCCCGATCAGCCTGTGTGAGCGGTGCGCGAAACGGCTCGAAGGCCTGGACGATGCCGAAGGCCAGCGCCTGCAGCGCCGGGCTCGGCTCGCTCGGCGTCAGCGCGACGAAGCGGCCAAGCGAGGTGACTTTGAGGCCGGCCAGAGACACCGCCGTGCAGCCAAGGGCGATCTGCCGGGCGAAGGCCCGCAATTCACCCTCGCTGCGACCGCCGGCCAGCTCGAAGGGCGCCTTCAGCGTCGCGTGGAAGCCGTAGCGGCGCGGCTCGGCGGTGCGGTCCGGCCAGAGCTGCGCGTCGCAGCCGGGCGGGACAGCGAAGGCGATCTCCTCGCCCGTGAAGGCGTCGTAGCCCAGCGTCGCGCAGCCGAAGCGCCAGAGCGCGCTGTCGACGGCGGGCGCGTAATAGAGGGCGTAGCGCGGGCCGCTCAAAACGCGCGCTCGCCCTTCGACCAGACCGCCGCGATCACGGGCGTCGGTCCCAGCGCCCTGAAGCGGACGAGATCGGCCCGCAGCCCGGTCTTGAGATGGCCGCGATCCTTCAGGCCGAGGATGTCGGCGACCTTCCAGGTGACCATGCCCATGGCGTCGGGCAAGCCGAGTCCATGGTCGTTGTGCAGCTTGAGCACGGCCTGGAGCAGGCTGGCGGGCACATAGTCGGAGGAGAGGCCGTCGAGCAGACCCTTCTCGGCCAGTTCGGAGACCGACACGCCGCCGGAATGGGAGCCGCCGCGCACGACGTTCGGCGCGCCGGCGATCGTCGCGAGCCCGCGCTGCTTGGCGGCGGCGGCGGCCTCGACGGTGGTCGGGAATTCCGAGATCACCGCACCCGAGGCGAGGCCATCCTCGACATGCTCGATCGTGGTGTCGTCATGGGTCGCGATCGGGATGCCGCGGGCGCTGAACAGCGCGACCACCGCCTGCCAGTTGCGGCCGACATTGGCGGCGCCCTCCTGCTGGCGGGTGGCGACGTCCTCCTCGAACTCGGCCTCGGTCTTGCCGTTGCCGATGGCATAGGTCCGCAGGTGCTCGATGTTGCGCCACTGGCGCTGGCCCGGGGTGTGGTCCATCAGCGAGACCAGCTGCACGAGCGCATCGTCCTGATAGGGCTCGATGTCCCTGAGCAGGTCGGGGCTCGTCAGCTCGCAGCGCATGTGGATGCGGTGGTCGATGCGGAAGACGCCTTCCGCCTGGCCCTGGGCGAGCGAGGTCATCACATCGGCGAAGATGTCCTTGCGGTAGTCCTTGGCGGAGAAGGGCGTGCCGGCGCAGATCGCGTCATAGACCGTGGTCACGCCGGCCGCCGCCATCTGCGCGTCATGGACCAGCGCGGCGGCGAGCCCGTTCGGCCAGAAGACCTTGGGCCGCGGCATGAAGTGCTTTTCCATGTTGTCGGTGTGCATCTCGACGAGGCCGGGCGCGACATAGTCGCCGCCCGCGTCGACGGCGCCGGGCAGTGAGGAGAGCCCCTGGTCGACGGCCGTGATGACGCCGTTCTCGAAGGCGATCGTGCCCGTGACGATCTCGTCCTCGAGGATCAGGCGGGCATTGGTCAGAACGGTCTGCATCAGGCGGCCTTCCGGAAAGCGGTGATGTCGAGATAGCGCGTCGCGACCTTCTCGCGCACGGCCTCGTCGTGGAAAATCCCGACAATGGCGGAGCCATTGGTACGGGCTTCCGCGATGAGTTCGACCACGACGTCGCGGTTGGCGGCGTCGAGAGAGGCGGTCGGCTCGTCGATCAGCATGATGGCGGAGGGGTCGACGAAGGAACGCGCGATGTTGACGCGCTGCTGCTCGCCGCCGGAGAAGGTCGCCGGCGCGAGGTTCCAGAGGCGCTCGGGCAGGTTGAGCCGGGCGAGCATCGTCTTGGCCCGTTCGCTCGCCTGATCGGGCGAGATGCCGCGCGCCAGAAGCGGGTCGCGCACGATGTCGAGCGCGCTGACGCGCGGGATCACGCGCAGGAACTGCGAGACGAAGCCGAGCGTGCGGCGGCGGATGTCCAGCACCGTACGCGGAACGGCGGTGACAATGTCGACCGGCCGGCCGGCATGGGTGATGTGGATATGGCCCGCGCTCGGCAGATAATTGCCGTAGAGGATGCGCAGCAGGCTCGACTTGCCGGCGCCGGACGCGCCCGCGAGCACGAGGGCCTCGCCGGCCTCGACGCTGAAATTGACGTCGTCGAAGACGGGCAGCCGGACGCCGCCCTGATTGTGCAGGGTGAAGGCCTTGGTGACGTTCTCGACGCGAATCATCGTGGTCATGGGATCAGGCCTTGGAGGGTGGCGGTGACGCCGGCGTGACGGGCGTGCGTTGGGTGGTCGAGGTGCCCGGCGGCGGGGCGGCCTTGGCCGGCCGGCCCAGCAGGGTCCGTTCGACATCCAGCCCGCTCGGCTGCCGGTCCGCCTCGCCGGAGACAGGGCTCGGGACGGCCCGAGGGCCGAAACCCGACCATTGGGGCTGGATGAAGCCGCTCATACGGTCAGCACCGCCGAGGTGAGGAGTTGCGTGTAGGCATGGTGCGGGTCGTCGAGAACCTGGTCGGTCAGGCCCTGCTCGACGACATGGCCGTCCTTCATCACCATCAGCCGGTCGGTGAGAAGCCGCGCCACGGCGAGGTCGTGCGTGACGATGATCGCCGCCAGGCCGAGATCGCGGACCAGCACGCGCAGCAGGTCGAGCAGGCGGGCCTGGACCGAGACGTCGAGGCCGCCGGTCGGCTCGTCCATGAAGACGAGGCGGGGTTCCGAGACGAGCACCCGGGCGATCTGCAGGCGCTGCTGCATGCCGCCCGAGAACTGGCGCGGCCGGTCGTCGATGCGGGCACCGGCGATCTCGACGCGGGCGAGCCAGTCGAGCGCGCGCTCGCGGATCTGGCCGTAGTGGCGATCGCCGCGATCCATCAGCCGTTCGCCGACATTGCCGCCGGCCGAGACATCCATGCGCAGGCCGTCGCGCGGGTTCTGGTGGACGATGCCCCAGGCGGTGCGCATCAGCTGCCGGCGCTCCTGCTCGGGCACCGAGTAGATGTCGAGCGGCGCCGACCCGCCGCGGAACAGCACCTCGCCCTCGTCGGGACGGTCGATGCCGGCGAGGCAGCGCAGCAGGGTCGATTTGCCGGAGCCGGATTCGCCGACGATGCCGAGCACCTCGCCCGGCCAGAGGTCGAAGGAAACGCCCTCACAGCCGATGCGCTCGCCATAGAAGCGCGAGACGCCGGCGGCGGAGAGCAGCGGGGCGGGTTCGAGGGCGGTGGCGGGAGGAGAGACGTGGAGGGTCATGACGTGCTCTCCTCGCTGGCGACCAGGCCGCTCGCCGCCGCATCGCCGAGCATCGCGCCGCGATGGCCGGCGGCGCGGCGCGTCTCGCAATGGTGGCTGTCCGAGCAGACGAACATCCGGCTGCCCTGGTCGTCGATCACGACCTCGTCGAGATAGCTGTCGGTGGCGGCGCAGAGCGCGCAGGGCTCGTTCCAGCTCTGGATGCGGAAGGGGTGGTCCTCGAAATCGAGGCTGCGCACGCTGGTGTGGGGCGGGAGCGCATAGATGCGCTTCTCGCGGCCGGCGCCGAAGAGCTGGAGTGCCGGCGACATGTGCATCTTCGGGTTGTCGAATTTGGGGATGGGCGAAGGCGCCATGATGTAGCGGCCGTTGATCATGACCGGATAGTCATAGGTCGTCGTCACCTCGCCGAAGCGGGCGATGTTCTCGTAGAGCTTCACCTGCATCAGCCCGTATTCGGCCCAGGCGTGCATCTTGCGGGTCTCGGCCTCACGCGGCTCGAGTTTGCGCAGCGGTTCCGGCTGGGGGACCTGGTAGACCATGATCTGCCCGGCCTGGAGCGGTGCCTCGGGGATGCGGTGGCGGGTCTGGATGATCGTGGCCTGCTCGGTGGCTTCCGTGGTGCGGGCGTCGGCGGTCTTCTCGAAGAAGCGGCGGATCGAGACGGCGTTGGTGGTGTCGTCGGCGCCCTGGTCGATGACCTTCAGCGTGTCCTGGGGGCCGATGATCGCCGCCGTGACCTGGATGCCGCCGGTGCCCCAGCCGCGGGCGAGCGGCATCTCGCGCGAGCCGAACGGCACCTGGTAGCCCGGCACGGCCACGGCCTTGAGCAGGGCGCGGCGGATCATCCGCTTCGTCTGCTCGTCGAGATAGGCGTAGTTGTAGGCGGGGCTGGTCTCGTCGCCCGGCAGGGTCTGGTGAACAGTCATTCCGCGGCCTCCGGCAGTGTCTCGGGTTCGGCTGCGAGGCGCGCCTCGCGCTCGCGGCGGATGCGGCGGATCAGTTCGAGCTCGCCCTGGAAATCGACATAGTGCGGCAGCTTCAGATGCTCGACGAAGCCGGCCGCCTCGACATTGTCGGAGTGATAGAGGACGAACTCGTCCTGCTGGGCCGGGTACTCGGCCGCCTCGCCGAATTCGCGGGCCTTGAGGGCGCGGTCGACGAGCGACATCGACATGGCCTTGCGCTCGCTATGGCCGAAGGCCAGGCCGTAGCCGCGGGTGAACTGCGGCGGAACGTCCTTTGAGCCGGCAAACTGGTTGACCATCTGGCACTCGGTCAGGGTGATCTCGCCGAGATCGACCGCGAAGCCGAGTTCCTCGGGCACGAACTCGACCGAGACCTCGCCGACACGGATCTCGCCCACGAAGGGATGGTTGCCGCCGAAGCCGCGCTGGACGGAGTAGCCGAGCCCGAGGAGGAAGCCCTCGTCGCCGCGCGCCATCGCCTGCAGGCGGACGTCGCGGTCGGCCGGGAAGGAGACCGGCTCACGGGTCAGATCGAAGGGGCGCGGGTCGCCCTCGGGCGCAACCTCGGGCTCCATCAGCCCCTCGGCGCCGAGGATGTCGGGCACGCGGGGCATATGGGCGTCGAGGGGAGATGCGACAGGCTCGGGCTCGAGCCGGGCATTGCCTGCCGCATCCGGGCCTGATCCGCCTTCGTTGTCCATCAGCGCGAAATCGAACAGCCGGTGGGTGTAGTCGTAGGTCGGGCCCAGAACCTGCCCGCCGGGCAGATCCTTGTAGGTCGCCGAGACGCGGCGGCGGATCGCCATCTTCGCGGTGTCCACCGGCTCCGACGAGCCGAAGCGGGGCAGGGTGGTGCGATAGGCGCGCATCAGGAAGGCGGCCTCGATGACGTCGCCCTGCGCCTGCTTCAGCGCCAGCGCCGCGAGGTCGGCATCATAGAGCGAGCCCTCGTTCATGACGCGCGCGCAGGCCAGCGCCTGCTGCTCGCGAATCTGGGCGACGCTGATCTCCGGAACGGCCGCGTCGCCGCGGCGCGCTTCCGCGACGCGCTCATGGGTGGCGAGGATGGCGGCTTCGCCGCCTTTGACCGCGACATACATCAGGCCGCCCCTCCGATTTGCGTGGAGCGCGGCAGGCCGATGACGCCGTCGGCATGGGCCAGCAGCAGATCGACGCCGAGCGGGTAGGCGGCGTTGTTGGCCGCGACCTCGGCCCAGAAGCCCGGCCGTAGCCCCGCCGGGGCGATGTCGCACCGGGTCGCGATGCCCGGGCCCGAGAGCGTCACCGCCTCGCCACCGTCGAAGGCGGAGCACTGCACGATGATCGTCGTCGACCGATCGGGGAACTGGTCGTTGCCCGGATCGAAATCCGTCAGCCGCGGCGCCAGTGCGGCGCCATCGATGACGGCGAAGGCGGCCCGGCGCGGTTCCTCGACGAGGGCTGCTCCGCAATGGAAGCGCAGCCAGGCGCCGGCCGGGCCGTCGCGCAGCGCAGATCAGCAGGGCGGTCGCCGTCGCCGCATGCAGTCCCTCGGGCGGCGCGATGCCGCCACTGATCACCTGCCGCGTGCCGGGCTCCGACAGGGCGCCGAGCAAGGCGCGGAAGGCGGCCTGGGACTGGAAGACGGGGTCGGTGAAGCCCGCGCCGATGAGGGTGTCGGCCGCCATCACGCGCCCCTGACGAGAGTGAAGAAATCGACCTTGGTCGCGGCGGCCTGGCGCGAGGCGAGCTCGCGGGCCGCGCCCTGGCGGGCGGCGAGGTCACTGACGGCCCTGTGCAGGGGCGAGTTCGCCTCCTCGCGCTGGAGCCTGGCGTCGAGGATGGCGGCGAGGCGCGCCTTGCGGGCGTCGCGACCCAGCGCATAGGAGAAGCCCATCGGCCCGTCGGAGAGCCTGACGACGCAGCGCGTCACGGTCGCCTCGCCGAGGTTGAAGCGGCGGCCGGCGCCCCCGGCGCGGCCTTCGACCATCACCGTGCCGGTCTCGGGGGCCTTGAGCAGATCGTGGCGGGGCAGCTCTGGCCCGACCAGTTCGGCGATCTCTGCCCGGCTGGCGCGGGCGAGGATCGCCATCCAGCGCTGCCTGTCGATGGTGTGTGCCGTCATCGTCGCCTGCCGTCTGGCTGTTTGGGAATGTCTAGACTATAATAGGTCGCCTACCTGGAAAGGTCTATACATTTTGAATGACAGTTTTTTGACCGAACATCCGGGCGCCGACGTCGGTGCGCCCGATAACGGGACCGCCTGGCGTCGGATCGCCGACGATCTGTCGGCGGCGATCGCCCGCGGCGACCATGCCACCGGCGACACGCTGCCGGCGGCCACGGCGCTCGCGGAGCGCTATGGCGTGCACCGCCACACGGTGCGCCAGGCTTTCCGACATCTGGCCGAGCAGGGGCTGGTCACGGTGTCGCGGGGGCGCGGCACGCAGGTGAGCCCGCGGCGCGTCGCCTACCCGCTCGGCCGGCGCGTCAGCATGCGGGCCAATCTCGGCCGGCTCGGGCTCGTCGGCTCCAGCCGGACGCTGTCGGCCGCGCAGGTCGAGGGGGAGGCGGATATCTGCGCGACCCTCGGGCTCGAGGACGGTGCCCGTCTGTGGCGTGTCGAGGGGCTGAGCCTGGCCGACGGCACGCCGATGGGCACGGGTACGCACTGGCTGTCGGTCGTGCGCTTTCCGGATTTCGATGCGGCGTTCCGGGATGGCGGAGCCTCGATGACGGCCGCACTCAAGGCCTATGGCATCACCGACTATGTCCGCCTGTCGACGCGGCTGACGGCCCGGCTCGCCAGCGAGCGCGAGGCCGAACTGTTGCAAGTCGAGCCGGGGGCGCCGGTGATGGTCTCGGCCGCCGTCGATGCGCTGCCGGACCTGACGCCGATTCATCTCGTCAGCAGCGTCTTCGCTGGCGAGCGCATGGAGATGGTGGTCGAGCCCTTCGCGGAGTGACGCCCGGATCTTCGTCCGAGCGTCACTCCGATTTCAGGTCGCGCGCTGGCCGATGATGGCGAAGCGCAGCTTGGCCGAAATGAAGTCGATCGCGGTGACGGCGGCGAGGATCAGCAGGATCAGGAAGGAGACCTGCTGCCATTCGAGCGTGCGGATCGTCTCGGCGAGGTAGAGCCCGATGCCGCCGGCGCCGACGATGCCGATGATGGTCGAGGAGCGGGTGTTGGATTCGATGTAGTAGAGCACCTGGCTCGCGATCACCGGCAGGACCTGCGGGATCAGGCCGAAGCGGATCTCGTGGAGCTTGTTGCCGCCCAGCGAGGTGACGCCCTCGACCGGCTTGCGGTCGGCGGATTCGATGGCTTCCGAATAGAGCTTGCCGAAGGCGCCGATGTCGCTGGTCATGATGGCGAGCATGCCGGCAAAGGGTCCCAAACCTACGACATTGACCCAGATCAGCGCCCAGATCAGCGCATCGACGCCGCGCACCGTGTCCATCGAGCGACGTGCCAGGAAATGGACAACACGGTTGGCGACGACGTTCTTGGCGGCGAGGAAGCCGAGCGGAAAGGCGAGGATCGCGGCCAGGATCGTGCCGAGGAAGGCGATGGCGATGGTCTCGATCAGGGCCTTGAAGAAGAGCATGCCCCGCGCCCACGAGCCGGGATCGGGGGGCAGCATCAGCACGACGAAGGTGCCGAGATTGCCGAAGCCGCCGACGAGGCGCCAGAACGACACCTCCAGCGTGGAAAGCCCGTAGACGAACAGGCCCACGAGACCGACGACGACGGCGATCGTGGTCAGGCGCGTGCGCAGCGAACCGTCGATCGCGGCCTTATGACGTTCGGCCAGCGCGGCGCGGTCGGAGGCGGAGAGGGCGAGGGTCATTTGCCTTGCTCCAGGCTGAGCAGCGCGTGGCGCAGGCGCTCGGTGCCGTAGTCGATCAGCATGACGGTGACGATGATCAGCAGCAGGATCGCGCTGACATCGGTGAAGTAGAACTTGCGGATGGCCTCGATCAGATCCTGGCCGATCCCGCCGGCGCCGACGAAGCCCATGATCGAGGCGCCGCGGACATTGATCTCGAAGCGCAGCAGCGAATAGCTGGCGAAGTTGGACAGGACCTGCGGCACCACCGCATAGCGGATGACCTGCCACCAGCCGGCCCCGGTCGCGGTGAGGCCGTCGACCGGCTTCATGTCGATGTTCTCGACGACCTCGGAGAACAGCTTGCCCATCGCGCCCATGGTGTGGATCGCGATGGCGAGCACGCCGGGCAGGGGGCCGAGCCCGAAGGCGATGACGAAGATCAGCGCGAACACGAGTTCCGGCACCGTCCGGCAGAATTCGAGATAGCGCTTGGTGACGAAGCGCAGCCAGCCCGACCGGCCCAGATTGGCGGCCGCGACGAAGCAGAGCAGGAAGCCGCCGACAACGCCCAGAACGGTGCCGGTATAGGCGATCAGGATCGTCTGCCAGAGCAGCTTGAGCCAGCCCTCGAGCCCCCAGAACCACTCCGCCATATCGGCGCCGAAGGTCGCGAGCCGAAGTGTCGGCATCGTGTCGAGGATGTATTTCGGGAAGCGCCAGACGTTCTCGAAGAACTTGACAGGGTTTGCTTCCGAGCCGATCGCCGCGGCCACCACGCAGGCGGCGAAGATCGCGACGCCGATCAGCGTCTGCCGGCGCTTCACCGCCATCTCACGCCGGTAGAGATCGGCATGGGCGAGGATCGTCGGATCGTTGCGGTCGATCGCGAGGGTCATGTCGGGATGGGTCCGTCAGCCAAGTCGCGGGCGGGCCCCTCTCGCAAAGCGAAAGGGGCCCGGGCGGTCAGGCGGTCAGCTGCGCTTCTTGCGGAGGTCGTCGACGAACTTCTGAAGTTCGATGGTGACGTTGTAATCCTCGTGCTTCATCGGGGCGAAGCCGGGGGACTTGCCGTCGGACAGCTTGTCGAAGGCAGCCTTGTCCTTGGTCTGCATCTCGAAGAAGGCCTTCGAGATCGCGGACTTCAGCTCGGCAGGCATCGACGACAGCATGGCGTAGGGCGAGCCGGGGATCTTGTCCGACTTGAAGACGATCTTGAAATCGTCCTTCTTGACCATGTTCTTGTTGGCCATGCGCGACAGGTTGGAGTCCTGGTCCGAATTCCACCAGTTGAAGCCGATGTCGCAGGTGCCCTGCTGCACGGCCATGACGGCGTTCTCGTGGCTGCCGGCATTGACCATCTTGCTGAAGAACTTGTCCGGCTCGATTTTCATCTTGGCCATGGAGTACAGCGGCACGTTGTTGCCCGAGGTCGAGTTGGGATCGACGAGGCAGAGGTTCTTGCCCTTGAAGTCTTCCAGCTTGGTGCCCGCCGCATCCTTCTTGGCATAGGCGACAGCGTAATAGCCGGTCGAGCCGTCGAAGGCGCGCAAGGTCGCGAAAGGCTCGACGCCGCCGTTCGAGACGGTCCAGGCGCGGACGTAGGAGGAGGGACCATACTCACCGATATGGATGTTGCCGGCGCGCTGACCTTCGATCACGGCGGCGTAGTCGTTGGCGACGCGGACCGTCACCTTCACGCCGAGTTCCTTGGTCAGATAGGCCGCGAACGGCGCATAGCGCTCGGTCACGCCCGAGGCGTTCTCGGCGGGAACCACGGCGAAGACGAGTTCGGGGTACTTCGCCTTCCAGTCCTGCGCGAAGGCGGGAGTGGCGAGCGCGGCGGCCAGGCCGGCAGCGGCGAGCGTCAGGCTTTGACGACGGGTCAGCATGGGGTGCTCCTGGTGGATGGTGGGTCTGCGGGTGTCCGGTACCCCGATCGTTCGGGGACGGATGTCAGGCGGCGGTCTGCCGCGCCTCTTCGCTGGCGATCGCCTCGAGCTGGTCGAGGGCCTCGGCGCCGGCATCCTTGGCCTCGATGCCGTAGAGCTTGGCCGCGACCTCGCTGGTGAGCTGGTGCGGCGGGCCGTCGAAGACGACCTTGCCGGCGGCCATGCCGATCAGCCGGTCGCAGTATTTCGACGCGATATCGAGGTGATGCAGGTTCGAGACGACGGTGATGCCGTCCTCGCGGTTGATCCGGAACAGCGCATCCATCACCACCTGGGTGTTGCGCGGATCGAGCGAGGCGATCGGCTCGTCGGCGAGGATGATCTGCGGCTCCTGGACCAGCGCGCGGGCGATGGCGACACGCTGCTGCTGGCCGCCGGAGAGGGTTTCGGCGCGCTGGGCGAGGAGATGGCCCATGTCGAGACGCTCGAGGGCCGCGATGGCGCGGATCTTGTCGTCGCGGGAGAAGCTCTTGACCAGGGTCAGGGCGGCGGAGCGGTGGTTGAGCCGGCCGAGCAGGACGTTGGTGAGGACGTCGAGGCGGCCGACGAGGTTGAACTGCTGGAAGATCATCGCCGTGTCGCGGCGCCAGCGGCGCAGCGCCGCGCCCTTGAGGGCGGTGACGTCGCGGTCGCCGGAGACGATGCGACCCTCGCTGGGGTCGGCGAGCCGGTTGAGCATGCGCAGCAGGGTCGACTTGCCCGCTCCCGACCGGCCGATGATGCCGACCATCTCGCCCCGGGGGATGGACAGCGTGACGTTGTCGACAGCGGCATTGGTGCCGAAGCGCTTGGTCAGGCCTTCGATGCGCAGCATGATCGCGGTCCCGCGTTCAGGGGCGAGCATGAGTTTAGCCCGAGGCAAGTCATGCCGCCGGGTTCACGCTCTCTGATGACGGACTGCTAACCAGCGCAGATGACAGACAGGTGACGGCTGTCGTGGATGTCAGGCGCCCCGCAGGAGCAGATCGACGCAGTCGCGGACATAGGCGGCGCGGAGGTCAGGCGGCGTCTGCTCGACGTTCATCAGGGCCCGATGCTGATGGAAGCCGCGGAGCATGCCGACGAACTGCTCGGCCAGCACCCGGGTGCGCGCCTCGTCGAGCGGCCGGGCGAGGCCATCACCGAGATGTGAACGCTGCAGCAGAAGCGTCGAAAGGTCGTCGATGATGCGCAGGGCCCCGGCCTCATAGGCGGCTCGGCCGAGGTCGGGGAAGCGCGTCGCGGCGCTCATGACGAGGCGGTGGAGATCGAGCGAATGCGGGTCCAGCATCATCGTCAGCGTCTCCTCGCCGAGCCTGACGAGGGCGCTGCGGAGGTCCGTTTCCGCCATTGGCCGACGCAGCGGAATCGTCAGCTTTTCAGCGAGTTGCGTGCAGATCGCGCGGAACAGCGCGTCCTTGTCGGCGAAGTGGCTGTAGATGGTCTGCTTGGAGACCCCGGCCCGCTGCGCGATCTGGTCGAGCGTCACGCGCTCGTAGCCTTCGGCGAGGAACATGTCGGACGCGGCGCGGATGATCGCGCGGCGCTTGTCCGGCCGCGCTCTGGACGGCAAGCATCTTGCTTCCGTCGCGCTTGAAGCAGAAGCTTCCGGGTCGGCAGGTTCTGTCACGGTGCTGCCCATCGGGCCCCTTATCAAACTGGACCGTCCAGTCTAGAATAGTCACGTCGTATTGGAGCGTCCAGTTCAATGAAGCGGTTTGTCTATCTGCTCCTGCTCGTCGGCCTCGTGGGCGGTGGCTACTACGGTTATCGCCACTACGAGAAGATGAAGGCTCCGCCCCAGGCGGCGGCCCCGGCTGCGCCGCGTCCGGCCGTGCCGGTCGAGGTGGCGAAGATCGAACGCGGAACCGTGAACGAGGAGGTCGAGGCGCTGGGCACGCTCGCCGCCGACGAGTCGGTGGTGATCGCGCCGGAGATCGCGGGCCGGGTCATCGCGCTGGGCTTCAAGGAGGGCGAGCGGGTCGAGAAGGGTCAGGTGCTCGTCAAGCTCGACACCGCGATCCTCGACGCCGAACTCAAGCAGCAGCAGGCCGATCTCGGACTGGCGCGCGACACCTTCGAACGCAACCGCTCGCTCAGCCAGCGCGGAGTCGGCACGCAGGTCGCTCTCGACGAGGCGACCGCCAAGCTCGCCTCCGCCGAGGCGCGGGTGCAGCTCTCGAAAGCGAAGCTTGCCCAATCGACGCTGGTCGCGCCGTTCAACGGCGTCGTCGGCCTGCGCGCGGTCAGCGTCGGCGACTTCGTCGCCGTCGGCAAGCAGCTGATCACGCTCACCAATATCGATCCGATCAAGGTCGACTTCCGCGTGCCCGAGATTTTCCTGGCCCAGGTCAAGCTGGGCCAGACGATCAGCCTCAAGGTCGACGCGGTCCCCAACAAGGACTTCCAGGGCCAGATCTTCGCGGTCGATCCGGTCGTCGACATCAATGGTCGCGCGATCCGGCTGCGCGCCACCGTGCCCAACCGAGACCTCGTGCTGAAGCCGGGTCTCTTCGCCCGTGTCACCATCGTCGTCGACCAGCGTGAGAATGCGATGCTGATCCCCGAGTCCGCGGTCGTGCCGGACGGAGGGCGAAGCGCGTCGCCGTGGAACTCGGCAAGCGCCTGCCCGGCAAGGTCGAGGTTCTGAAGGGTCTGACGCCGCAGATGCAAGTGGTCAGTTCCGGGCAGATGCGGCTGCGGGACGGATCCAACGTCTCGATCAAGAACGCTCCGCCGCCCGTGCAGACCAGCGCCCTGCCCGTCGCGCCGACGAGCCCCTGAGCCGAGTGCCCGCGCCATGAGCCTCTTTGCCCTCTTCGTCCGCCGCCCGGTCTTCTCGACCGTGCTGAGCCTGCTCGTGCTGCTGATCGGCGCGGTGTCCTACACGCGCCTGACGGTGCGCGAGTATCCGAACATCGACGAGCCGGTCGTCTCGGTGCGGACCGACTACTCCGGCGCCAGCGCCGAGATCATCGAAACCCAGGTCACCCAGATCCTCGAGAACTCGATCGCGGGTATCGAGGGCATCGAGATCATCTCGTCGACGAGCCGGCAGGAACGCAGTTTCATTTCCGTCCGCTTCCGTCCGGACGTCGATCCCGACGTCGCCGCGTCCGACGTGCGCGACCGCGTCAGCCGCGTGCGCGGGCGCATGCCGACCGAGATCGACGAGCCGATCATCGCTAAGGTCGAGGCGGATGCGCAGCCCATTCTGTTCCTGTCGCTGATCAGCAAGCGGCACAGCCCGCTCGAACTCACCGACTTCGCCGATCGCTTCATCACCGACCGTGTGCAGAACATCACCGGCGTAGCCGAGGTGCAGATCCGCGGCGAGCGGCGCTATGCCATGCGCATCTGGCTCGATCGGGCGCGCATGTCGGCCTACAACATCACGGTCCAGGAGATCGAGGCGGCGGTCCGCGCCCAGAATGTCGAAATTCCCTCGGGCCGCATCGAGAGCAACAACCGCGAATTCACGGTTCTGTCCCAGACCGGGCTGACGACGCCGGAGCAGTTCCAGCAGATCGTCGTCAAGGACGCCAACAACTTCCCGATCAAGCTGCGCGACGTTGCGCGCGTCGAACTGGGCGCGCTGGCCGAGCGCAACGCCGCCTGGTTCTCCGGCAACCCCTCCGTGACGATCGGCATCGTCAAGCAGGCCACCGCCAATCCGCTCGACGTCTCCAAGGGCATCCGCGCCGCGCTGCCGGAGATCATCGACGATCTGCCGGACGGGATGACGATCGCGACCTCCTATGACAGCT
>LNFM01002711.1_pt1 | contig 36558 bp, 33 predicted proteins | sample 596031 | NCBI WGS metagenome assembly LNFM01 (sample SAMN04254537, study PRJNA301005) | activated carbon metagenome | isolation source: dual media filters at the Ann Arbor, Michigan drinking water treatment plant | place: USA: Ann Arbor | reverse complement strand
CTCCGCCCACACGGCCTCGGCCTCGGCGCGGTTCGATGAGGCGCGCAAGCGCCGCGTGGGCAGCGAATTAGCGCTGGTGCTGTCGGGAAAATGGCCGATGAGCTGCGTCAATCCGGCTGTTTTACAAAGCACGGCGCTGCAACGGTGGCAGCCGATCGGGCTGGGCCGCGGACCCAACTCGTAAGCTGCGCCTTGGGGAAGGCGCGGCCTTCCCCTGGCCGCCATCCGCAAAGGGCGGAAAGGCCCTTTGGTACGCCTACCCCACCCGGACATGCCCTGGCGCCGGCCGCAGCTTGCCCGCCGTCGCCGCCCAATGGCCATCCACCGGCAGAAAACCCGCCTTCTCGTAGAGTGTCCGGCAGAGGATATTGGCGTCGGTCTCCACCATCATCCCCCGCGCCACGCCATGTTCGAGGATGAGTTCGGCGGCCAGTGTCGCGATCGCGCAGGCCTCCACCTCCAGCCCCAGCACGCGGCAGCTCATCACATATTGGGTGAAGGCCGCGCCATCGATCAGGGCGACGCAGACCAGGCCGTATTGGGTGAAGTTGTCCGCCACCTCGAAGGCCTCGATCCGCCCGCCGCCGGCGAGGAAGGCGTGCATCTCCTCGGGCGACCAGCGCCGACCGGTGGTGTTGAACTGGTTGGATTTGTTCAGCAATTCGAAGGCGCGGGGGTATCGCGGATGGTCGGCCGCGGTGATCGTCAGCCGCGTCATCGCAACACCCAGCCCGGCCAGGAACTCCTCGCGCGGCATCTGCGCGCGCGCCTCCTCGCGCTGGGTCTGGGCCTGGATCATCTCGGTGCGGCGGCCGGCTTCCTCGGTGATGGCGGCGACCTGGAGCTCCGGCGCCCAGAGCAGGATCCGGCGGATGTAGTAGAGGTCCTGGCCCAGCACCCGGATATCGGGATGCGCGCCCTGCACCGCCGCGCGTTCGACGGGATTGTCGTCGATGAACAGCGCGCTGCGGGCCAGCAGGTTGCAGTCGGCCAGCACCGCCGCGACATTGCCGGGCTTGGGGTCCCAGTTGATCCGTACGCTCGCGAATTCCTCCAGCGGCAGCTTGTCGCCGATGACATCGGGCCAGAGCCTGCGGATCGTCGCCTCGTCATTGCGGCTGACGATGGCCAGCAGGATGCCGCGGCGCTTGAGCATGGTCAGCGCCTCGATGATGCCCAGCGGCCAGCCTTCGAGCAGGGCGGGGTTGTCCACCCCCTCCTCGGCGATCACACCGCGCCAGAGCGTGTCATCGAGGTCGATGATGACCAGCTTGACGCTGTCCTGCTGGCGGATGGTGCGCAGCATCGCCGCCGCCTCGGTCCAGATCGCCAGGATGAACTCGTCGGACTTGATCTCGTGCATCCGCATGATCGAGGCGGGCGGGTGCAGCCGGTTGCGGTCGCGGGGGTAATCCCAGTCCGAGATGAACACGTTGTGGCTGTTCATCGCGATGATGTCGTCCTGGATGTGGCGGCGGCCGATGGTGGCGGCGATGCCGTCGAAATCCAGGACATAGGTGTTGGGGTGGGTGGCCGCGCGCTCGGCGATCACCGCATTGAGGCGGGCGACGAACCAGGCGGGGTTGCGCGCGTCGTTCTGCGGCAGCAGCCGGCCCATGGAATTCTGCTGCGGCAGGAGGAAATTGGCGATGAAGGTGGGCAGGCCATGCGCCGCGCCATAGCCGGTCGAGCCGTTGAGCATGTGCATCAGCCGCAGCTCGGATTCGGCCAGCGCCCGCTCATAAGCCGCGAGGTCGGCATGGCGCAGGTTGAAGAACATCCCCTCCGGCATCACGCTGCGCAGCGGCAGGGCGACGAGCTGGAAGGCATAGGCACCGATGGGGTGCGGCGGCTGGCCGGGCAATTCACCCACGAAATTATAGGTGAGATGATCGCAGCCGGCGCCGGCGAACACGCGCTCGCAGAAATGGCTGAGGCCCCCGGCGAAGCAGGAGCCCACGATCAGCACGCGGCCGACAGGGAGTGCTGCGCGGGCGAGGTCCACGGGCGTGCGGAAGCGGTGGTCATTGTGTTGCAGCCAATGGGCCTGGGGCATGGGCACCCCGCGCTCATCATGCTCCAGGGCGGCATCCATCAAGGGCTCCTGTGGTCGAAGGGCCGGGCAAGCCCGGCTTCCCGCGCCACACATCACCGATGCCGCGATTTGTCCACCGGGCGGCGGGTTGGATCAGCTCGGGCTGCTGGTGCCAGCCGTCGCCGCCAGCAGGCTCTCCACCGGGTCCCACAGCAGGGCCTGCTGGGTCAGGGTCTGGTCGGCGACATGCACCTCGCCGCGCGCGACGGTGCGGCCACCCAGCCGCTCGTAGAACCAGCGCGAGGGATTGTCGGCCAGCACCCAGACGACGGCATTGCGGCAATGCAGGGCGTGGAGGTGGGCGGCCATGGCGCGCATCAGCCGCCGGCCGATGCCCTGTTCGCGCCAGTCGTCGAGAATATAGAGGGTCTCCACCTCGCCCTCGGCCATCTCGGGCCGGCGGGAGCGGCCACCGGTGACGAAGCCCACCACCAGCCCGCCCGGGGGCGCGCGGGTGCCTTCGGGCATGTCCTCCTCGCCAGCCACCGCCACGAAGGCGGCGTGACCATGCTGCCGGCCGGCGATGCCGCGCTGATAGGCGGCGGCCTCGCGCACGGCGGAGAGCCTGGAGAGGTAGGCCTCGGGCAGGATGCCGGCATAGGCGCTGCGCCAGGCCGCGACATGCGCGAGGCCCATGCCATTGGCATCCTGCGGCCGGGCGCGGCGGATGTGGATCACGGGGCTGGGCCGGCGGGTGGGCCGGAGGCCGGGGCGGAGGCGGCGGGCGGCGCGGCGCGGCGCAGCACCGCGGCAAAAAATCCATCGGTGCCATGGCGCGCCGGGGTCATCAGGAGATGCGGCCCCTGCCCCGGCGGCGGGCCTGGCATTCCTGCCGATTCCCATGCCTGGGCAAGCGGCAGAACGCTGAATTCAGGGTGCTTTTCCAGAAAGCGGTCCACCTGTCGCTCATCCTCCTCGGGCAGCAACGAGCAGGTAGCGTAGACCAAAAGCCCACCGGGTCGCACCAAAACGGCAGACATAACCAAAATGTCATGCTGCTTTTGGACCAGCTCGGCGAGGTCATTGGCATTGGTGCGCTGGCGGGCATCGGGGTTGCGGCGCCAGGTGCCGGTGCCGGTGCAGGGGGCATCGACCAGCACCCGGTCGAAGGTTCCGGCGCGCCGCTTCGCCCATTTGTCGCCGGCGGTGAAGAGATGGGTCTCGGCATTGTCGACGCCGGCGCGAGCGAGGCGCTTCATCGCCCCGGCAAGGCGGGGGGCGGAGACGTCGCAGGCGGTGATGCGGCCCTTATTGGCCATGTTCATCGCCATGGCCAGGGTTTTTCCGGCAGCGCCGGCGCAGACATCGGCGACGCGCATGCCGGGCCTCGCATCGCACAGGGCGGCGATCAACTGGCTGCCCTCGTCCTGCACCTCGACAAGCCCGGCGGTATAGGCGCGGGCCGTGCCGATGGGCGTGCGGTTCATCAGCCTGAGGCCCCAGGGCGAGAACAGCGTGGTCTCGGTGGTGATGCCCTCCCCCGCCAGGGCGGCCTGGGCGGTCTGCCGGTTGCCGCGCAGCAGGTTCACCCGCAGGTCGACCGGCGCGCTGCCCTGCATCGCGGCGGCCTCGGCCGGCAGGCTGTCACCAAAGCGCTCGCGCAGGCCCGGGCTTGCCCAATCCGGCAGGTTCAGCGCGACCCCCTCGGGCATGTCGGCATGCAGCAGGGGCTGGTGGCGCAGGCTTTCGGCCAGGGCAAGCTCGGCGCGGTCGAGCGCCGGCGGGCCATAGAGGTCGGGGACGAAGAGCGCGGCCGGCGCGCGGTTCTGCACCAGCACCAGGAAGGCCAGCACCAGCAGCCGCGGCGAGGGCTCGGCACCACCGCGGGCGATCCACCAGGCCAGGCGGGAATGCTCGCGCACCACGCCCCAGACGGTGTCGCTGACCTCTCGCCGGTCGCCACCGCCGATGTAGCGGCGGGCGCGAAAAAAATCATGCGCGATGGCGTCCGCTGGGCGGCGCGGCTGGGCGGTGAAGGCAGCCAGCAGGTCGATGGCGGCCGCGATCCGGGCGGAGGGGGTCAAACGCCGGCCAGCTCCGGCAGGCCGGAGAGGTCGGGCAATTCGGCCAGCAGCATCGGGGCCAGGCCGTATTCATCCGGGCCGCCGTCGCGGTTGATCCGCACCACCTGGAAGCCGGCATGGGCCGCCGCCTGGCCGTCCCATGGATTGGCGGAGACGAAAAGCATCTGGTCGGCCGGGCAGCCGAATTGCCGGGTGGCGAGCTGGTAGACCCGGGGGTCGGGCTTGAAGACGCCCACCTCCTCCACGCTGAGCACCGCATCGAGCAGCTTGTCGATGCCCGCGGCCTCCACGGCGCTCTCCAGCATGAAGGGCGAGCCATTGGAGAGGATGGCGGCGGGGATGCCGGCCGCGCGCAATTCGCGCAGCATCGCCGGCACCTCGGGATAGGCCGCGAGCACGCGGTAGGCATCCAGCAGATCCTGCCTGAGCTGCGCGTCATGCAGGCCGTTACGCGCCATCACCACATCCAGCGCGTCGCGGGTGCAGAGCCAGAAATCCTCATGATGCGCGGCCCCGCTCATGCTGCGCACCCAGGTGTATTCCAGCTGCTTGGCGCGCCACTGCACGCTGATGCGCTCCCAGCTCTCGCCCAGGCGATCGGCGTGTTTCTGGGTCGCGCTGTTCACGTCGAGCAGCGTGCCATAGGCATCGAAAATGACGGCGGCGGCGCGGGGCATCATCCATCCTGTCGGTAGTTGGGTGCCTCGCGGGTGATCGCCACGTCATGCACGTGGCTCTCACGCAGGCCGGCGCCGGTGATGCGGCGGAAGCGGGTGTTGCGTTGCATCGCCTCGATCGTGGCGCTGCCGGTATAGCCCATGGCGGATTTCAGGCCGCCGACCATCTGGTGGATTACGGCGCTGACCGGGCCCTTGTAGCCAACGCGGCCCTCGACGCCTTCCGGCACCAGTTTCAGGGAGTCCTGCACCTCGGCCTGGAAGTAGCGATCGGCCGAGCCGCGGGCCATGGCGCCCAGGCTGCCCATGCCGCGATAGGATTTGTAGCTGCGGCCCTGATAGAGAAAGACCTCGCCCGGCGCCTCGTCGGTGCCGGCGAAGACGCTGCCCATCATCACGCAATCGGCGCCGGCGGCGATCGCCTTGGCGATATCGCCCGAGGAGCGCACGCCGCCATCGGCAATCGCCGGCACGCCCCTTTCGCGCGCGGCGCTGGCCGCTTCCATCACCGCGGTGAGCTGGGGGACGCCCACGCCGGCAACGATGCGGGTGGTGCAGATCGAGCCCGGGCCGATGCCGATCTTCACCGCATCCGCCCCGGCATTGATCAGCGCCAGCGCGCCCTCGGGCGTTGCGATATTGCCGGCCACGACCTGCACCGAATTGGACAGGCGCTTGATCCGCTCCACCGCCTCCAGCACGCCACCGGAATGGCCATGGGCGGTGTCGACCACGATGACATCGGCATCGGCCGCGACCAGCGCCTCGGCCCGGCGAAAACCATCCTCGCCCACGCCGGTGGCCGCCGCCACGCGCAACCGGCCCAGCGGGTCCTTCACCGCGCCGGGGAAGTTGGAGGCCTTGTCCATGTCCTGGACCGTGATCAGGCCCATGCAGCGCCCCTGGTCATCGACCACCAGCAGCTTTTCCAGCCGGTGCTTATGCAGGAGATGGCGCGCCGCATCGGCGGTGATGCCGACGGGGGCAGTGACCAGATTCTCCCGCGTCATGAGCTCATAGACGCGAAGATTGGGGTCGGTGGCGAAGCGGGTGTCGCGGTTGGTGACGATGCCGACCAGGCGGCGGCTTTCGCGTTCGACGACCGGAAAGCCCGAGATGCGGGTCTGGGCGGTGATGGCGCGCAATTCGGCCAGGGTCTGGTCGGGGTGGACCATGACCGGGTTCACCACCATGCCGGATTCGAAGCGCTTGACCCGGCGGACCTGCTCGGCCTGTTCCTCGGCCGTCATGTTCTTGTGGACGACGCCGATGCCACCGGCCTGGGCCATCGCAATCGCCATCGGCGCCTCGGTCACGGTGTCCATCGCAGCGGCAATCAGGGGGATATTGAGCGCGATCTCGCGAGTGAGGCGGGTGCGCGTGTCCGTGGCGTTGGGCAGCACCGTGGAATAGGCGGGCACCAGGAGAACATCGTCGAAGGCATAGGCCTCGGCGATCGTCATGCGGTCCATCACTGAAGTATCCAACGCCATGGCAAGACCTTTCGGGTCAAACAACCTTGGCGAACCGTGTTAGAACCAAGGCCGCTGCGCCGCAAGCGTGGGATTGTTGCGGTGCGGGAGATCGCCTCAGCCCAGCGTGAAGGCCTCATGGATCGCCGATTGCACCATGCCGCCCAGCACGGCCCCGCCGCCGGCGACATAGACCCAGTCGCCAATGGTGACCGCCGCGACCGCATGCCGCGGCGTCGGCATCGGCGCGTGGCTCTGCCAGCTGTTGGTCGCCGGGTCGTAGCTTTCCATCTGGCCGAAGACCTTGGCATCGCGCGCCACGCCGCGCTCGATGATGCCGCCCTCGCCGCCCATGACGAAGAAGCGGTCGCGATAGATCACCATGCCATGGCCGGAGCGCGAGGTCGGCAGCGGCGCCAGTTCCTCCCAGGTGTCGCGCGCGGGCAGGTACACGTGGTGCATGTCAGTGTTGTACTGGAATGTGTTGAAGCGGCCGCCGATGACGTGGATGCGGCCGTTGAAGGTGACGCAGCCGACATGGTCGCGCGCGGCGGGCAGCGGGCGGCGGCGTTCCCAGCGGTTGGTGGCGGGGTCATAGACCTCATGCCAGCCGATGGAGGCGCGTTCATCGCCCGGGTCGGTGGCGCCGCCGATCAGGTGGACTTTACCGTCCAGAATGGTCGCCGCCGCGGCGCCGCGCGGGCGGGGCATGCGGGCGATTTCGGCCCAGCGGTCGGTTCCGATGTCGTAGGCGAAGGCGAAATCATCGCAGACCCGGTTCTGCTCAATGAAGCCGCCCATGGCGTAGACTTTCCCGGCATCGGCCACCACGGCCACGTGGTTGGCGCCGCGCGGCAGGGGGGCGGCGTCGTACCACTGGTTGGTCCCGGGGTTGAAGACGGTGTGGTAGGCGCGGTTGAAACGGCCCTCGCCATAGCCGCCCACGACATGCATGCGATTGCCCCAGGCCGTGGCCCAGGCCATTTCGCTGCGCGGAATTGGCATGTCGGCGCGGGCCACCCAGCGGCCGGGGGCGCCGGCGGGGGCGGGGCTGGCGGTGACGCGCTGCGCCTCCTGAGCCGGCGTGATGTGGTGCGGCGCGCCACCCTGGAAGACATTGGCGAAGGGCTGCGGCGAGGAGGGCAGCGGCCGCAGCGCGGGGGCGTGGTGCTGGTGCTGCTGCGCCAATGCGGGGGCGGACAGCAGCGCGGCGGCGGCGGGCAAGATGTGGCGACGGTTCATCGGGCTGCTCCGGGTGGATGAATTTCAACAATCTAGCGCCGCCGTGACATTTGTCAGGCCGCTTTTCGGCCCTCGCCGCGCAACCGCACGAGATTGGTGAGGATATCGCGGGCGACCTGCACCCGCGCGGGCAAATCCATCTCGCGCAGCAAGGCCAGCTTGTGGTCGGGGCGCAGTTTCACCAGGCCCTTCTGCGCGCCCACCCAGCCCACCAGCCCGGCGGGGTTGGCAAAGTTGTTGCGATGAAAACTCAGCACCACGCCCTTCGGCCCGGCATCGAGCTTCTCCACCCCAGCCTCCTTGCAGAGCCGCTTGATGGCGACGACCGCCAGCAGGTTGTCAACCTCCTCCGGCAGGGTGCCGAAGCGGTCGGCCAGTTCGGCGCCCATGGCGTCGATCTCGGCGTCATTGGCGAGGCTGCCGATGCGCCGGTAGAGGCCGAGCCGCACCGGCAGCTCGGCGACATATTTCTCCGGAATCAGCACGGGCAGGCCGAGCGAGATGTTGGGGGTGAAATCCGTCTCCACCTCGCGCCTGCGGCCGTGTTTCAGGCCGGCCACGGCATCCTCCAGCATCTGCTGGTAAAGCTCGATGCCGACTTCGCGGATATGGCCGGATTGCTCGTCGCCCAGCAGGTTGCCCGCACCGCGGATGTCAAGATCGTGCGAGGCCAGGGTGAAGCCGGCGCCGAGATTGTCCAGCGTCTGCATCACCTCCATGCGCTTCTGGGCGGCCGGAGAAAGCCGATGCGCGGCGGGCCAGGTGAGGTAGGCATAGCCGCGCTGCTTGCCCCGCCCCACCCGGCCGCGCAGCTGATAGAGCTGGGCGAGGCCGAACATGTCGGCGCGGTGGATCAGCAGCGTGTTCACCGCCGGCATGTCCAGCCCGGATTCGACGATGTTGGTCGAGAGCAGGATGTCATGCCGGCCATCGCCGAATTCGGTCATCACGCGCTCGAGTTCGGTCGGCGTCAGCCGGCCATGGGCTTCGATGATGCGCGCCTCGGGCACGATGTCACGCAGGCGTTCGGAGACCTTCGCCATATCCTCCAGCCGGGGAACGACACAGAAGATCTGGCCGCCCCGGAAACGCTCGCGCTGCACCGCCTCGCGCAGCACCACCGGGTCCCAGGGCATGATGAAGGTGCGCACGGCCAGCCGGTCGGTCGGTGGCGTCGCGATGATGCTCATCTCGCGCACGCCGGTCAGGGCGAGTTGCAGGGTGCGCGGAATGGGGGTGGCGGTGAGCGTCAGCACATGGACGTCGGTCTTGAGCGACTTCAGCCGCTCCTTATGCGCCACGCCGAAATGCTGCTCCTCATCGACGATGACCAGGCCGAGCTCGGCGAATTCGATGCTCTTGGCCAGCAGCGCATGGGTGCCGATGACGATGTTGATCGAGCCATCGGCCACGCCAGCGCGGACCAGCGCGGCCTCCTTCGGCGTGACCATGCGGCTGAGCTGGGCGACCTTGATCGGCAGCCCCTCGAAGCGCGCCGAAAAGGTGCGGAAATGCTGGCGCGACAGCAGCGTGGTCGGCACCACCACCGCCACCTGGGTGCCGCCCATGGCGGCGACGAAGGCGGCGCGCAAAGCCACCTCGGTCTTGCCGAAGCCGACATCGCCGCAGATCAGGCGATCCATCGGGCGCCCGGCGGCGAAATCCTCCAGCACATCGGCGATGGCGCGGGACTGGTCCTCGGTCTCGACGAAGGGGAAGCGGGCGCAGAATTCGTCCCAGGCGCCTTCGGGCGGCGTAAAGCTGTCGGCCTCGCGCGTGCGGCGTTCGGCGGCGACGCGGATGAGCTGCGACGCCATGTCGGCGATCTTCTGCTTGGCCTTGGCCTTGCGGGATTGCCAGGAGGCTCCGCCCAGCTTGTCCAGCGCAACGCCCGCGCCCTCCGAGCCGAAGCGGGAGAGCACCTCGATATTCTCGACCGGCACGAAGAGCTTGTCGTCGCCGAGATAGAGCATCTTCAGGCAATCATGCGGCGCGCCGGAGACGGTCAGCGTCTCCAGCCCATCATAACGGCCGATGCCGTGGTCCTGGTGGACGAGCAGGTCGCCGACCTCGATGCCGGTGGCATCGGCGATGAACTGGTCGGCGCGTTTCTTCCGGCGCGGCGGGCGGGAGATGCGTTCGCCCAGCAGGTCCTGCTCGGCGCAGACCGCCAGCGTGTCGGTGGTGAAGCCGCGTTCGAGGCCGAGCAGCGCCACGCCGACCACGCCCGGATTCAACCGCTGCACGGCATAGGCATCGGCCACCAGCTCCGCCGCCACGCGATGTTCGGAAAACATGTGGCGCAGGCGCTCGGCCGAGCCGCGCGACCAGGCCGCCACCACGTTTTTCCGGCCGCGCGAGGCCTGGGTCTCGGCATGCGCGGCATAGGCGCGAAACACATTCTCGCCGGCCTGGCGGACATCCATGAACAGCCGGCCCTGCCGCCCGCCGGCATCCACCCCGGCCGCACCCTCGGGCTTGTTGAAGGGGTTGAGGATGGTGAGCTGGGTGCCCTCCAGCATCCCGTCCCAATCCTCGCGGTCGAGATAGAGGCGGCCGGGGGGCGCGGGGCGATAGGGCGTTTCGCCATCGGCGATGCGGGCGGGGATGCGGCGGGCCTCGTAATGATCGGCGATCATTTCCAGCCGCGCGGTCAGCACATCGCCGGCCTGGTGGTCCAGGCTGACGGTGGCACCCTCGCCGAGATGGTCAAGCAGGGTTTCCATATGGTCATGGAACAGCCCGGCCCAGTGCTCCATGCCGGGGTGGCGGCGCCCCGCCGAGATCGAGACATAAAGCGGGTCATCCGCAGCCGCCGCGCCGAAGAGCTCGCGATAGCCCTCGCGGAAGCGGGCGATGCCGCCCTGGTCGAGAAACACCTCGCCCACCGGGCGCAGCATCAGCGCGTTCACATTGGCGCCGGAGCGCTGCGTCGCCGGGTCGAAGCTGCGCATGGCGTCGATTTCGTCGCCGAACATGTCGATGCGGATGGGCTCGGGCTCACCCGCTGGAAAGAGGTCGATGATGCCGCCGCGCACGGCGTATTCGCCATATTCCATGACGGTGCCGGAGCGGTTGTAGCCATTGGCCTCAAGAAAGGCGGTGATGGCCGCGGGGTCGACCCGCCCGCCGCGCTTCAAGGCCAGGGTGCTGCCGGAAAACACCGCGCGCGGCGGCACCTTCTGGACCAGCGCATTGACGGTGGTCAGAAGAATCCGCGGCCGGGTCGGCGGCACCGCCAATTGCGCCAGGGTGGCGACGCGCTCGGCCACGATCTCGGGATTGGGCGAGACGCGGTCATAGGGCAGGCAATCCCAGGCGGGAAAGCGCAGCACCTCGGCCTCGGGCATGAAGAAGGCCAGGCCCTCCTCCAGACGGGCCATGCGTTGGTCGTCACGCGCGACATGCAGCACGGGGCCGGCGGTCTCGGCGCGGCGGGCGCGCAGCAGGGACGCGTCCACCCCCTCCGGCGCGCCGTAGATGGTGAGCATCAGCCGGGCATACCCGCGCCGGGCTCGGCGCATTCGGCGGCCATGCGGGCCAGCATGGGGGTGGCGTGGCTGTCGGGGATGGGCAGGCGGCCGGTCAGCCAATCCGTCAGGTCGGTGTCCTGGTAGTCCAGCACGGCTTCCAGATCATCCAGCTCCGCCTCGGTGAAAGCCGCGATGTGGCGGGTGACGAAGCGGCCCACCATCAGGTCGGCCTCCTTGGTGCCGCGGTGATTCCCGCGGAAGACGAGCCTGCGACGCCTTGGGGAGAGTTCGGTTTCGGTCATTGGGGTGGCATATAGGCCCGCGTGAACCACCCTGTCAGCACCATCGAAACGATTCTGGAGGCGCCACTGGTCAGCCTGCCGGGCATCGGCCCCAAGCTGGCCGCGCTGCTGGAGCAGGCGATCGGCGGCAAACGGGTGCTCGACCTGCTGCTGCACCTGCCCGAGCGCTTTGCCGAGCGCGTGGCGGTGCCGGGGCCGGAGGCGGCGCTGCCAGACCGCGACTCGGTGTTCCCGGTGGTGGCCGAAGCGCATCGCGCCGTGCGCTCGGCCAAGGGTGCCCGTTACGTCGAGGTGCGGGCGGCGGCGGGCGAGGCGCGGGTGGTGCTGCGTTTCATGAACGCGCATCTGCCCTGGATCGAGGGAAAACTCCCGCGCGGCGAGGCCCGCTACATCTGCGGCCGGGTGCGGATGGAGGGCGAGGCCTGGTCGGTGATGAACCCCGAAGTGGCGCGCGACCTGGGCGAATTGCCCGAACGCCAGGCGATCTGGCCGTTGGTGGCGGGGCTGAAGCATGGCCATGTCTTCCGCGCGGTGTCGGCCGCGCTGGCACGGTTGCCCGAAGTTCCGGAATGGTCCGACCCGCCGCTGGTGGCGCGCGAGGTCTGGCCGGGGTTTTCCGCCGCCCTGCGCGCCGCCCATGGCGCGCCGGCGCCACCCGCCCGCGCCCGGCTGGCCTATGACGAGCAACTCGCCGGCCAGATTGCCCTCGCTTTGGTGCGGCGGCGGGAGCGGCAGAAACCGGGCCGCGCTCTGCTGGGCACTGGCCAGAAACGCGCGGCGGCGCTGGCAGCCTTCGGACATTCGCCGACGCCCTCACAGACCGCTGCCCTGGCCGAGATCGATGCCGACCTCGCCGCACCGCACCGCATGCTGCGGCTGCTGCAGGGCGATGTAGGGTCGGGCAAGACGCTGGTGGCGCTGCTGGCCATGCTGCGGGCGGTGGAATCCGGCACCCAGGCGGCGCTGATGGTCCCCACAGAATTGCTTGCGCGACAGCATCTGCGCACGCTGGACCGGCTGTGCATCCCCGCCGGCGTGCGGGTGGCGCTGCTCTCGGGCAGCCTGAAGGCGGCGGAGCGGCGGCGGGTGCTGGCGGGCCTCGCCGATGGCTCGATCGACATCGCCATCGGCACCCATGCACTGTTCCAGGAGGGCGTGGTGTTCCGCGACCTGGGCCTGGCCGTGGTGGATGAGCAGCACCGCTTCGGCGTGGAACAGCGGCTGACACTGGCCGGCAAGGGCGAGGCCACCGACCTCCTGGTGATGACGGCCACCCCCATCCCCCGCACGCTGCTGCTGACGCATTGGGGCGAAATGGCGGTCAGCCGGATCACCGGGAAGCCGGCCGGCCGAAAACCCATCGCCACCTCGGTGCATGGGCTCTCCACGCTGGAGGAGGTGGTGGCCGCCGCCGGCCGGGCGATGGCCAAGGGGGCGCGAATCTATTGGGTCTGCCCGCTGGTGGCGGAGAGCGAGGTGCTGGATGTCGCCGCCGCCGAGACCCGATTCGCCGCGCTGTCCGAGCTATTCGGCGCCACCGTGGCGCTGGCCCATGGCCAGATGGATGTCGCCCTGCGCGAGGCCGCGCTGCACCGCTTCGCCCGTGGCGAGGCGCAGCTTCTCGTCGCCACCACGGTGATCGAGGTCGGCGTCGATGTGCCCGAAGCCACCGTGATGGTGATCGAGCATGCCGAACGCTTCGGCCTGGCGCAGCTGCACCAGCTGCGCGGCCGGGTCGGGCGTGGCGCGGCGCGCAGCTATTGCATGCTCCTGTATGACGAAGCGGTGGGACGGACGGCGCGCGACCGCCTGGCCATCCTGCGCGACACCGAGGATGGTTTTGTCATCGCCGATGAGGATTTCCGCCTGCGCGGCGCGGGCGAGGCCTTGGGCACCCGCCAATCCGGCCACGACATGGCCCGCCTTCCGCTGGAGGATTCCGCCGCGCAGGACCGCCTGGTGGAGATCGCCCATGCCGATGCCGAGACCCTGCTGAGCCGAGACCCCAGCCTCACCACCCCACGCGGTGAGGCGGCGCGGCTGCTGTTGCGGCTTTTCGGCAAGGACTCGGCGATGGCCACGCTGGGCGCGGGTTAGCCCGCAATCGCCCTGGGTGGAAACACCCAGGGCGAAAATTGCCGGGCCAAGCAATGCTAGACTCACATCGCCCTGACACAGTCAGGGCGATGTGAGTCTAGCCGCGCGCGGTCTCGATCAGGCCGGTGAGGGCGGGGAAGTCAAGCTCCTCCTCCAGCAGGGCAGCGAGCGGGATGGGGCAGGTTTTCGGCAGGCCGGGCGCCAGGGGCACCCCATGGGCAGCCAGTGCCGCCTGCGCCTGCCGCACGCCCCGGCGCCATTCCAAATCCAGGTCGATCTTCGCCTGCATGGCGCGGGTGATGTCGTTCAGCAGGTCGTCATGCCAGACAACCATCTCCGCCCGCCAATGCCCCACCGCATCGGATTCGGGCTGAGACACGCATTTGATCAGATGCGCCAGAATCAGCCGAACCCGGCTGGCCATGGCGTTGAGCTGGCTATTGCCCACGCCCTCGATCTCCTCGGCGATATTGGCGATATCCAGCGCATTGGGCAGGCCCGCGGGATTCCGCGCCAGGGCGCGCAACATGTCCGCCTGCTCCTGCGACCAGGCGTAGAAATCAACGTCGTACAGGGTTTCTCCGGGCATCGCCGCCTCCACGCATGAATATGGTCCCGGCCCAACCCCTTGCCAATGGAATTCGCCCTTGCCATGGAACCCCCCGGCATGTCTGTCAGGGGTTCGCTGTGTCCGCGCTTATCGAGATTGACCGCCTTACGAAACGCTTCGGCAGCTTCACCGCCGTCGATGATGTCAGCTTTTCGGTGAAGAAGGGCGAGGTCGTGGGTTTTCTCGGCCCCAATGGCGCCGGCAAATCCACCACCATGCGCATGCTGGCCGGCTTCATGGCGCCCACCGCCGGCACCGCGCGGATCTGCGGCGCCGATGTGGTGGAGGCACCGGTGCAGGCCAAGCGCTCGCTGGGTTTCCTGCCTGAGGGCGCGCCGACCTATCCCGAAATGACCGTCTCGGGTTTTCTCGGCTTCACCGGCCGGATTCGCGGCTTCCGGGGGGCCGAACTCACCCGCCGCGTGGCCCGCGCCATGGAGCGCACCCAGCTCGAAGGCGTGCGCCTGCAACCCATCGAAACCCTGTCGAAAGGCTTCAAGCGCCGCGTCGGCCTGGCCCAGGCGCTGCTGCACGAGCCGCCGGTGCTGGTGCTGGACGAACCCACCGACGGCCTCGACCCCAACCAGAAACACGAGGTGCGCGCCCTGATCCGCGAAATGGCACCCGAGAAGGCGATCATCATCTCCACCCATATCCTCGAGGAGGTGGGCGCGGTCTGCACCCGCGCCATCATCATCGCGCGGGGTAAGGTGGTGGTGGATGCGCCGCCCTCCGTCCTCGAACAGACCGGGCGCAGCCTGGAAGACGTGTTCCGGATTCTCACCACGGGAGCGGCGGCGTGATGGCCACCGATTCGTCCCCCCGCGGCCTGCGGCCGCTCCAGCCATCGGAGGCCGGGACATGATGGCCGCCGATTCAGCCCTCCGCGGCCTTCGGCCGCTCCAGCCATCGGAGGCCGGGATATGATCTCCATCGCAAGGCGCGAACTCGCCGGCTATTTCGCCACCCCGGTGGCCTATGTCTTCATCGTCATCTTCCTGGTGATGTCGGGCGCGCTGACCTTCACCCTCGGCAATTTCTTCGCCCGCGGGCAGGCCGATCTGAACCCCTTCTTCTCCTTCGTGCCCTGGCTGTTCCTGTTCCTGGTGCCTGCGCTCACCATGCGGCTCTGGGCCGAGGAACGCCGGCTGGGCACCATCGAGCTGCTGCTGACCCTGCCGATCGCGCAATGGCAGGCGGTGGTGGGGAAATTCCTCGCCGCCTGGGCGTTCTGCGGCATCGCGCTGGCGCTGACCTTCCCGCTCTGGCTCACCGTGAACTTTCTCGGCGAGCCGGATAATGGCGTGATCCTGGCCGGCTATGTCGGCTGCCTGCTGGTGGCCGGCGCCTATCTGGCGCTGGGTTCGGCGATCTCGGCACTCACCAAGAACCAGGTCGTGGCCTTCGTCATCGCGGTCGCCGCCTGCTTCGTCTTCGCCGCCTCCGGCTCGCCGGTGGTGACGGGTTTTCTCTCGACCAACATCCCGCAACTGGCCGAGGTGTCGCGCGCGCTCTCGGTGGCCGACCGGTTCCAGGGCTTTACCCGCGGCGTGGTGTCGGCGCGCGACATCATCTTCTTCGCCAGCTTCATCGGCTTCTGGCTCTTCGTGAACAACCTGGTGCTCGACCACCGGAAGGCGGATTGATCCCATGGCAGACGAGACACGCCCCCCCGCGCGCCCCGGCCCGCGGAAACTCTGGTTCTCCGCCGCTGGCCTGCTGGCGGCGGCGGCGCTGGCGATCGGCATCAACATGCTGGCCGACCGCTTCGCCACCAACCTGAGGGTCGATCTGACCCAGGCACGGCTTTACACGCTGTCGGAGGGCACCCGCCAGGTGGTGTCCGGCCTGCGCGACCCCATCACGCTGCGGCTGTTCTATTCCCGCCGCCTCGGCGCCGAGATCCCGGTCTATGGCGCCTATGCCGAACGGGTGCGCGACATGCTCACCGAATATGTCGCGGCCAGCGGCGGGAAGCTGCGCCTCGAACTTCTCGACCCCGAGCCCTTTTCGGAGACGGAGGACCGCGCGACGGCGCTGGGCCTGCAGGCCGTGCCGCTGGACCAGGCCGGCGAGCAGGTGTTTTTCGGCCTCGCCGCCAGCAATTTCGCCGATGAGGAACGCACCATCCCGTTCTTCCAGCCCGAGCGCGAGCGGTTTCTGGAGCTCGACCTGACCCGGCTGATCTATGAATTGTCCTCCCCCGCCCGCCCGGTGATCGGCGTGCTGACCGCCTTGCCGCTCAATGGCGACCCGCGGGCGATGATGATGCGCCAGCCGCAGCTCGCCCAGCCGCAGGTGGTGATGACCCAGCTGCGCCAGTTCATGACGCTGCGCGACGTGGCGCCCGACGCCCAGGTGATCGACCCCGATATCCGCGTGCTGATGCTGGTCCACCCGCAGGGCCTGCCCGAGACCACGCTCTACGCCATCGACCAGTTCGTCATGCGCGGCGGCCGGCTGCTCGCCATGCTCGACCCGCATAGCGAGATGCAGGCGGCCCGCGCCCCGGGCGGCCCCGGCCAGCCCCCGCCCGAGACCTCCTCCAGCCTCGACCGCCTGCTCAACGCCTGGGGCGTGGAGACGGTGACGGATCAGGTGGTGCTGGACCTGCGCGGCGCCTGGCGGGTGCGCGCCGGGCAGAATGACCGGGTGCAGGCGGTGGATTACGTCGCCTGGTTCGCCATGCAGGGCGACAGCCTGAACCGCGACGAGCTGGTGACGGCGCAGCTCGAACAGGTCAGCCTGGGCAGCGTCGGGCCAATCCGGCCGCGCCTGGGTGCGACCACGGAATTCACCCCGCTGCTCACCAGCTCGGCGCAATCCATGCTGATGGACGCGGCCCGGGTGCGCGAACAGCCCAACCCGACGCGGATCCTGGCCGATTTCCGCGCCGATGGCAGGCGCCATGTCATCGCCGCCAGGGTGCGCGGCGCGCTGCGCAGCGCCTTCCCCGACGGCCCGCCGGCGCTGGCCGAGGGCCAGGAACGCGCCGCCGACATGCCTGCGCATAAGAGCGGCAGCGACGACGTCGCCAATTTCGTGGTGATCAACGACACCGATATCCTCGATGACCGCTTCTGGGTGCGGGTGGAAAACTTCTTCGGCCAGCCCTTGGCCACGCCCTTCGCCGGCAATGGCAGCTTCATCGTCAATATCGCCGAGCAGCTCGGCGGTTCCGATGCGCTGATCGGCCTGCGCAGCCGCGGCGAATCGCTCAGGCCCTTCGAGGTGGTCGATGCCATCCGCCGCACCGCCGATGCCCAGTACCGCCAGACCGAACGCGGGTTGCAGGAGCGGCTGGAGGCCACCGAGCGGCGCCTGCGCGAGCTGCGCCAGGGCACGCCCGTGGCACCGGGTGAGCGCAACCAGAACCAGAGCCTGATCACTCCCGAGCAGCGCGCCGAGATCGACCGCGCCCGCGAGGAGATCGCCAATACCCGACGCCAGCTCCGCTCGGTGCAGCTCGAACTCCGGCGCGACATCGAATCGCTGGAGACGACCCTGCGCATCCTCAACATCGCCGTGGTGCCGCTGCTGGTGACCGGCTTCGCCATTAGCCTCGCCCTGCTGCGGGTGCGGCGGCGGGCCGCGGCCCGGGCATGAAGCGGCGCGGGCTGCTGCTGCTGGGCGGGGGCGCCGCCGCCAGCATCGGCGCGGCACTCACCCTGGCGCCGGGGCTGGAGACGCCGCCGCCGCCGGGTAGCGGGATGCTGGCCTTCCCCGGCCTGGCCGCGCGGCTGCCGCAGGCGGCGATGCTGGAGGTTCGCCGCAACGACGCGACCCTGCTGGTGCGACGCGACGGCAATCGCTGGGTGCTGCCCGACCGCAACAACCACCCCATCCGCGAGGCCAGGCTGCGCGAGCTGCTGACCGGGCTGAGCGAGCTGCGGCTGGTGGAATCGCGCGGCGCCGACCCGGCCAACCTCGCCCGCTTCGGGGTGGATGACCCGATGACCCCCGGCAGCACGGCCAGCCATCTGCGGCTGCTCGATGCGCAAGGCGCGCCCATCATCGACGTGACGCTGGGCCGGCGGCGCATGCGCACCCAGGGCAATGTGCCGGAGACCATCTATATCCGCCGCGGCACGGAGACGGAGGCCTGGCTGGCCGAGGGGCGCATTCCGCTGGAGGGCGACGCCGCCTCCTGGATGGAGCGCGACGTGGCCAATTTCCCCGCCGAGCGCGTGCTGCGGGCCAGCATCCGCCGGGTGGGCGCGCTGCCCCTCACGCTGGGGCGCCCGGCCGCGGGGGCGCCGCTGATCGTCACCAACCCGCCCGACCCGCCCTCGCTGAACCGCGCGGCGCTGGATGATGTGGCCCGCGCCTTCGAATACCTCACCTTCATGGATGCCGTGCCCGAGGCGCAGACCCCCGGCACCGCCCAGGGCGAGGCGCGTTTCGAGTTGACCGAGGGGCTGGTGGTGCAGGTCTGGGCCAGCCGGCTGGACCAGTTCCTGTTCATCCGGCTCAAGGCCGAGGGTGGAAATGCCGATGGCCTGGAAGCCCGGCTGCTGAACGCCCGCTGGGAAAGCTGGGCCTATCAGGTGGGCATCTGGAAGGAAAAGGCCTTCCTGCCCACGCTGGAAGAGCTGACCGAAAGCCGATGACCGATCGCGAGTTCCCGACCCGGCCCTGGGTGGGCATCGGCGCGGTGGTGTTTCGTGGCGATGCCGTGCTGCTGGCCCGGCGTGGCAAGCCGCCGCGGCTGGGAAGCTGGTCGCTGCCCGGCGGCGCGCAGCATCTCGGCGAGGCTGCCGAAGCCTGCGCCCGGCGCGAATTGCTGGAGGAAACCGGCGTGCTTGCCGGCCCGCTGCTGCTGGCCGATGTGATCGATGCGATCAGCCATGATGACCAGGGCCAGGTGCGCTACCACTACACCATCATCGACTATTGCGGGCATTGGATGGCCGGCGAGGCCCGGCCGGGCGATGACGTGGCGGAGACCGCCTGGGCCTTGCCTGATGAGCTGGCGGGCTATGCCCTCACGCCCGAGGCGATCGCGGTGATCGCCAAGGCACGCGGCCTTTTGGCGGGCTGAAACACTGGATCGGCGGCGCGGGCTGGGCCATGCTGCTGCCATGACAATCCAACGCCGGACCCTCCTCGCCAGCCCCGCCCTGCTCGGCGCATCCGCGGCCCTCGCGCAGCCCATCGCCGGCGGCCGCACCGTGCGGCTGGTGGTGCCCTTTCCACCCGGCGGTGCCGTGGATCTGCTGGGCCGGCTGCTGGCCGAGCGGCTCGGCCCCGCACTCGGTCAGAACGTCGTGGTGGAGAACCGCGGCGGCGCCGGCGGCATCCTGGGCGCCGATGCGGTGGCCAAGGGCGACCGCGATGGCACCATGCTCGGGCTGATCGGCGTGACCACGCTGGCGGCCTTCCCCTTCATGACCACCCGCCTGCCTTTTGACCCGGTGCGCGATTTTTCCCCGATCAGCCAGATCACCGATGGCGCGCTGCTCTGCGTGGTCAATGCGGAGGCGGCGCGGCGGCATGGCTGGACGGATTTCCGCAGCATGATCCATTGGTCGCGCGCCAATCCGGAACGGGTGCGGATGGGCTCCTCGGGCAGCGGCACCTCGAGCCATCTCAATATCGAGGCGATCAACCGCGCGGCCAATGCGCAGATCCTGCACGTGCCCTATCGCGGCGGCGGGCCGGCGATCAACGACCTCGTGGCCGGCAATATCGAGATGATGTTCGACGTGATGCCCGCGCTCATGCCGCATGTGGAGAGCGGGCGGTTCCTGGCCTTCGCCGTCTCCTCCAACGCCGCCCTGCCCTTCCTGCCGAACGTGCCGGGGATGGGCGCCTTCGCCGATCTGGGGCTGGGCGCCCATAATGTCGTGACCTGGAACGCCATCATGGCGCCGGCCGGCGTGCCGGAGGCGACCATCGCGCGGCTGCACCAGGCGGTGCTGGCGGTGGCGGCGGACCAGGCCTTCGTGCAGCGCCTGCAGCCCCTGGGCTACGGCACCGTGACCAGCCGGCAGCCCTCCGACCTGGCCGCGCTGATCCAGGCCGAGCGGCCGTTCTGGCAGCGGCTGGTGGAAATTTCCGGCGCGCGGCTGGAGTGATCAGGCCCGCCGGCGCAGCACCAGCGTCGTCCAGGGCCCGACATCGATCCGCCGTTCCAGCACCATCCCCTGCCGCCGATGCGCCGCCATGACCATGCGCGCCTGGGTGCCCAGCAACCCGGCCAGGATGGCGGTGCCGCCCGGCGCCAGCGCCAGCGCCATGTCCCGCGCCATGGCGCAGAGCGGCCGGGCCAGGATATTGGCGAAAACGAGGTCATAGGGACCATCGGTCTTCACCCAGTGATGCCGCCAGCCATCCGCCAGCCGCGCCGAGAGCAGGTTGCGCAGCCCGTTCATCACCCCGTTCTGGGCGGCGATGCGCACCGACCAGGGCTCGATATCGGTGGCCAGCACCGGCCGGTGCAGCCACTTCGCCGCCGCCATGGCCAGGATGGCGGAGCCGCAGCCGAGATCGAGAATGCGCCGGGGGCGGCGATGGGCCATGCCCTCAAACGCCATCAGGCAGCCGCGGGTGGAATTGTGCTCGCCGCTGCCGAAGGCGAGGCCGGCATCGAGCACCAGCACATGCCGGCCATAGTCGCGGGTGTTCGGCACATGGGTGGGGCGGATGAGGAAACGCCCGCCGATCGGCTGTTCGGGAAAGCTCTGCACGGTGCGGGCCAGCCAGCCCTCCGCCTCGACGGGGGCGTGTTCCGGCACCGCCTCATGGCCCGAGACCAGGGCGGCGAGCGCCAAGGCCGCCGTCAGCGCGCCCTGATCGGCGGATTGCGGGCGCACCGCTTCCAGCCGCCAGGTCTCGCCCGGTTCCTCGCGGAAATAGCCCACCGAGGTGGCGATGGACTGCAACGCCGCCTCATAGGCCGGCACCGCCTCATCGGGCAGGCCGCTGAGGGTGATGGTTTCGAGGATGTCGGCGCGGCGCTTCATGCCCGCCCCCGATCCGCATGGCCGGCGGTCATGATTGCAACTCCACGAAACGATCCAGCACCTTCTTCAGCCCCGCCTTCTCGAATGAAATTTCCAGCTTGTCGCCATCCACGCTGACCACCCGGCCATAGCCGAATTTCTGATGGAACACCCGCGCCCCGCGGGCGAAGCCGCCGGCGGGCGTGGGGCGCGACTTCACCTCCCAGGCGCCGGTCTCGACCATGCGCGGCCGGGTGCTGATGGGGAACTGGCCGGAGAAGGCCGGCGCGGCGCGCGCGGTGGCCGCGCTGCCCTCGCGCTGCACCCATTCCGCCGGCAATTCATCGAGGAAGCGCGACGGGATGGAGCTGGTCCAGCTGCCATAGATCTGCCGGTTGGCGGCGTGGCTGATGATCGCGAGTTTTCGCGCCCGCGTGATGCCGACATAGGCGAGGCGCCGCTCCTCCTCCAACCCCTTGCCGCCGGCCTCATCCAGCGCGCGCTGATGCGGGAAGAGGCCTTCCTCCCAGCCCGGCAGGAAGACCATGTCGAATTCCAAGCCCTTGGCGGCGTGCAGGGTCATCAGCGAGAGGCGTTCGCCGCCCGCGGCCTCGTCATTCTCCATCACCAGCGCGACGTGTTCGAGAAACGCCTGGAGCGACGGGTAATCCCCCATCGCGCGCAAGAGTTCCTTGAGGTTGTCGAGCCGGCCCGGGGCTTCGGGGGAGCGGTCCTGCTTCCACATCTCGGTATAGCCGCTCTCATCGAGCATGGTTGCGGCGACAACCACATGGCCCTCGCCGTCCAGCCCGGCGCGCCACCGCGCAAAACCTTCGAGCAATTCGCGCAGCGCGGCGCGCGGGCGGGGACGCAGCGCGTCGCTTTCGGTCAGCAGGCTGGCGGCGATGCTCATCGGCACCTCGCGCTCGCGCGCCAGAAGCTGCATTTCGCGGATCGCGGTATCGCCCAGGCCGCGCTTGGGCTGGTTCACGATGCGCTCGAAGGCGAGGTCATCGGCCGGCTGGGCGATGATGCGCAGATAGGCCATGGCGTCGCGGATCTCGGCGCGTTCGTAAAACTTGGCGCCGCCGACCACACGATAGGGCAGGCCGAGCGTGATCAGCCGTTCCTCAAAAGCCCGCGTCTGGAAACCGGCGCGGACGAGGATGGCGACTTCGGAAAGGTTCTGGCCGCGGCGCTGCGCCGCCTCGATTCGCTCGCCCACCGCGCGCGCCTCCTCCTGGCTGTCCCAGAGGGAGAGCACCTGCACTTTTTCGCCGGTGGCGTCGTTGCGGCCGGTGCGCAGGGTCTTGCCCAACCGCCCCTCATTATGCGCGATCAGCCCCGCCGCGGCGCCGAGGATGGGCGTGGTGGAGCGGTAATTCGCCTCCAGCCGGACAATCCTGGCGCCCGGAAAATCCCGTTCGAACCGCAGGATGTTTTCGATCTCCGCCCCGCGCCAGGAATAGATCGACTGATCGTCATCCCCCACGCAGCAGATGTTCTTCGAGGCCTGGGCCAGCAGCCGCAGCCAGAGATACTGCACCGTGTTGGTGTCCTGATACTCATCGACCAGGATGTAGCGGAAGAGGCGGTGATACTGCGCCAGGATCGCCTCATCGGTGCGCAGGATTTCGGTCACCAGCAGCAGCAGATCGCCGAAATCCACCGCATTGAGCTGGCGCAGCCTGGCCTGATAATTCGAGTACAGCTCCATCGCGCGATTGTTGGCGAAATCGGTGTCCTCGGCCGGGGTCACCCGCTCGGGCGTGAGGCCGCGATCCTTCCAGCGCTGGATGATCGCCATCAGCGCGTTCAGCGGCCAGCGCTTGGTGTCGAGGCTTGCGGCCTCGCAGACCTGTTTCAGCAGCCGGTTCTGGTCATCGGTGTCCAGGATGGTGAAGTCGCTTTTCAGCCCCGCCGCCTCGGCATGGCGCCGCAGCATCCGCGCGCAGAGCGCGTGGAAGGTGCCCAGCCACAGCCCCTCCGCCGGCTGGCCCAATATGGCGGCGACCCTCTCGCGCATCTCGCGCGCCGCCTTGTTCGTAAAAGTCACCGCCAGCACCTGCCAGGGCTGGGCGCGGCCGGTCATCAGGATATGGGCGAAGCGGGTGGTCAGCACGCGGGTCTTGCCGGTGCCGGCGCCGGCGAGGACGAGGAGAGGCCCATCCACCGCCTCCACGGCTTCGCGCTGCTCGGGGTTGAGACGGGTGAGGTATTCTGGGGGGAGAGGTGCGGTAATCACACCAAGGCGTATAGTCCAGCCTGAAAAGGGAACAAAGCTTGCACGCCATCCGCCGCTTTCTGGAGGCCTGCGCCCGGCAGGGGGCGCGGATCCTGGCCGTCAGCATTTTCGTGGGGCTCTTTGTGCCGCCGCTGGCCAGCGTGTTTCGCGATGTCGTCACCATCACGGTGGCCGGGCTGATGACGCTGGTGCTGCTGCGGGTGGATTTTTCCCAGGTGCTGGGCTGGTTGCGGCGTCCCTTGCTGATCGCGGGTTTGCTGGCCTGGCTGCTGATCGGCTGCCCGATCCTGGCCTTCGCGCTCACCGCCTTCCTGCCGCTGAGCCCGGGCTATGTCGCGGGGCTGGTGGTGCTGGCCACGGGTTGCGCCGCCACCTCCAGCCCGGCCTTCGCCCGGCTGGTCGGCCTGGATGGCGAGGTGGCCTTCGTGGTGTCGATTCTCTCGACCTTCCTGGTGCCCTTCACCGCGCCGCCGATCGCACTGGGGCTGATGAATATCGACCTCGCACTCAGCCTTGGCGGGCTGATGGCGCGGCTGGCCTTGCTGGTGGGGCTGCCCATGGCGCTGTCCCTGGTGCTCCGGCGGATCATTCCGCCCGCCGCCCTGGCACGTGACGCCCGGGCCATCGATGGCTGCGTGGTGCTGCTGGTGGCGGTGTATGGCGTGGGGGTGATGGATGGCGTGCTGGCCATGCTGCTGGCCGCACCGGTGCATGTCGCGAGCGGCGTGGGAATGGCCTTCGCCGGCTGCCTGGGGCTGAACCTGGCCACCGCGCTGGTGTTTTCTGCCGCCGGGCCGCGGTTTTCGCTGGCCGGCGGGCTGCTCTCGGGCAATCGCAACATGGCGCTCTACCTCGCCGTGCTGCCGCGCGAGACGGATGCCGATATCCTGCTGTTTCTCACGCTGTGCCAGTTCCCGCTGTTCCTCTCGCCCTTCCTGCTCGGCCCGGTCTATCGGCGGTTGCGGCGTGGCTGATTTTTCGCATGAGGCCGCGGCCGGCGGGCGGGTGGCGGGGGTGGATGAGGCCGGGCGCGGGCCGCTGGCGGGGCCGGTGCTGGCGGCCGCGGTGGTGTTTCCGCAGGGCGTGCCGGGGTGGCTGGCGGCGCTGCTGGATGACAGCAAGGCGCTCTCCGCCGCGCGGCGCGAGACCGCCTTCGCCGCCCTGGCCGAGGCCCGGGCGGCGGGCATCGCCGCATGCGCCGTGGCCGCCGCATCGGCCGGCGAGATCGGCCGGCTGAATATTCTGGGCGCCACCCATCTCGCCATGCGGCGCGCCGTGCTGCGGCTGCCCGCGCTGCCCGACCTCGCGCTGATCGATGGCAACCGCCTGCCCGCCCTGCCCTGCGCCGCGCGTGGCCTGGTGGGGGGCGACGCGCTGTCGCTCTCCATCGCCGCCGCCTCCATCCTGGCCAAGGTGCTGCGGGACCGGGCGATGGTCCGGCTCTGCGCGCGCTGGCCGGGTTATGGCTTCTCGCGCAACATGGGCTACCCGACCGCCGCCCATCGCGCGGCGCTGGCCTGCCTCGGCCCCTGCCCGCATCACCGCCGCGGCTTCGCGCCCGTCGAGGCGGCGCTGGCACGCATGCCCGTGGGGATGGGTTGAATCCGGAGAATATCTGCCGCGATTTCGCGGTCACCCCGGCGGCCCGCGTGCTAGAACCGGCCATGCCCGCACCACCACTTCCGGCCGCGGCCGCCCCGTGATCGCCGCCCTGCAATCCTGCCTGCATGACCTCTCGGCCCTGGGCCCAGGGGGCGTGATGGCCCTGATGTCGGCCCTGTTCCTGGCCGGGCTGGCCGGGGGGACGACCCATTGCGCGGCGATGTGCGCGCCCTTCGTGCTGGCGCAGACGCGCGGCGATGGCGCCGGTGGCGGTTTTTTGCAGCGCCTGAGCGGCGCCGCGCTGCTGCCCTATCACGCCGGGCGGATGCTGGGTTACGCGACGCTGGGCGCCCTGGCCGGGGCCGGGGCGGGGCTGGTCAGCCAGATCACCGGCCTGCGCTGGCTGCTGGCCCTGCTGCTGGCGGCGGCGGCGCTGCTGATGGCGGCCCAGGCGGCGGAGCGGCTGGGTTTTTCGCGCCTGCACCTGCCCGCCCCGGGCTTGCCTTCGGCCCTGCGCGCGCCGCTGCGCCGGTTGCTCGCCGCGCCCACGGGCGGTCAGGGCGTGTTGCTCGGGCTGCTGCTCTCCGCCCTGCCCTGCGGGCTGCTCTATGCCGCGCTGGCGGCGGCCGGGGCCTCAGGCTCGGCGCTGGGCGGGGCGATGGGCATGGCGGCTTTCGTGGCCGGCACCGTGCCGGGGCTGGTGGGGGTGGCGCTGCTGGGCCGGCTTTTCGCCCGCGCCGGGGGGGCAGGGCTGCGGCGCTGGGGGGCCGCGCTTTTCGCACTCAACGCCGTGGTGCTCGGCGCGATGGCCGGCCGGATGCTCAGCTGACCTCGACGAGGTCGCGATAGGCGTGCCAGCTGGCATGGCCGATCAGCGGCATGGCGATGGCGAGGCCGAGAAAGAACGGCACCAAAGCCAGGCCGGTGAAGACCACGATCAACCCGGCCCAGAGCGCCATCGGCCGCGGATTCTCCATCACCGCCTGGATGGAGACCGTCACCGCTTCGAGAAAGCTCACATCACGGTCGACCAGCATCGGGATCGAGATCACCGAGACCGCGAAGGTCCCCACCGCCAGCACGGCGCCAAAGCCGGTGCCGATGATCAGGAAGGGAATGAAATCGGGCGATTGCAGCATGCGAAGCGGCAATTCGGCCAGGCTGGGGGCAAAATTCAGGCCGAAGAACAGCGCGAAGAGCAGCCCCGCCACCCGCACCCAGAACAGATTGATGAGCAGCAGCACCGCCCCCATCATCGAGATCTGCGTGCCGTTGCGGCGGAAGCCGGCCATGGCGTCGGCCAAGGTCACGGGCAGGCCCTGCTCGCGCCTGCGGCTCACCTCATAAAGCCCGGCCGCGGCCAGCGGCGCCACCATGAAAAAGCCCGCCGCCGCCGGCAGGATGGCCCAGGCCGCGCCGAGCTCCAGCAGCAGCCAGGTCAGCAGCCAGCCGAACAGCGCCAGCGCGCCGCCATAGGTCAGGCCGATGGCCTTGTGCGCCATCAGATCCTGCCAGCCCAGGGTCAGCCAGGCCCAGGGCCGGTCAGTCGCGACGCGGCGCAGCCGCGGGCGGGCGGCGGGGATGGCGACAACTTGGCTGTCCGACGGCATGGCCGATCTCCGTAATCGTTGCAAAACCATAACCCAATCGCGCAGGTTATCGCTTGATAATTATCAAAGACGTTTCGCGGTGCGTCACCTTTCATGCACCGCAACACAGGAGTGCAGGGCATGCAGCCACGGAGCGAGATCAGCTATGTCGAGGGGCCGATCCGTGCCTTCGCCATCGCCACCATGTTCTGGGGCGTGGTGGGCTTCCTGATGGGGGTGATCATCGCCTCGCAGCTGGCCTGGCCGCTGCTGAACCTGGACCTGCCCTGGACCAGCTTCGGCCGCCTGCGTCCCGTGCACACCTCGGCGGTGATCTTCGCCTTCGGCGGCAATGCGCTGTACTGCACCTCGCTCTACATCGTTCAGCGGACCTGCCGGGCCAGGCTGTTCGGCGGCGACGACATGGGCTGGTTCCTGTTCTTCGGCTACCAGTTCTTCATCGTCACTGCGGCACTCGGCTATGTCCTGGGCGTGACCCAGGGCAAGGAATATGCCGAGCCCGAATGGTATGTGGATCTCTGGCTCACCCTGGTCTGGGTGGCCTATCTCGTGGCCTTCGCCGGCACGATCGTGAAGCGTGAGGAGCCGCATATCTATGTGGCCAACTGGTTCTTCCTCGCCTTCATCATCACGGTGGCCATGCTGCATATCGTCAACAACCTGGCGCTGCCGGTCGGCGATGGCTCATCCCACTCCTATGGCCTGGCGGCGGGGGTGCAGAACGCGATGATCCAGTGGTGGTATGGCCACAACGCGGTGGGCTTCTTCCTGACCGCGGGGTTCCTGGGGATGATGTATTACTTCATCCCGAAACAGGCGAACCGGCCAGTCTATTCCTACCGCCTGTCGATCGTGCATTTCTGGTCGCTGATCTTTCTCTACATCTGGGCCGGGCCGCACCACCTCTTCTACACCGCGCTGCCGGACTGGGCGCAGACGCTGGGCATGGTGTTTTCCATCATGCTGTGGATGCCGAGCTGGGGCGGCATGATCAACGGAATCATGACGCTCTCGGGTGCCTGGGACAAGCTCCGCACCGATCCCGGGCTGCGCTTCTCCGTCACCGCCGTCGGCTTCTACGGCATGAGCACCTTCGAGGGGCCGGTGATGTCGATCCGCGCCGTCAATTCGCTCAGCCATTACACCGACTGGACGATCGGCCATGTGCATTCCGGCGCGATGGGCTGGGTGGGCTTCATCACCTTCGGCGCGCTGTACTGGCTGTTCCCGGTGTTGTGGAAGAAGAAGGCGCTCTATTCCGAGAAGCTGGCGGCCTGGCATTTCTGGATCGCGACGCTGGGCATCGTTCTCTACATCACAGCGATGTGGGTCAGCGGCATCATGCAAGGGCTGATGTGGCGCGCCTATGACGAGAACGGCTTCCTGCAATACGCCTTCATCGAGACGGTGGCGGCGATGCACCCCTACTACGTCATCCGCTGGCTGGGCGGCGTGCTCTACCTCACCGGCGCGCTGATCATGGCCTTCAACCTGTGGAAGACGGTGACGCAGGTGGAGGGCACCGAGCCCGCCGCCGCACCCGCCAACGCCCTGGCCGCAGAATAGGGGGACCTAGAAATGTTCAAGAAATTCTCCCATGGCCCGATCGAGCGCAACGTGCTGATCCTGGGCGTGCTCACGCTCATCACCGTCTCGCTCGGCGGCCTCGCGCAGATCGTGCCGCTCTTCACCATCGAGACCACGATCGAGCGCGTGGCCGGCATCCGCCCCTATACGCCGCTCGAACTGATGGGCCGCGACATCTATGTGCGCGAGGGATGCTATGCCTGCCACAGCCAGCAAATCCGCCCCTTCCGCGACGAGGCCGAGCGCTACGGTCACTACTCGCTCGCGGCCGAGAGCATGTATGACCGCCCCTTCCAATGGGGCAGCAAGCGCACCGGCCCCGATCTCGCCCGCGTCGGCGGCCGCTACTCCGATGACTGGCAGGCCGCCCATCTGCGTAACCCGCGCGCCCTGGTGCCGGACAGCATCATGCCGCCCTATTCCTTCCTCGACCGGCGGCTGGACGCGGCGCGCGTGCCGGCCTCGTTGCGCGCGCAGCGAAGCCTGGGCGTGCCCTACAGCGACGAACACATCGCCAACGCGATGGCCGACCTGCGCACCCAGGCCAACCCCGATGCCGACCCCACCGCCTTCAACCGCCGCTACCCCCGCGCGCGGCAGGGGCTGTTCGACGGCAATGCGCGCGAGATCACCGAGATGGACGCCCTCGTCGCCTATCTGCAGATGCTGGGCACGCTGGTGCAGTTCCGCGACGTGACGCCCGAACAGCTCCGCCAGCAGTGAGGACCGCCATGAACATCGCCGAGTACCAATGGGTCTTCTCCACCCTGTGGGTGACCTGGTTTTTCATCCTCTTCACCGCGATCCTGGTCTGGGTGCTGCGCCCCTCGCGCCGCCGCGCGATGCAGGACCACGCGCAAATCCCCTTCCGCGAACAGGATTGAGACATGGCCGGCAAGATCGAACACGACAGCGTCTCGGGCCAGGACACCACGGGCCATGAATGGGATGGGTTGCGCGAACTCAACACGCCGCTGCCGCTGTGGTGGCTCTACACCTGGTATGCCTGCATCGCCTTCGCGGCCGTCTGGGTGGTGCTCTACCCCGCCCTGCCGATCAGCGGCGCTACCGGCCTGCTGGGCTGGACGGCGCGCGGCGACATGCCGCGCATCACCGCGGCCGACCGCGCAACGCGCGAGCCCATGCTGGCCCGGCTGCGCACCGCGACCCCCGAGGCGATCGCCGCCGACCCCGCGCTGCGCAGCTACGCCATCGCCGGCGGGCGCATCGCCTTCGCCAACAATTGCGCGGCCTGCCATGGCGCGGGCGGCCAGGGCGCGGTCGGCGGCTTTCCCAGCCTCGCCGATGACGACTGGCTGTGGGGCGGTGAACTGGCCGATATCCACACCACCATCACCCATGGCGTGCGCAACCAGGACAGCGAGGAAGCCCGGCTCTCCGTCATGCCGACCTTCGGCGCAGGCATCCTCACCGCCGCCCAGATCACCGATGTGGCGGAGCATGTCCTCAGCCTGAGCCACCGCGAAACCAACCCGGCCGCCGCCAGCCGCGGCCAGGCCATCTTCGCGGAGAATTGCGTGAGCTGCCACGGCGAGAATGGCCAGGGCAATCCGCAATTCGGCGCCCCCAATCTCGGCGACCGGATCTGGCTGCATGGCAGTGAAAGGGCGCAGATCATCGCCTATATCGCCAATCCGCGGATGGGCGCGATGCCCGCCTTCGGCCCGCGGCTCGACCCGGCGATGGTGAACATGCTCACGGTCTATGTCCACACGCTGGGCGGCGGGCGGTGATCGGCGCCAGGACCCTCGCGGCATGACCCATGCCGCTCCCCTGGAGCCCACGGGCAGCCTCTATGCCCGCCACAGGAAGGTGCAGCCGCGCGCCGTCACCGGCCATATCCGCCGGATCAAATGGGCGGTGGTGGTGGTGCTGCTGGCGCTCTACTATCTCGTCCCCTGGCTGCGCTGGGACCGTGGCGCCGGCGTGCCGGACCAGGCGGTGCTGGTCGATATCGCCCATGGCCGGCTGTTCTTCTTCTGGATCGAGCTTTGGCCGCAGGAGGTGTATTTCCTCACCGGCGCGCTGGTGCTGGCGGCGATCGGCCTCTTCGCCGTCACCTCGCTCTTCGGCCGGGTGTGGTGCGGTTTCACCTGCCCGCAGACGGTCTGGACCGATCTCTTCATGTGGGTCGAGCGGCGGATCGAGGGCGACCGCAATGCCCGCATCAAGCTCGATGCCGAGCCATGGTCGCCGCACAAGCGCCGGCTGAAGCTCACCAAGCACGCGGTCTGGATCATGATCGCCGCGGCCACCGGCGGCGCCTGGATCTTCTACTTCAACGACGCGCCCAGTGCCGCGTGGGAAATGCTGACCCTGCAGGCCAGCACAACGGTCTGGTTCTTCTTCGGCCTCTTCACGCTGACCACCTATATGCTGGCGGGCTTCGCGCGCGAGCAGGTCTGCACCTACATGTGCCCCTGGCCGCGCTTCCAGGGTGCGATGCTGGATGACCAGTCGCTGGTGGTGACCTATCGCGACTGGCGGGGCGAGCCGCGCGGCAAGCTGAAGGAGGAGGGCCATGGCGATTGCGTCGATTGCGCCGCCTGCTTCCATGTCTGCCCCACCGGCATCGACATCCGCGACGGGCAGCAGCTGGAATGCATCGGCTGCGGCCTCTGCGTCGATGCCTGCAACGACGTGATGCGCAGGCTCGACCGGCCGCAGGGCCTGGTGGCTTTCGAGACCCTGGCCAATCTGGCGGCCAGCCAGGCCGCCACCGCCGGCATGGCCCCCGATGCCCGGCGGCAGCAGGCCGGCATGGCGGCACGGCGCATCCCGCGCCTGCTGCGGCCCCGGGTGCTGATGTATGCCGGCGTGCTCTCGGTGGTGGTCGCGGTGATCGCCGGCGCCTTCCTGCTGCGGCCGACGCAGTCGCTGACCGTGCTGCGCGACCGCGCGCCGCTCTTCGTCCAGCTCTCCGATGGCGGGGTGCGCAATGCCTTTTCGCTCAAGCTGGTGAACAAGACGCGCGATGCGGGCGAATACGCGCTGGTGATGGAGGGCGCGCCGGGGGTGACCATCCTGGCCCAGGGTGCCTCGCTCGACCCGCAGGGGCGGCCATTGCTGGCGATGCGCCCCGACGGCATCGCCGAGTACCGCGTGCTGGCGACGGCCGGGCCCGCGCTGGGACTGCCGGCGAACCGGAGCGTGGAGTTCCGGCTGCTGGATCAGCACGGACAGATCATTGCCCGCGCAACCACTGCGCTGCTGGGGCCGGGCGCGTGAACGGCGCCTTCGATCCGCGCCGCAGCCGGTGGATCCCCTGGGCCTTCGTCGGCGCCATGCTGCTGGTGGTGGTGGTGAACGGGCTGATGGCGGCGCTCGCCCTGAGCACCTTCACCGGCGTGACCACGCCGCGCCCCTATGACCGCGGCCGGACCTATAATGACGTGCTGGCCGAGGCGGCGCGGCAGGATGCGCTGGGCTGGCGGGGCAGCGTGGAACTGGCCGAGGGCCAGCTTCGGGTGCGGGTGAGCGATGCCCGGGGCGCGGCCGTCACGGGCGTGCTCGAGGGCATCCTGCAGCGGCCCCTGACGCGCCAGGCGCTGCCGCTCGCTTTCATCGCCGCCGGCCCCGGCCTGTGGCTTGCCGAGGCCCAGCCCGCACTGCCCGGGCAATGGGAGGCGCGGCTGACGCTTTTCGGCAGCGAGGGGCCCTTCGATATCCGCGCCCGGGTGCTGGCGCCGTGAATGCGCTCAGCCCCACGCTGCCTGCCGAACTCCAGGCCTCGCGCGCGGCCTGCGTGCATTGCGGCGCCGACCTGCCGCCTCGCGGCGCCGCCCGCTTCTGCTGCGCGGGGTGCGAGGCGGCGCATGGGCTGGTGGCCGGCCTCGGCCTCGATGCCTTCTATCACCGGCGCAATGGCCAGGCCGGAGGCTTGCGGCCGGTGGAGGCGGTGCCGCTCGACCTCGCCGCCCGGGCCGAGGCGCTGCCCGGTGGCGAGCATCGGCTGGAGCTGCTGCTGAGCGGGCTGAGCTGCGGCGCCTGCGTCTGGCTGGTCGAGCAGGCGCTGGCCGCCGAACCCGATGTGCTGGCCGCGCGGGTGGCGCTGGGCAGCCGCCGCCTCAGCCTGCGCTGGCGCGGGCCGGCGGCGCGGGCGGATGCGCTGGCGGGGTTGCTGGCCAGGCTGGGCTTCCGGGTGGCGCCCTGGTCGGCCTCCTGCCTGCGCGCGGCCGATGATGCGCAGGGGCGGGAGCTGGTCCGCGCGCTGGGCATCGCCGCCTTCGGCGCGATGAATGTGATGCTGGTCTCGGTCGCGGTCTGGGCGGGCGGCGAGATGGGCGAGGCGACACGCCTGCTCATGCATTGGCTGGCCATGCTGATCGCGCTGCCGGTGGTGCTGGTGGCGGGCATGCCGTTCTATCGCCCGGCCTGGGCGGCGCTGCGGGCGGGGCGGCTGACCATGGATATGGCGGTGTCGCTCGGCGTGCTGGCGACGACGGCGATGTCGGTCTCGGAGGTGTTTCGGAACGGGGCCTTCACCTGGTTCGACAGCGCGACGGCGCTGCTGGCGCTGCTGCTGGCGGGGCGGGTGCTCAACCATGCCGGCCAGCGGCGGGCGCGGCAGGCGGGGGCACAGCTCCTGGCGATGCAGCGCGGTGCGGCGACCTGCCTGCGGCCCGATGGCAGCACCGCGGTGATGGCGCTGGAACAGATCCAGCCCGGCGCGCGCATCCTGGTCGCGGCCGGCGAGGCGCTGCGGCTGGATGCGGTGCTGGAGGCGGGCGCGGCGCTGCTCGACACCGCCGCCACGACCGGCGAGAGCCTGCCCCGCGAATTCCGCGCGGGCGAGGCGCTGCCGGCGGGTTCGACCAATATGGGCGCGGCCTTCGTGGCACGGGTGACCGCCGGGCTGCACGACGGATCGCTGGCGCGGATGACCCGGCTGCTGGAGCAGGCCGAGCAGGCGAAGGGCCACCTGCCCAGCCTGGCGGACCGGGCGGCGCGGATCTACGTGCCGGCGGCCCATACGATTGCCTTGGCAACTTTCATCGGCTGGTGGCTGCTGGGCGATGCGGGCTGGCAGGCCGCCCTGGTGCCGGCGGTGGCGGCCTTGATCGTGACCTGCCCCTGCGGCCTGGCCATCGCGGTCCCCGCGGTGCAGGTGGTGGCGGCCGGCGCGTTGTTCCGCCGCGGCGTGCTGCTGGCCAGGCCCGATGCGCTGGAGCGGCTGGCCACCGCCGGGCATGTCGTGCTGGACAAGACCGGAACGCTGACCGAGGGGCAGCCCAGCCTGCTGCCGGGCGCCCATGACGCGCAGGCATTGCGCCGCGCCGCGGGCCTGGCTGCCGCCAGCCGCCACCCGCTGGCCCGGGCCTTGTCACGCGCCTGCCCCGATGCGGGCCTGACCCCCGGCGTGCGCGAGGTGCCGGGCCAGGGGCTGGAGGGCGGCGGGATGCGGCTGGGCAGCGCGGCTTTCACCGGCGTGGTGGCCTCACCCCTGGGCATGACGCTGTGGTTCACCGCGCCGGGCGAGGCGCCGGTCTGCTTCCGATTCGCCGATTCGCCGCGGGCGGACGCGGCCGCGGCCGTCGCGGCCTTGCGCGCGGCGGGGTTGTCGCTCGAAATCCTCTCCGGCGATGCCGCCCCCGCGGTGGCCGAGGTGGCGGCGGGCCTGGGCATCGAGCGATTTGCCGGCGGCGTCACGCCCGAAGCCAAGGCGGCGCGGGTGGCGGAACTGCAAGCCAGCGGGCGGCGGGTGCTGATGATCGGCGATGGCAGCAATGACGCGGCGGCGCTGGCGGCGGCGCATGTCTCGGCCTGCCCGGCCGGCAGCACCGATCTCGCGCAATCGGCCGCCGATATCGTGCTGACGGCGGAGGGGCTATCGCCGATTCCCGCCGCCATCGCCACCGCGCGGCGGGCGCAGACCATCGCGCGGCAGAACATCGCCTTCTCGCTGGCCTATAATGTGGTGGCGGTGCCGTTGGCGGTGGCCGGGGTGGTCACGCCGCTGCTGGCCGCCGCGGTGATGGCGTCCTCCTCGCTGATCGTCATTCTCAACGCCTTGCGCGCGGGGGGCGGGCGATGGATGCGCTGATCCTGCTCATCCCGCTGGCCTTGGGGCTGGGACTGCTGGGGCTCGCGGGCTTTCTCTGGGCGCTGCGGGCCGGGCAATATGACGACCTCGACGGCGCCGCGTCGCGCATCCTCTTTGACGACACCCCCACCAGGAAGGAACCCTGAACCATGCCGCCCTCGCGCGTTTTCTTTCTCGCTCTCGCCCTGCTGATCGGCGTGGTGGGGCTTTTCGCGGCCGCCTGGGCCGAGGATTACCTGCATGGCTTCGGCCTGGGCCTGGTCGCCTTCGCGCTGTTCTTCGCCGGCCATACGGTGAAGCGGCATTTCGACGAGCAGGAGGGCCACTGACCACCTGGCATGTGGCCGCCACAGGAAACTTGAGTCATCCCGCCGGCGTTCGCTATCCTGCTCAATAACTTGAGGAGGAGCGCCGGTGAACACACGCGACATTGCGGCTGGCCAGGCCGGGGTGGCGCCCATGCCGGCGCCCTGCACGCGCTGCGGCAGCCGGATCGCGGGGATTTGCGCGGCGCTCGACATCGCGGGCCTTGATGAGATGGCGCATGAGGCCCGTCGCAGCCCGGTCGGCGCGCACGAGACCCTGTTCCGTGACGGCGACCCGGCGAGTTCGATCGTCATGCTGGTCCGCGGCATGGCCAAGCTGTCGCGGCTGATGCCCGATGGCAGGCAGCAGGTGCTGGGTTTCCGCTTCGCCGGCGACATCATGGGCTTCACCCAGGGCAAGTGCCATTCCGCGGATGCCGAGATGCTGACCGAAGGCGTGGTCTGCCGAATGACCCGGGTGCAGCTCGATGCGATGCTGGCCAGGTTTCCGGCGGCGCAGCGGCGGATGATGGATCTTTGCGTGCAGGAGCTGGCGCTGGCGCAGGACCAGCTGGTGACGGTGGGGCGGCGCCATGCCGAGCAAAGGGTGGCCGCCTTCCTGCTCTCACTGTCCGTCGCCGCGCGCCGGCGCGGCGAGCGGACACAGCAGCTCGACATGCCGATGACGCGGGCCGAGATCGGCGACCTGCTGGGCCTGGCGCTGGAGACGGTAAGCCGCGCCTTCACCGCCCTGCGCAAGCGCGGGCTGGTGGTCGAGAGTGCGGGGCATCGGGTGGAACTGCCGGATCTCGAGGCTTTGGCGCTGGTGGCGGACGGGGCTTAGGGGCGGTCTTGCCTCAGTCCCCCAGGAATTCCATCACCACGGCGACGGAGTCCGCCGGCGCCTCCTCCATCGGCACATGCGCGACGCCGGGCAGCAGCACCAGGCGGGCATTGGGGATTTCGCGCAGGTAGTCGCGCGCATTGGCCGGCGGGATCATGCGGTCCTGCTCGCCCCAGAGCAGCAGCGTGGGGGCCTGGATGCGGGCGAGCAAGGGCTCGGGGCGTTGCAGGACATGGCCGCCGGTGCGGTCGACGATGGCCTGGCGAACGCCCGGCGCCAGCATCATGGCGCGGTAGCGCTGATAGGTCTCCTCGGGGATTTTCGTGGGATCGGCATAGGCCGGCGCAATCGAGGGGCGGAGCATGAAATCGGGCAGCACATAGGGCAGCAGGCGCAGCATCAGCGGCACTTTTGGCGCGCGGTCGTAGTCGGCACCCGGGCTCGCGAAGCCATCGGGGGCGAGGAGGACGAGTCGGTCGGTCCGCTCGGGGTGGGCGCTGGCGAAACTCCAGGCGATGCGGCCACCCATGGAGCTGCCGAGCAGCGTCGCCCGGCGGATATTCAGCCGGTCCATCAGCGCTGTGATGATGGCATGCGCCCGGGCGTCGGAGTAATCCCCCGCCGGGTCGGGGCCGGTGAGGCCGAAGCCGGGCAGGTCGAAGCGGATCATCCGGTGGCGGGTTTCCAGCGCCGGGGCCCAGCCCTCCCAGGCGTGCAGCGAGCTGCCGAAGCCGTGCAGCAGGATGATGGCCGGCGCATCGCGCGGCCCGGTGTCGCGCAGGTGCAGGCGGATGCCCGCGACATCGACGAATTGCGAGGGCGGCGGCGCCCAGCGCCGCTCCAGCGTGGCGCGGTCCTCATCGGGGGTATAGAGCCACCAGGCGGCGGCGATGACGAGAACAAGCAGAACGGCCAGGGCGATGCGCATGCGGGGTAGTTGGCCGTTTCGGGGGCCTTGTCCACTCAGCGGGCGAGGTCGAAGCGGGTTTTCTCGGCCAGGGTGCTGCCGAACCAGGCATCGATGCCGGCGGCGAGGTGGCCCTGGGGCTGGGGGGTGCCGTCGGGCCCGAGGATCATGGCGACGTCATGGCCGGGCAGCAGCACACAGCCGGGGCGCGCCGCCCATTCGGCCTTGAGGCGGGCGATGGAGGCGGCGGATTGGGCGGCGTTCATCGTCATGTCGGTTTCGCCGGTGGTGAGCTCGACGCGGTTTTTCGCGCAATCGGCGGCGAAGATGGTCGGCGGCGCGCCGTCGAGGGCGAAGGCGACGTGGTGGGGGGTGTGGCCGGGGGTGGGGAAGGATTTTATGCCGGGGAGAGGGGAGTCGCCGGCGGCGAAGGGTTTTGTCCGCGGGCAGGCGGCGAG
>LNFM01002710.1_pt1 | contig 36561 bp, 33 predicted proteins | sample 596031 | NCBI WGS metagenome assembly LNFM01 (sample SAMN04254537, study PRJNA301005) | activated carbon metagenome | isolation source: dual media filters at the Ann Arbor, Michigan drinking water treatment plant | place: USA: Ann Arbor | reverse complement strand
GCCATCGGCGAATGCCTTGCCCGCTTCTCCTCACAGGAGTGCGCAAACTATCTGGCCAATTCAGGATATCCACGGATGATATGAAAGGGCTCTAAATCGGCGCCAGCCTTGGCCAGGGCGATGCCGCTTCGAAGGCCTCCCCCAGATCGAGCAGCGCCTCTTCCGGCATGCGGGCGGCCACCAATTGCAACCCCGCCGGCAGCGCGCCGGGCAGAACCGGCATCGGCAAGACCAGTGCCGCCAGCCCCGCGCAATTGATGGCGGTGGAGAAGGCCGAGGCGGTCTTGCCTGTCGTAGCCTGGCCGTCGACCATCGCCGGGAAGGGCTCGCGCTTCGGCCAGGCCAGGGAGGGCGAGGCGGGGGTGGCGATGATGTCGAAGTTTTTCAGGGCATCGGCGACGCGCCAGCGGAAGGCGGTCAGCGCGTCGATGGCCTGCACGTGCTGGATGGCGCTGCGGGCGAGGCCGGCCTTCACCGTGGCGGCGACATTGGGCATGCAGGCGTCTTCCCAGTTCGGGAAGGGAGTGAGCGCCCGGGCGGCGCCGCCGGCGGCGAGGGCGGCAAAAATCTCCGCCGCCTCGTCGGAATCCCAGGGGCAGGCGATGTCCTCCAACGCATGGCCCAACCCGCGCAGCACAGCGCAGGATTGGGCGAAGGCGGCGGCGACCGCCGGGTCCATCGGCGCGCCGGGATAGGTCGCGACAACGCCGATGCGCAGCCGCGCCGGCACCGCCATTTCGGCCACGGGTGCCGCGATGGCCGCGAAGGCCAGCTTGAGATCGGCCACCGAGCGGGCGATGGGGCCGATCACCTGCAGGTCATTGGTCAGGGTGGGGAAGCCGTGGCGACGCGGCACCCGTCCGGCCGAGGGTTTCAGCCCCGCGACCCCCGCCAGCCCCGAAGGCCGGCGGATCGATCCGCCGGAATCGGTGGCGATGGCCAGCGCCCCCAGCCCCGCCGCGATGGCCGAGACCGCGCCGCCGCTGGAGCCGCCGGAGGTGAGTTCGGGCGCCCATGGGTTGCCGGTGGCGCCAAACACCCGGTTGTCGGTGTAGCCGGAGAGCGCGAGTTCCGGCGTGTTGGTCTTGCCCAGGATCACCGCGCCGAGGGCGCGCAGGCGGGCGACCGGAAGATCATCCTCAGGCGCCAGGTAATCGGCGTAGAGCGCGCTGCCCCAGGTCGCCCGCATGGCCCCGACATGCAGGTTGTCCTTCACCGTGATCGGCACGCCATCCAGCGCCCCCAGCGCGGCGCCGGCCGCCCAGCGGGCGGTGGCGGCGGCGGCGGCTGCACGGGCGCCCGGCTCATCCAGCGTGACGATGGCGTTCAGCACCGGGTTCACCGCGGCGATGCGGCCGAGCACGGCGTCCAGCACGGCGCTGGGCGTGGTCTCGCCCGCGGCGTAAAGCGCGCCGAGCTCGGTCGCCGTGGCGGCCCAGAACGCGCTCATTCGTCGAGCCAGGCCACGGCGCGCACCGGGCTGCCGGTGCCGCCCTTGATCCGCAGCGGGAAGCCGATGAAGCGGAAGCGGCCCTTCCCCACCACCTTGTCCAGGTTCACCACACCCTCGTAATGGGTGAAGCCCATGTCGCGGCAGACGTGATGGACCTCGAAATTGTTCCGCCCCGGCCGCCCCGGGCTCACCGATTCCACGGTGAAGGCGGTGATGCCCTTGGCACCGAGCCAGGTGGCACTTTCCTTGGTCAAGCCCGGGAAATCGGTGATGTAGCCCTCGGTGCCCGCCGCGCGTTTGTAGAAGCCGGTGTAGAGCAGGACGGTATCGCCCTTCTGGATCGAGACGCCGGAGGCTTTCTCGGCCGCTTCCAGATGTTCGATGGTGATGTCCGTCCTGTCCGGCACATGCGTCAGGTCAAGGCATAAGGCTTCCGTGAAGAAGGTCTCCAGCGGCAGCTCGTCAATGGTCTTCGCCCCCGGCTTCTCGTCGAAATGCACCGGCGCATCGACATGCGTGCCGCCATGGTCGCCGGTGTGCAGCACCATCGTCGCCGCCGAGAAGGTATAGCCATCGGCCACCCGCTTCTCCTCATGCGTGCTGAACGGATAGAGCTCGATGCTGGGGTGGTTGGGCAGGCGCTGCATCTTGTGGGTGATCTCGCGCGTCAGATCGATGAGTTTCAATGCAGGCTCCTGGGGAAAATCGGTTTTCGCCGGCAGTATGAGGGGTGCCCCCGGCTTGGCAAGCGCGAGCGCCGGGTGCCAACTCGTCGCGTCTTTTTCGGGAGTGCTGCCGCATGTTTCGTGTCGTCCTGGGCCTTCTGGCCATGCTCTCCCCCGCCATGGCACAGGGCGTGTTTCCTGACCGTCCCATCCGCATCGTGGTGCCCATCAACCCCGGCGGCGGGACCGACATCTTCGCCCGCGCCCTGGCCGAGATCGTCGGCAATTCCCTCGGCCAGCCCATCATCACCGAGAATCGCGCCGGCGCATCCGGCACCATCGGCGTGCAGCATGTGGTGGACAGCAGGCCGGATGGGCACACGCTGGGCTTCATCTGGAACACGCCGCTGACGGCAGCACCCCACACGCTGGGCGCCCGCTACACGGCGGACAGCTTTGCCCCCGTCTTCTCGGTCGGCTATTCCGCCTATGCTCTCTGCGCCCGGCCCGATTTCCCGGCCAATTCGCTGCGCGAGATGATCGAGCGCGTGCGCGCCAATCCCGGCGAGTACACATGGGGCAATGAGGGGCTGGGGGGTGCCATGCATCTGGGCGTGGAGCGCATCCTGCGCCGGCTGAACATGCAGATGACCACCGTGCCCTTCCAGGGTGCCGGGCAGACCCTGCCGGCATTTCTTGGCGGCCACATCACCTTCTATGGCGGCTCGGTGGTCGGCGTCATCGGTGCCGCGCGGGCGGGCCAGGCCAAATGCCTGATGCTGACCACGGCCGAGGATCATCCGGTGATGACCCAAGGCGCGGGCCTGGCCAGCCTGGGGCTATTCGACCATGCCATCACCATCTGGTGGGGGCTGATCGCGCCCAATGGCATCCCGGCCGAGCGCATGAGCCGACTGAGCGAGGCCTTCCTGGCCGCCGCCCGCACCCAGCGCTTCCGCGAGCTGGTGGAAGGCCAGGGCGCCACCTACGCCCTGCGCATCGGCGCCGAAATGGGCGAAGACACAAGGCGCGAATACGAGGCCCTGGGCGCGGTGGCACGCGAACTCGGCCTGTCCAGGACGGCGCGGTAGCGCCGCCGGACCTCACCCCGCGCCGAGTGCGCGGGCGATGGCGACCAGCCGCATATCGGCACCGCGCCAGCCGATGATGGAAAGCCCGACCGGCTTTCCCCCGGCTGTGCCCAGCGGCAGGTTCAGCTGCGGCAGCCCCGCCATGCCGGCGAAGGAGGTCAGCACGCCGATGCGGCCCGAAAGCGCATCCGTCTCGCGCAGCGAAAGGCCGAGCGGCGGCGCGGTGAAGGGCGTGGTGGGCAGACAGAGAATGGCGCCGCCCTCCAGCAAAAGCCTGGCGCGCGCCACGATGCGGTGGCGGGAGATGCGCGCCACCTCCACCTGCGGCGCCGTGATGGTGGAGCCGAAGGCCAGGTTGCGCGCCACGTTGAAGGCGAAGCTGGGGTTTTCCCGGTCGATCCAGTCGCGGATGCCGGCCCAGGCCTCGCTGCGCTGGATGATGTTGCGCTGGTCGTTCCACAGGCTGAGTTCGCCCGGCTCGCCCAGGCTGAGGCGCTGGGCGGAGCCGAGCAGCGCCGCCAGCCGGGCCACCGCGGGCATGAGCGCTTCCGCCACCTCGGGGTCGGCCGTGGCGAAGGCATCCTCGGCCAGCAGCAGGGCCGGGGCGGTGGGCTCGGGCGGGGCCTCGCCAAAAATCACTTCCGAGACCCGGGCGAAGGTCTGCGCGTCGCGCGCGAACCAGCCGGCGGTGTCAAAACTCGGCGCCTGCTTGCAGACGCCCAGGAAGGGCAGCCGCCCATGTGTGGGGCGGATGCCATAGAGGCCGCACAGGCTGGCCGGCACCCGCACCGAGCCGCCGGTATCCGTGCCCAGTGCGACATCCGCCAGCCCCGCCGCCACCACCGAGGCCGAGCCGCTGGACGACCCACCCGGCAGGCAATCCGGCGCTGCCGGATTGGGCGGCGTGCCGAAGAACTGGTTGAAGCCGAGAATGCCGAAGGAGATCTCGCAGGTGATGGTCTTCCCCGCCAAAGCCGCGCCGGCATCGAGCAGCTTTTGGACCATCCAGGCGTGTTTGGTGGGAATGGGGTGGCTGCGGGCCCAATCCGGATTGGAGGCGCCGGTTGGCGCGCCAGCCACATCGAAGAGATCCTTGGCGGCGAAGCTGAGATCGCTCAGCGCGCCCGCGCCGGCCGGCAGGGTCAGCCGGGGGCCGGGCAGGAAGCCATCATCGAGCGGGTGCATATCGTCTCTCTCCTATTGCGCCGCGGCGGCCATGGCCTGACCCCAGGCCGCGCCGGGCACGGCATCGAACAGCGCACGAATACAGGGGTGCTTCGGCGCGGCGTGGATATTGGCGGTTTCGTCCAACGCCACGATTTGGCGATGGCGCATCACCGCGATGCCGTCGCAGATCTGTAGCGCCACCCGCAAATCATGGGTGACGAAGAGCATCGAAAGGCCGAGGATGGATCAAGCCCCACCAGGCCCGGCAATTGCCGCGCCCGGGCCAATGCGATCGGGCGGGCGGTGCCGTCGACAATCGGCCCATCCCCAATCTGGGCAAAGCCTATCCACTCCTGAGGCAACAGGAAAATCGGTCGACTGCGCGGCTCGGTCAAGCAGCGCTCGAATTTTGTCTCTGGCCTGGAGCGTCACCACCGGTGCTGAACGGAACACAGCCTCCTTATGGAGAGCCTGCCATGACGCACGCCGATCTTGGCATGAAGTTTGGGCTTTTGAGCCACGCCCGTGCGTCCGGTTCAACAGCCGAGCGTCAAGAGGCGCTGGTGATGCGCTCGACCGAAACGTCGCGGCCGTCGCGGATCTCATACAGCTCGAAATCACGGGCGAGGAGGCTGCCATCGGCCTTGAACTCCACGGAGGAACTGGCGCCGTCGTAGTTGATGGTCCGACCCGCGCGCAGCGCGGCAAGGCCCTCGGCCACGGTCGTGACACGCTCCCCCGGGCCATTGGCAATACGCGGGATCATCGCCTTCACCGCATCGACATCCGTGCTGTTGGCGGCGGCCATCGCCAGCAGCAGCACGTTGATCTGGTCGTAGCCGGCGGAGCCGAAGGGAAGCTGCACCTCACCATTGGGGGTGCGCCCCATGAAGCGGAGGAAGGCGTCATAGGCCGGGCTGCCCACGGGCGGGACGGGAAAGCCATGCAGGATGCCGTTGGCGGCGGCACCCACGGCCGTCTTGAACTGGGGGCCGACGGCGAAGGAGATGGTGAAGACGCGGCCGCGATAGCCGGCGCGGAAGATATCGCGATAGACGGCGGTGAAGTCGGCCACGTAGCCGGGAATGAACACGGCGGGCGGGTTACCGCGCAGCAGCCGCTCGACCTCGGCGCGGAAGCTGGGCTGGGTCGTGTTATAGAAGAAGGGCTCGTTCACCACCCGCCCGCCGGCTTCCTCGAAGGACCGGCGAAAGCTCGCGACCAGGGTCGTGGCGAAGTCGTTGTTGGGGCCGGCCAGCGCGATCTCGCGGTAATTCTGCCGAACCGCCAGGCGCGCGATGGCGACGGCCCAGGCCGCGTTGAGCGGTTGGAAGTTGAACAGCAGCCCGCGCCTGTTGGCGGCGGGGATATCGTCGGATGAAGATGTGCAGAAGAGCAGGACATTGGCGGCCTCGACCAGCGGCAGCACGCCCAGGGTGACCGAGGAGGCCCACAGGCCGAGCAGTGCCGACACCCGGTCCGCATCGATGAGCTTGCGCGCGGCGCGCACGCCGGCCTCGGGGTTGGTCTCGTCATTCTCCTGCGTGAGCAGGATGCGCCGGCCGAGGATGCCGCCCTGGCTGTTCACGAGCTCAACGACGCGGCGATGGGCCTCGGCGATCTCCGGTCCGGACTGCGCGCCGCCGCCGGTATTGGGCGTCAGGCTGCCGATGCGGATGGGCTCATTGGCCTGCGCGCGCACGACATGCGGGGTGGCGAGGATGGCGGTGCCACCGGCCAGTGTCGCACGGCGCGAAAGGATCAAGGTCATGGGCGGGCTCCTGTGGGGTTGTGGCGTAGCGGCTGCTCAGGGATCAGGCCCTGCGGCCGGAAGCGAATGGCAAGGATAAGAAGAACGCCGATCAGCACGATGCGCAACGCCGAAAGCCGCTCAGCATCGATGCCGGGCAGGACGCCACCCAGAAAGCGCGTGCCCTCAACGATTCCCACGACAAGGAAGGCGCCCAGGACCAGGCCGCGATTGTTGCCCGCGCCGCCGATCACCACCGCCATCCAGGTGATGATCGTCACCGGCGTCTGGAAGTGGTCGGGCGTGATGCTGAGCACCCAATGCGCGTAGAGCGAGCCGGCGACGGCCATCAGCGCGCCGCCGATGGCGAAGGCACGGAGCCGAAATCCCTGCACGTCCCGCCCCAGCGTGGCGGGCACCAGCGAATCCTCGCGGATCGCGCGCAGCACCCGGCCCATCGGCGCGCGCCGAATGCGCTCCAGCGCCCAGAAAGCGATGGCGACGGCGGCGAGGACGAGCAGCAGATAGCCGATCGCGGCGCCCTCACGCGACAGGCCATCGGGCAGCGGGCGCGTGGCGATGGCGAGGCCGCGCGGCCCGCGCGTCAGCCAATCCTCGTTCATGGCGACGAGGCGCACGAGCTCGGCAAAGCCCAGCGTGACGATGGCGAGGTAGTCGCCCGACAGGCGCGCGGAAAGTGCCGCGAGCAGCAGCGCCGCCAGCGCCCCCACCAGCGCCGCCATGGGCAGGGCGAGGAGAAAGGGCAGTCCCAGGCGCTCGGTCACCAGCGCGCTGGCATAGGCGCCCAGCGCGTAAAGCCCGGCCACGCCGAAATTCACCAGCCCCGTCACCCCCCATTGCAGGTTGAGCGCGAGTGCCAGCAACAGATAAAAACCGGCCGAGGTGGCGATGGCGATGAGGTAGAAGGTCATTGGTCGCGCCCCGCGGCCAGCGGCCGGCCCAGCAACCCCTGCGGCCGCAACAGCAGCACCAGCGCGAGTGCCACGAAGCCGATCGCCGGGCGGTAGGCGGGCGTTGCGAACTTCACCGCGACTTCCTCCACGAAGGCGATCAGCAGCGCGCCCAGCACCGCCCCGGGCGCAGAGCCGATGCCGCCCAGAATGGCCGCCGCGATGACCGAGACGGTGAGCGACCAGCCGAGCCCCGGCTCGATCGCAAGGCTGAAGCCCGCCAGCGTGCCCGAAAGCCCGGCCAGCGCGCCGGCGAGCAGATTGGCGAAGAGCCGCAGCCGCCCGATGGGGATGCCGCGCAGCGCGGCGAGCGATGGATCATCGGCCGCCGCGCGCAGCGCGCGCCCCCAGGGCAGCAGCCGCAGCCCGGCCAGCACGATGCCCAGCACGATCGCGGCGGCCAGGATGGACCAGGCGGCATCGGGCGCGATGCGCGCCTCCAGCCAGATCAGCGGGCGGGAGAGCGGCACGTCATAGCCGCGCACGTCGGAGCGGAAGATCAGCCGCAACAGGTTCTCGATGACGAAGGAGAGCGCCACGGAACTCACCAGCAGCGCCCAGCCCGGCGCCTGGCGCAGCGGCCGGAACACGGCGTGGTCGCAGGCCAGCACCAGTGCGGCGGTGGCCAGCATCGCCGCCACCGTCGCCGCCGAGATCGGCCAGCCCAGCAGCACATTGGCCGACCATGCGGCGAAGGCGCCCGCCGCCATCGTGGCGCCCACCGCGAAATTGGCGAAGCCCAGCAGGGCGAAGAGCAGCGTGAACCCCACCGCAGCGGGTGCCACCAGGGCGGCCGTCGCCAGCGTGTCGAAGACGAGCTGGATCATGCCGCCGTGCCCAGAAACAGCGCGCCGAGATCGGGTTCGGCCAGCAATTCGGCGGCGGTGCCGCGGCGCGCCACGCCGCCGCCGGCCAGCACCAGCGCGCGGTCGGCATGGCGCAGCGCCTCGCGCGCATTCTGCTCGACCAGCAGCGTGCCGATGCCCGCCGCGCGCAGCCGCGCGATGGCGACCAGCGTCTCCTCCACCAGCGCGGGGGAGAGGCCCGCGGTGGGCTCGTCGAGAAGCAACAGGCGCGGGCCGGCCATCAGCGCCATGCCGAGTGCCAGCATCTGCCGCTGCCCGCCCGAGAGCAGACCCGCGGCGCGGGGCAGCGCCGGGCGCAGCGCCGGGAACAGCGCCAGCACCTCATCGCGCCTCGCGCTGGCCTGGCGCGGTGCCAGCCATGCGCCGATGGCGAGGTTCTCGGCCACGCTGAGCGTGCGGAAGACGTTGCGCCGCTGCGGCACCAGCGCCATGCCGGCGGCGGCGAGGCGCGCGGGCTCCATGCCCGTCACGTCCCGCCCATCCAGCAGCACCTGGCCCGCAAGCGGCTTCATCGTGCCGGCGATGGCCGCCATCAGCGTCGATTTCCCCGCGCCATTCGGCCCGAGCAGCGCCACCAATTCGCCAGGGCCCACGCGCAGCGAGACATCGGCGATGATGGCGCGCCCGCCATAGCCGGCGGCGAGGCCTTCAATGATCACCTCGGTCACGCCACCGCCCCCAGATAGGCTTCCACCACCCGTGCATCGCGCAGCACCTCGGCCGGCGTGCCTTCGGCCAGGATGCGCCCCTGGGCGAGGACGATCACCCGGTCGGCCAGGCGCGAGACCACGCCCATGTCATGTTCGACGAAAAGGAAGCCGGTGCCGCGCGTGTCGCGCAGGCGGGTCACGACATCGCAGAGCGTCTGGCGCAGCGCGGGCGCCACGCCCGCCGTCACCTCGTCGAGCAGGACGAGGCTGGCGCCCGTCATCAAGGCGCGGCCCAGTTCCAGCAGCTTGCGCTGGCCACCGGACAACTCGCCCGCCAGCGCATTCTCCCGCCCGGCGAGGCCGATTTCCGCCAGCACGGCACTGGCCGCCCGGGTGAGCGTGGCCTGGGAATCGCGCACGGCGCGCGGGCGCAGGAAGATATCCACCAGCCTCTCGCCGGTGGTGTCCGGCGCCGCCAGCAGCAGGTTTTCCAGCACCGTCAGCCGGCCCAGCCCACGCGCGATCTGGAAGGTGCGGGTCAGGCCCAGCCGCGCCACGCCATGCGCCGGCAGGCCATGCGCATCCCGCCCATTGACCCGCAGCCTTCCGGCATCGGGCGACGCCACGCCGGAGAGAAGATCGAACAGCGTGGATTTCCCCGCGCCATTCGGCCCGATCACACCGACGATCTCACCCGGCCGCAGCGTGAGGGAGACGCCATCCACCGCAGCAATCCCGCCGTAGCGCTTGACCAGCCCCTCGGCGACAAGCCCGGCTTCAGTGGCCGGCAACAGCAGCCAGCGCCGCCTGCGCCTCCTCCTCTTCCTCGATGCGCAGCGCGTCGTTGAAGCGGTTGAAGAAGCCACACAGCGTGATCCGCAGCGTGAGTTCGACGATCTGCGCCTCGGAGAAATGCTCCAGCAGGGCATCGTGCATGCGCTGGGTCACCCGGTTCGGCGTCTCCCAGGCCACCTTGGTATAGGCGATCACGAGGCGATCCACCGCATCGAGCTCCGCCGGCAGGTCGGCATCCATGATGCGGTCCACCGCCTCGGCCGAGAGCCCGGCCACGACCAGGAAGGGCTTGTGGTGCGCCACACAATAATGGCACTCGTTCAAGCGCGAGACGACGACGATGGCGATTTCCAGGTAGCGCTTGGGCAGCGTCGCCGCCGCGCGCAATTCCATCAGCATGGACATCAGGTGGCGCAGCGCCGGCGGCACATGCGCAAAGACCGCGACCTGGTTGCGGAAGGGGCCGTAGAGGCTCGCGAATTCCTCGTAGATTTGCGCGAGATCGGGCGGAAGTTCGGAGGAAGGGATGGAGCGGACGCGGGCCATGGAAACTCCTGCATGCATGATTGTCGTGGGGCATTATTACCGGCATCGCGCGGCAGGCAATCCGTCCGCCCTGAAGCCGCCGCGACCTTTTCCTCTAAACCTGTCCTTCAGGCCGGCATGGCGGCTGCCTTGAACGGTTGTCGAAGCGCCAGGTACACCGGCAGAAGGTCGGGGATCACGCGCGTGGTGAAACGGGCGAGCGCCGCCCGGATGACGTCTTCCATCCCCGCCTGCACCAGCAGCACCGCGGCACTGCCGGCCGAAAGCCGGTTGGCCAGCACGCAGCCCGCGCTGCCCGCACCCACGACGATATAGTCGGCGTTCAACGGTAGAGGTCGGCGCGCGTCGGCGGCAGGCCGGAGGCGCCGCGGGCGCGCTTCGTTGCGACCGTCTGGAAGATGCCGATGGTGCCGCGCTGAAAGGCGATGGAAACGCCGGCGAGATAGAGCAGCCAGAGCCTAGTCTTGGCCCCACCCGCCTCCGCCTCGGCGGCCTCGCGATTGGCGTAGAGGCGCTCGGCCCAATGGCGGGTGGTGGCGGCGTAATGCTCGCGCCAGGCCTCGGTGTCGTGCACCTCAAAACCGCGGCGCTCCAGCGCATCGGTGGTGCCGCCGATATGGTCGAGCTCGCTGCCGGGGAAGACGTAGTTCACGATGGCGGCGAATTCCGGCCGCTTCTTGCGGAAGGATTTTTCGTCCTTCTTCATCGGCCGGGTGATGGCGTGGTGGAGGTAGATGCCGCGCGGGCGCAGCAGGTTGCGGATCTGGCCGAAATAGGCGTCGCGATTGTCGAGGCCGACATGCTCGAACATGCCGATGGAGGCGATCTTGTCCCATTCGCCGGTCAGCGCGCGAAAGTCCTTCAGCTCGATGGTGACGCGGTCCTGCAGGCCAAGCCGCGCGATTTTTTGCTGGGCGAAATCGAACTGTGCCTGGCTCAGCGTCACGCCATGCGCCTTCACGCCGTGGTGTTGCGCGGCGTGGCAGACGAGGCCGCCCCAACCGCAGCCGATGTCCAGAAAGCGCTCGCCTGAGGCGAGGCGCAGTTTTCGGCAGATCATCTCGAGCTTGTCGCGCTGGGCGGTCGCGATGTCGTTGTCCCAGTTCGAAAAATAGCCGCAGGAGTAGACCATCTCGGGGTCGAGGAAGAGCGCGTAGAAGGCGTTGGACAGGTCGTAATGGAACTGCACCTGGGCCTGATCGTCGCGCTCCTCGGCCCGCCCGGCCTGCCGGCCGGTATAGGCGTGGCTGCCGCCCCCCGTGCCGGGGCCGAAGAGGAAAGGCAGCAGCGCCATGCCCGCCGAGAGCTTGTTCACCTTCCGCAGCAGCCCGCGGCTGGAGCCACCGCCCTGCCTGGCCGCGAGGTCCAGCAGGGTGCCGCCCTCGATATCCAGCTTTCCCTCGGCGAAAAGCTCGACCAGCGTGGTGAGGCGCGGGCTGCGCATCAGCCGGGTGATCGCGGCGGGATCGCGCAGCGCCACCGCCAGATCACCGCTCCAGGCGCGGCCGAGCGGCACCGCCTCGCCATCCCAGAGCCGGATGGCGATGTCGAGGTCAAGGCTGGGCGCCAGCCCCTCGATCAGGCGGCGCAGGCGGAGGAGTCGGGGGTCGGTCACGATGGGGTCTCCGGCACGGCGGCGGCTTCGCGCGCCAGGTTGAGCAGCAGGCGGCGCAGCCAGGCATGGCCAGCATCGGCCTCGAATCGGCGATGGAAGATCATTGACAGGCGCATATGCCTGATCTCCAGCGGGCAGGCGCGGCAGGCAAGCCCATGCACCTCGCCCAGCATGCGCGCGAGGCGGCCGGAGAGGGTCATGATCATGTCGGTCTGCTGCAGGATCTGCGGCACGGTGGCGAGATGGGCGACCACCGCGCCCAGGCGCCGGCGCTGCCCCGTCTTCGCCAGCTCCTCATCCACCGCGCCGATGCGCGAGCCATTGGGCGAATGCAGGAGATGCGGCACCGAAATGTAGCGCGCCACATCCAGCCTGCCCTCGGCCAGCGGGTGGCCGGCACGCATGATCACCCGAAAATCCTCCGGCAGCATCATCACCCTTGTATAGAGCGCGGTGGGCTCGCCCAGCACGCCGATGGCGAGTTGGGCGGCGCCGGAATCGAGCAGCGCATCGGCATTTGTGCGGTCGGCATGGCTGATCACCGCCATGCAGCCCGGCGCCTCGCGCGCCATGGCGGCGAGCAGCGGCGGCGCCAGCACGGCTTCGGCATATTCCGACAGGGCGATGGGGAAGACGCGGCTGGCCGTGGCGGGGTCGAAGGGCGCCTGGGTGACGAGGGTCTCGGCCAGGCGGTCAAGCGCCTCGGCCACGGGGCCCGCGAGGTTCAGCGCGAGCGCGGTGGGCTCCACGCCGCCGGGGCGGCGCATGAAGAGCTCGTCGTTCAGCGCCACACGCAGGCGGGCGAGCGCATTGGAGACGGCGGGTTGGGAGAGGTTCAGCCGTTCGGCGGCGCGGGTGACGTGGCGCTCGCGCGCCACCGCGTCAAAAACCCTGAGCAGGTTCAGGTCCAGTCCTGCCAGATCAGCCATGGCCACACCCCTTCTGCCAGCCCGGCATCATGGCCGTGGCGCGGTGGCGCACAAGCCCGGCCACCTTGGGCGGCAAGGGTTCATTCTCATCCCTCGACATGGTATTCTCGTCGCTCAAAGTGAAGGCTTTCCCATGGTAGTCCTGACCAACCCGACCGTTACCGGCACCGCGGGCAATGACATCATTCGGCCGGATTTTCTTTCCCCAGGGGTGGTTCGTGACAGGGCCGATGACGGCCGCAGTTACGTCGGATATCTCGGCCTTGGCGGCGATGACGAAATCGTGGCCGGCGCCAGTCCTGGCGACATGTATGGCGGCGACGGCAATGACACGCTGATCGGCAGCACGGCGCGTGACTTCATGTCCGGTGATGCGGGCGATGACTGGATCAGGGGGGGTGACGGTCCTGATCAGATCTTCGCGGGTTCCGGGCGCGACACCATTGATGGCGGCAATGACGTCGACAATGTGGTTTTTCCGCTGGATCAGGCTGTTGTCGTCAACCTCGGCAACCCGTCGGAGAATACTGGCGCGGCACAGGGCGATATCTACATCTCCATTGAAAGGATCACTGCCTCCAACCGCACTGATCGGCTGGTGGGCGACGCCGCGGATAACTCCTTCAACGGCATGAGTGGTGACGATGTTGTGCTGGGTGAGGCCGGCGATGACTACCTGAATGGAAGTGACGGTGACGACACGCTCGATGGTGGCCAGGGCAATGACTGGCTCAATGGTGATACCGGCAATGACAGGCTCGATGGTGGCATCGGCAACGATACCCTCGATGGCTCTGCGGGCGACGACAGGCTCGATGGTGGCCTGGGCATCGACACGATGACGGGCGGTGCCGGCAACGATACCTTCTTTGTCGATGCATCCGACGATGTGGTGCGGGAAGAACCGCAGGACCTGGGCTACGATACCGTCTTCGTCACCGCCGCCGGCTGGATCCTGACCGCCAGCGTGGAGGTGGTGCGCCTGCTCGACACCGCCCAGATGGTTCGGGGGGGTGCCGCGGGCGATCAGATCGTGGCGCGGGCCAGCGGCGGCAGCGCGATCTTCGGCATGGGCGGCAATGATACGCTCTGGGCCGGTGGCAACCCCGACACGCTCGATGGCGGCGATGGCGATGACGTGCTGGTCGGCGGGCTGGCCGCGGGGCGCATGGTGGGCGGCGCGGGGAATGACCAATACGTCATCAACCACTTCGGCGCGGTGGTGGAGGAACAGGCCCAGGGCGGCACCGACACCACCTGGGTGGCGGTGGATGGCTATACCATGGCCGCGAATCTGGAGATCGCCCGGCTGACCGGCAGCGCCATCCGCATCACCGGCAGCGCCGGCAATGACGTGATCGTGGCCAACCCCGCCGCCGGTGGCATCCTCAATGGCGGTGCCGGCGATGATGAGCTCCTGGGCAGCGTGGCGGCCGAGGTCTATATCGGCGGCGATGGCAATGACGTCGTGCGCGGCGGCGGCGGCGCCGACACCATCTTCGGCGGCAATGGCGACGACCAGTTCGTGCTGCCGAACAATTTCACCACCATCACCGAACTGGCCGGGGGTGGCACCGACACCGTCTGGGTCACAGCCGATGGCTATACCCTGGCCGCCAATATCGAGATCGGCCGGCTGGGTGGCACGGCCATCCGGCTGACCGGCAGCGCGGGCGATGACCAGCTCGTGGCGAACCCGGTGGCCGGCGGCATCCTCGATGGCGGTGCGGGCAATGACGTGCTGTGGGGCAGCGCCTTGCAGGAGAGCTTTGTCGGCAATGCCGGCGACGACATCATCCGCGGCGGCGGCGGCGCCGATTTCATGGCCGGCGGCACCGGCAATGATCAATATGTCATTCTCGACGCCAGCGCGGTGATCGCCGAAAACGCGGGCGAAGGCGACGACACCGCCTGGGTCGCGGTCAACAATTACGCGCTCGGCGCGAATGTCGAGCGGATCAACCTCAGCGGCACGGCCAATATCGCGCTCGGCAACGCCGCCGACAACATCATCGCCGGCAACCCGACCATGGGCAATGCGCTGCTGGCCGGTGGCGCGGGCCGCGACGTGATCTTCGGCAGCGCCTTCGCCGATGTGTTCCGGGGCGATACGGGCGACGACACGCTGTATTCGCTGGGTGGCGCCGACCGCTTTCTCTACGCCGCGCCGGGCTGGGGGGTGGACCAGATCAACGGCTTCGCCCAAGGCGCAGCCCGGCTGGATTTCACCGGCAGCGGCCTGACCTTCCAGCAACTGAGCCTGAGCTTCGGCAATGGCAATACGCAGGTGACGCTGGGGGCGGATGTCATCCTGGTGTTCGGCGCCACGCTGACTGCCCAGGATTTCCTGTTCGGCTGACGGCGCCGCGTCATTGGCCGCGGTGATGATGGATGTTCGCGATCCGCGTTGGATCGCGGCGGCGGGGGCGCGCAGAACAATGCCATCGCAACCCGCTCACAGGAGCCACCGACATGAACCCGAACCAGACCGCCCCCTACGCCATCCTCGCCTTGCGGCTCAGCCTGGGCGCCATCTTCCTCGCCCATGGCCTGCTGCTGAAGATCATGACCTTCGGCTTTGCCGGCACGATGGGGTATTTCGCCTCCATCGGCTATCCGCCCATTCTTGGCGCCGTGGTGGCGGTGGCCGAGACCCTCGCCGGCATCGCCCTCATCCTGGGTGTTGCGGTGCGCCCGGCGGCCCTGCTGATGCTGCCCATCCTGCTCGGCGCCACCCTGCAGCATGCCGGCAATGGTTGGGTGTTCAACGCGACGGGCGGCGGCTGGGAATTCCCTGCCCTGCTGAGCGTGTTGGCCCTGGTGCAGGCGGGCTTGGGCGCCGGCGCGCTGTCCTGGCAGCCGGAGGCGCTGCGCCGCGTGGCGCCCGCGCTGGCCTGAGCCGACCGTACTTCGCGATGCCGGGCCATGCGCCCGGCATCATGGATTCCTACCTGGGCGGCGTGGGCATCGCCGCCGCCCGCTCCAGCGACCTGGCGCCACGCAGCGCCAGGTCATCGCGATAGAGCGCCGCCACCACCTGCACGCCGCGCGGCATGCCATCGGCATCGAGGCCCACCGGCACCGTCACCGCGGGTTGGCGCGTGAGGTTGAAGGCGAAGGTCCAGGGCGCCCAGTCCCGCCACAGCGCCTCATGCGGCCTGATCGTGGGTTGGTCCGCCGCCGGCGCGGCACCCGGGGTGGTGGGGCAGATCACCAGGTCATAGCGCTGATGGAAGCGCGCCATGGCATGGGCGGCCTGGATGCGCATGGCCTCGGCCGCCAGGAAATCCACCGCCGACATCCCCCCCTCGCGCCGCGCGATCTCCATGATGCCGTCATCCAGCATGCCCTGCTGTTCGGCCGAGAGGCCGGCCGCGGTGCGGGCCAGCGCCACGCCCCAGACCCGGCCGAAAATCTCGCGCGTGTCGGGCAGTTCGGGCGAGGCGTCCTCGATGATCGCGCCCTGCCCTTCCAGCAGCCTTGCCGCTTCCAGCAGCGCGGCCTCGCCGGCTTCGTCGAGGTTGGGCGAGAAGCCCATGCGGCGCATCACCGCCACCCGCATTCCGGCCACGCCATCCTCGATGCCGGAAAGCCAGTCGCGCGCATCGTCGGGGAGACAGAAAGGGTCGCGCAGGTCGTGGCGCGCCATGGCGCCGAACATCAGGGCGGCGTCGCGCACGCTGCGGGTGATCGGCCCGGCCACGGCGACCGCGGCAAAACTGCCCAGCGGCCATTGCGGCACCCTGCCAAAGCTGGGCTTGAAGCCCACCACGCCGCACCAGGCGGCGGGGATGCGGATCGAACCGCCGGCATCGGTGCCGATATGCAGCGGCCCGAAATTCGCCGCCGCCGCCGCCGCCGCGCCGGAGGAGGAGCCACCGGGCGTGCGCATCCTGTCCCAGGGGTTGCGGGTGATGCCGTGCAAGGGGCAGTCGCCCGGCGATTTCCAGCCGAATTCCGTGGTGGTGGTCTTGCCCAGGATGACCGCGCCCGCGGCCTTCAGGCCCATCACCGCCGGCGCGTCGTGGGGCATGGGCGCGGTGGAGGTGGTGCGGCTGCCGCGGAGGGTGGGGAAGCCCGCGAGGTCGAGCAGATCCTTCACCGTGGCGGGCACGCCATCCAGCGCGCCCATCGGGCGGCCGGCCATCCAGCGCGCCTCTGATTCGCCGGCGGCGGCCAGCGCCCGGGGGTTCATCGCGGCGAAGGCATTCACCCAGGGGTTCATCCGCGCCACGCGCTCCAGCACATCCTTCAGGACGTCGACGGGCGAGAGCGAGCGGGCACGAAACGCCGCCACGAGGTCTTCAGCGCCCATCAGGGCGGGGTCGATCTTGGTCATGGCGCATTCTGCCGGCATGGATCGGGCACGTCACCCCGGCGCCTGCACTGGACAAGCGCCGGCACCTCGCCTAACCCGTGTCGCACACCGGAGCGTAGCGCAGTCTGGTAGCGCACCAGTCTGGGGGACTGGGGGTCGTGGGTTCGAATCCCGCCGCTCCGACCAAAATCCTCTTGCCAGCATAAAGTTTGGTTCATAAACCGGCTCCAACGAAACGGGAGCGAGCGGTTTTGATCGACATCACCATCAATGGGCAGGTGCAGCGTCTCGACGCCGCCCCCGATATGCCGCTGCTCTGGGCGCTGCGCGACATCCTGAACCTGACCGGCACGAAATATGGCTGCGGGATCGCCCAATGCGGCGCCTGCACCGTGCATCTCGATGGCCAGCCCATCCGTTCCTGCCAGACCTCGCTGGCCGATGCCGCCGGCAAGCGCGTCACCACCATCGAGGGGCTGCATCCGCAAGGCGCCCATCCCGTGCAGCAGGCCTGGGTGGCGCAGCAGGTGCCGCAATGCGGCTATTGCCAGTCCGGCCAGATCATGACCGCCGCCGCTTTGCTTCGGGACACACCGCGGCCCACCGATGCGCAGATCGACGAGGCGATGGCCGGGCATATCTGCCGCTGCGGCACCTACCAGCGCATCCGCGCCGCCATCCACCACGCCGCGGCGCAGGGCTGAGCGATGACCATGATGGAACGCCGCACCCTCCTCACCGCCATGCTGGTGGTGCCCCTGGCCGCGACCGCGCAGACGCCCGCCGCGCCGCCGCCGCCCACCATTGCCGGCTCCGGCGCCAATGGCACGCTCAGCGCCTTCATCCGCATCGCGGGGGATGGGCGCGTGCAGCTGCTGACCACCACCGCCGAACTGGGCCAGGGCACCCACACCGCCCATGCCCAGATCGTGGCCGATGAGCTGGGCTGCGCGCTCGATGCCGTGACGGTCACGGTCGGCCAGCCGGAGCCCGCGCTGCGCCTGGCCGGCGTGAACGAGATGTACACGGGTGCGAGCTTCGGCATCCGCGCCTGGGCGCCGCGGCTGCGCCGGGGTGCCGCCGCGGCTCGGACCGTGCTGATCCAGGCCGCCGCCGCCCGGCTCGGCGTGGCCGAGGCCGAACTGACAGCGTCCGAGGGCCAGGTGCGCCACGCTGCCTCCAACCGCGCCATCCCCTTCGGCGAGCTGGTCGAGGCCGCATCCCGCCTGCCCCTGCCCGAGATGCCGGCGATGAAATCCCCGGCCGAGCGCCGCATCAGCGGCAGCCCCGCCGCGCGTTTCGACATCCCCGCCAAGACCCGCGGTGCGGCGACCTATGGCGTGGATGTTCGCCTGCCGGGCATGCTCTTCGCGGTGGCCCGGCTGCCAGAGGTCTTCGGGGCCGAGCTGGAAAGCTTCGACCCCGCGCCGGCCATGGCCATTCCCGGCGTGGTCCAGGTCGTGCCCATCCCGCGCGGCGTGGCGGTGGCGGCGAACTCGACCTGGGCCGCGATGCGCGGGGCCGAGGCGCTGGCGGTGCGCTGGAAAGCCACCCCGCATGATGGGCTGGACAGCGCGGGCGTCTCCGCCCGGCTGCATGCCGCACTCGCCCAGCCCGAGGCGCAGCGGCCGAAGAACGACGGCGACTGGGAGGCCACCCGCGCCGCCGCCGCCCGCGTGGTCAGCGCGACCTACGAGGTCCCCTACCTCGCCCATGCGCCGATGGAGACCGAGAACGCCACGGTGCGCATCACCGGCAACCGTGCCGAGATCTGGGCGCCGACCCAGCACCACGACTGGTGCATCCGCAACGTCGCCCAGGCGCTGGAAATCCCGCCGGCCAATGTGACCCTGCACGCCACCTTCGCCGGCGGCGGCTTCGGCCGGCGCCTGCATGTCGAGATCGCGACCCAGGCCGCCATCGTGGCAAAGGCCACCGGGCGCCCCACGCAGCTTCTCTGGCGGCGCGAGGATGAATTCGCCCAAGGATATTACCGCCCGGCCTTCGCGGCGCGGATGGAGGCGGCACTCGATGCCCAGGGCCGGGTGACCGGCTTCAACATCCGCGGCGCCGGTGGCTCGGTCATGGCCGATTACCGCCCTGCCCTGATGCGCAACCCGGCCTTCGTCGATCCCTTCGCGCTGCAGAGTGTCACCGACACCCGCTACCGCTTCGGCCAGGCCTTCCGGGCCGAGTATGCCCGGGTGGATCTGCCGCCGAAGAACTGGCTGTGGCGCTCCGTCGGCTCCTCGCAATACGGCTTCTTCGTCGAGAGCTTTCTGGACGAGGTGGCGCATGCGGCGAACAAGGACCCGCTGGCGCTGAGGCGCGAATTGCTGGCGCATGACCCGCGCGCCCTGCTGGTGCTCAACACCGCGGCCGAGCGGGGCGGCTGGGGCACGCCGCTGCCCGCCGGCCGGCATCGCGGCATCGCCTATATGGAGGCCTATGGCAGCCTCTGCGCCCAGGTCGCCGAGATCTCGATCCAGGGCGGCGAGGTGCGCGTCCACAAGGTGACCGTGGCCTATGACTGCGGCGACATCATCAACCCCGACACGGTGGCAGCACAAATCCAGGGCAGCGTGGTCTGGGGCCTCTCGGCTATGAAGCACGAGAAGATCACCCTGAAGGCCGGCCGGGCCGAGCAGCGCAATTTCGACACCTACCGCATCGCCCGGATCGACGAGGCGCCTCTGGTCGAGACCCATATCATCCGCAGCGGCCAGCCCATGGGGGGTGTGGGCGAGCCGGGGGTGCCGCCGCTGGCACCCGCGGTCTGCAACGCGATCTTCGCCGCCACTGGCACCCGCATCCGGCAATTGCCGCTGGACGGACAACGGCTAGGCTAGGGGCATCACCTGCCCCCCAGCACAGCCAGGTCCTCGGCGTCGAGGGCGACGGGCGTACCGCTGCGGATGAGGGCCGCGAAATCCTCATCCGGCACCATGATGGTCAGGCAGTAGAGTTTCCCCGGGCCGGGGTTTTCCACCACATGCTCGGTGCCCGGCTTGAGCATGACGCAGTCGCCCGGGCCGATTTCCTGGGCCAGGCCATCGGCGATGGCGAGGCCCCTGCCCTTCAGGACATAGAACACCTCCTGCGCCCGGGCATGGGTGTTGGGCGGTGTGGCGCCGCCGGGCGCGAAGATCTCCACCACCATGGTGAAGCCCGCGCCATCGGCGATGGGGTCCAGCAGGCAGGCAAAATAGTTCGTGTCCCGGGGCGAGATCCGGAAGGCCTGAAGCGCGCCGGCGGGCCGAAAAATCATGGCGCGTCCACCCGGATTTCGCGCACCGAGAACTGGTTGTCCGCCCGATGGGTGATCGCCACACCCTGGCGATGCGCCCAGGGAATCATCATGTGGTAGAGCGGCAGGTGGCCGACATCGGCATTGTGCAGCCGGTGCATCTCCAGCATCACCCGCCGCCGGGCCGCGGGTTCGAGCTCATTGTCCATGCGCGCGACCATCGCGTCGAAAGCCGGGTTGCTCCAGCCGCCGAGGTTCCAGCTCGCCGCGCCGCCGATCGTGCGCGACGCCATGACGGCGCGCAGCGTGTAGCTGGCGTCAAAGGTCGGCACGCCCCAGCTCAGCACATAGAAGCTGCTCTCCAGCCTGCGGATCTTCTGGCTGAACTGGGCGCTGGGCAGCAGGTTGAGCTGGGCGCGGATGCCGATCTGGGCGAGCATCGCCGCGATCGCCTGGCAGGCCTCGTCATAGGTGCCGACGGGGCAGTCCAGCGGCACGCTGAAGCCCTGGGGGTAGCCGGCCTCGGCCAGCAGGCTCCTCGCCCGCGCGCGGTCGAGGGGGAGCCTCGCATCCGTGCCCTGGTCCCAGCCATTGACGAATTGCGTCCACATGCTGCCCGTCGGCACAGCCTGTCCCCGCAGGGTGGCGCGGCGCAGCGCCTCCACATCCACCGCATGCGCCACCGCCTGGCGCACGCGCAGGTCGCGGAAGGGGTTGCGGCCGGGGGTGTCGCTGCCCGCCAGCTCCGCGGTGTCCTGGCGGAAGGCCATGAAGACGGTGCGGTTCTCCTGGCCATCGAGCACCCGCAGGCGCGGGTTGGACCTGATCCGCGCCACATCCTGCACCGGCACGACATGGACGAAATCCACCTCGCCCGAGAGCAGGGCCGCGACCCGCGTGGCATCCGAGCTCAGCGTGATGTGATGGTATTCATCCACATTCCCGGCAGCGACCTGGGCCGCGCGGCCCCACCACAGGGGGTTGCGGACCATGATGGTGCGCTGGTCCTGCTCGCGCGTGCGGATCATGTAGGGGCCGGTGCCATTGGCGTTGCGCACCGCGAACAGCTCCTCGCGCTGGGCGAAATTCTGCGGCACGGCGCTGCGATTGGCCTCCGACCAACCGCGATCCATGATCAGGATGCGCGTCATCTTGTCCGGGATCACCGCATCGGGGACGCGGGTGACGAGGTCCACCGTCAGCGGGTCAACCGCCACCACATCGGCCACGGTATCGACGAAGATGCCGTAATTGCTGGTGGGGGCGAGGGCTCGGCGGATGGAGAAGACCACGTCATCGGCATCGAAGGTTTCTCCGCCGGCGAAACGGACCTCGGGCCGGAGATGGAAGCGCCAGCGCATGGGCTCCACCTGCTCCCACCGCGTGGCCAAGCTGGGCTGGACCTTCAGGTCATCGGCCCGAAGGGTCAGGCTTTCATAGACCTGGCTGACCACCAGGAAGGTGAAGAGCGCGTTGGTGGCATGCGGGTCGAGCGTCGCGGCGTCGACGCTGGTGGCCATGCGCAGCACGCGCGGTGGTGTGGTCTGGGCGAGGGCGGGGCCGGCCAAGAGAAGGGCGGCGGCGAACAGGAACGGGCGCATCAGGGGGTACCTCCAGGGCGATACGATCAATCCTGCGCCCCCCCATCGCAATCCCGCCACTCCCCCCCTATATTGCGGTTTCGACAGAATTGCCCTGGAGCCATTCATACCATGTCCCGCATTGCCCGTTTCCTCGCCGTGACCGCGGTCGCCGCCCTCACCCTGGCCCCTGTGCTGGCCGAGGCCCGGCCCGGCGGCAACTCCTCATCCGGCAGCCGCGGCAGCCGGACCTATTCGGCGCCGCCGGCCACCAACACCGCCCCCACCCCGGCGCGGCCGATGGACCGCACCATGACCGAGCCCGGCCGCGCCGGGGCGCCGGCCGGGGCGCCTGCGGGGGCCACGGCGGGTTCGCCCGGCCTGAACGCCGCCCGGCCCGCGGCCGCCGGTGGCAATTTCTTCCAGCGCAACCCGATGCTGGGCGGCCTGCTGGCCGGCGGCCTGATCGGTGCGATGCTGGGCGGTGGGTTCTTCTCGGGCCTCGGCTCGCTCGCCGGCATGCTGGGCTTCCTGCTGCAGATCGCGCTGATCGGCGGCCTGGTCTTCCTGCTGGTGACGCTGCTGCGCCGCCGCAGCCAGACCCAGCCCGCACCGGCCATGGCCGGCATGCAGCGCGACATGATGCCCGACGCGGCGCGCATCGGCGGCGGCGGTTCCGGCATGCCCGCCACCACCCCGGTCAGCGTCTCGGCCGCCGACCAGCAGCAATTCGGCGAGGCGCTGGTCGCGGTGAACCGCGCCTGGAGCGCGGGCGACACCGCCACCCTGGCCCGCATCACCACGCCCGAGATGATGCAGTTCTTCCGTGACGACTACGCCGCCCTGGCGGCGCGGGGCTGGAAGAATGAGACCTCCGACCTGCGTCTCGAATCGGGCGACGTTTCCGAGGCCTGGAACGAGGGCGCGCGGGATTACTGCACCGTGGCCATGCGCTTCTCGCTGGTCGATGTCACCCGCAACCTGGCCGATGGCGCCGTGGTCGAGGGCCATCCCAGCAACCGCCAGACAGTCACCGAGCTCTGGACCTTCGTGCGCGTGCAGGGCGGCCCCTGGCAGCTCTCGGCGATCCAGCAGACCGGCTGAAGCGGCGATCACGGTGGCGACAGCCAGCCCGGGATGGTCCGATGACTTCGCAAGGATCTTCCTCGGCCAAATGCCTTAGAGCATGATGCGTTGAGGCGGAAACGCCGAAAACGCTGAATCATCCTCTCAGCAACGACTGGACCCTGCGCAGTGAACGCATGTGAACGCAGCATGGTCTAGCCGGGGGTTTTCGGGTCAGTCCTATTGACTGGCCGGGCGCGGAGACCCCGGAAATCCGCTCTCGGGCGGGGCTTTCTCTCCGCCCCCCGCCGGATTTGGCCGATTGGATACCGAACGCAGATGGCCGCTGCGCAGATGTCGCAGTCAGGGACAGGCTTCGGTTCTGACTGCTTTCACCTCGGCTGACTGGCATTGGTTGTCGCGCCACCAAGGTCATGATCTGCGAGACGGATTTGCGCAGTGCGCAGCGCAACCGGCTGCCGTTCGGATGCGTCGCGCAAGTAGCGCTACCGGTGCTATGCGGCGACAGGCAACCTGATCGCCAGCGGGGTTCTCCAGGCAAATTTGCCATTGCAGCCGTGCTGATCCGCCGGCAAGCTCAAACTTGTCTGCAGATGGATCCGCGATGCCAATCAGCCCTGCGCCATGAGCGGTCCAATGCGACTCGCTCTCGTGGAAGATGACCCCACGCAGCGCCTGATAGTGACCGAATATCTCGCCAAGAACGGCCTGCGCCCAGATTCTTACGCCTCCGGCGCGGAATTCAAGCGGGCCGCGCAGGTCGCCATGCCGCATCTCGCCATTTTCGATGTGCATCTGGGCGAGGCCGAAGACGGCTTCTCCCTGGCGCGCTGGACCCGGGCGCGCTCGGCACGGGCTGGCATCATCATGCTCACCGCGGCGGGTGATACGGTGGATCGCGTGGTCGGCCTGGAATCGGGCGCCGATGACTACGTGGTCAAGCCCTTCGAGGCGCGGGAATTGCTGGCAAGGGTAAAGGCCCTGCTGCGCCGAGCGACCGACACGCCGCCGCCGCCCCCGCTTCTCACCGAACATCGCATCGGCACCGGGCGGCTGGATATCGAGCGGCGGTTGTTGATCCTGGCCGACGGCAGTGAAGACAAGCTCTCAGCCAGCGAGTTCGACCTGCTGCTTCTCTTCGTGCGCCATCCCAACCGCGCGCTCACCCGCGAATGGCTGCTCGAATCGGCGGCCCATCGCGAGGCCGAGGCATTCGACCGCGCGATCGACAACCGCATCATGCGGCTGCGGCGCAAGCTGGAGGTTGATCCCTCCAAGCCCGAGGCGATCCGCTCGGTGCGCGGCGTCGGCTATATATTCGTACCCCCCACCGACTGAGCCGAGAGCGCGGTGCGCGCAACCGCGATCGTCTCCGCCAACAGACCGGGCAGCCCGTCGATCAACTGCTCCGCCCGCGGCCCGTCACCATCCCGTGCCGCCTCCTCAAGCCCTTGCGCCGCCTCCGCCAGCAGCCGGGCACCCACCATGCGGGCCGCGCCCTTCAGCCGATGCGCCGCGGCCCCCCGGGCAGCCTCCCCCACGGCCGCCAGCCCGGCGATGTCATGCGCGGCACTCTCCGCAAAACTGTTGAGAATACCCATCAGCCGCTCCCGATCATGGCCGAACAGGCCGCGCAACGCCTCCGGATCGAACAGGGCGCCGCCGCCCGGCGCCGCGCCGCCCTCAACCCCGGGCAGGAACCGCCCGAGCGCGCGGGACAAGCCATCCAGTGTCAGCGGCTTGGTCAGAAAACCGTCCATTCCCGCGGCGTAGCAGCGCTCCGCCTCGCCCTTCAGTGCATTGGCCGTGACCGCGATCAGCGTGGTGCGCGGCAGGTCGAGGCGTTGCTCCTCGCGGCGGATCGCCCGCGCCAGATCAAAGCCATCCATCACCGGCATGTGGATGTCCAGCAGCACGATGGTATGCCGCCCCTTGCGCCAGGCATCGAGCCCCGCCGCGCCATCGACCGCCGTATCGGCGGTGCTGCCTAGGATCTCCAGCTGACGCAACAGCACCTCGCGGTTCACCGGATGGTCGTCCACCACCAGGAAACGGCCCATTTCGGCCGGCGCCGCGCTTCCCAGCTTCTGCGCCAGCACCGGCGGGGCGGCGAGCAAGGGCGCCTGGGCCAGCCCCAGGCGCAGGGTCACGGTGAAACGGCTGCCGCGCCCGGGCGTGCTTTCGACGCCGACATCCCCGCCCATCAGCTCGGCCAGGCGCCGCACAATCGACAAGCCAAGCCCGGTGCCGCCATAGCGGCGCGTGGTGGAGCTGTCGGCCTGGGTGAAGGGTTGGAACAGTTTTTCCAGCGTGGCCTTGTCCATGCCCACGCCACTGTCTTCCACGCTCAGCACCACCACCGCCATTTGGCCCTCGGCTCTGGTATCGGCCGCGATGCGAACGAAGCCGCGCTCGGTGAATTTCAGCGCATTGCCGACCAGGTTGAACAGCACCTGCCGCACCCTGGTCGGGTCGCCGGTCAGCCAGTCCGGCCCGGGAGTGGGCGCGTCGGTGAACAGGGCCAGGCCGCGCCGCCCGGCCTCGGGCGTCAAGGTCTCGACCGTGCCTTCGATGAGACCCCGCAGGCTGAAGGGCATGCTTTCCACATCCAGGCGGCCGGCGTCGATCTTCGAGAAATCCAGCACGTCATCGATGATCCTGAGCAGCGACTGCGCGCTCTCGCGCATCACCGCGATGCTGCGGGCCTGTTCGGGATTGAGTTCCGACCGTCCCAGCAATTCCATCATGCCCAGCACACCGTTCATCGGCGTGCGGATTTCATGGCTCATGGCGGCAAGGAAGGCGGATTTGGCCTGCCCCGCGGCCTGAGCCGCATCGCGCGCCGCCTCCGCCTCGGCCTGGGCCGAGAGTGCCGACTGCTCGCTCGCCTTCAGTTGGGTGATATCGCGCGAAAAGCCGAGCAGCCGGCCATCGGAAATCGGAATCCACACGCTCTCCACCCAAAGCCCCGCCGGCATCAGCCTTTCATAGCGCACCACACCGCCGGAGAAGGCGTTGCCGACCCTCATCGCAACCGTCGTGTCCTCGTCATGCGCATAGCCATAGACGCCATGGCGGTAGCGCCAGCGCACCGCATCGGCCAGGTTGGTGCCGGGTCGGTAGAACTGATCGGGCGTGCCCATCAGCTCGCGCTTGACCGAATTGGCCAGCAGCACATTGGCGTCGCGGTCGAGCAGCACGACCAGCGCGTCGGCGGCCTCCAGCACCTCGCGCAGCAGGCGCCGCTCCGCCTCGGCCTCCGCCTGGGCGGCCATCGCTGCCTGTTCGCTCGCCTTCAGCGCGGTGATGTCCCGCCCCTGGGCCACGACGCGGCCACCGGAAATGGGCACGTAGGCGAACTCGATCCAACGGCCGCCCGGGGCGGGGCGGATGACGCGCAGCGGCCGGCCCGAAAGCACCGCGTCCACGCGGCCCTGCACCCAGTATTCCTCGGACTGATCGAAGCCGAAATCACCACGCCGGTACATGTAGCGCATGGCTTCGCGCAGGCTGCCGCCGACCTCCACCAATTCGCTGGGAATATCGAGCAGCGCGCGCCCGTGGCCGTTCGACAGGATGACATCCGCCCCGCCGTCGAGCAGAACGATCATGCTGTCCATGCTCTCCAGCATCTCGCGCAGCAGGGTGCGCTCGGCGGCCAAGGCCGCTTCCTGCTGCTTCAGCGGCGTGATGTCGCGGTGGAATCCCACCAGGCGGCCGCCGGAAATCGGGGTGAAGATATGCTCCACGCTGCGGCCGGAAGGCATGGTCCGGGCATATCGCACGATGCCGCCCTGGGCTGGGTTGCCCGAGAAGGGGTTGCTGAGCCGCTCGGCGACGGCCGATGCCTCGTCGCGATCGAAACCATAGACGCCGGCGCGGTAGCGATGGCGGATGGCGTCGGCCAGATTGGTGCCGGGGCGGTAGAGGTGGTCGGGCGTCTCCATGATGTCGCGCTGCCGATTATTCGCCAGCAGCACGTCGGAATTGGCGTCGGAGACCACGATCAGCGCGTCGCAGGCGTCGAGGATCTCGCGCAGCAGCGTCCTCTCCTGCTCCACCGCCTCCTGCGCGGCCTGCAGGGCCGTGACGTCGCGCTGCACCAGCAAGCGCCGGTCGCCCGCCACCCGAAACAGCGTATGCTCGATCACCCGCCCATTGGGGCGCCGGCGCAGATAGGGCAGGCCGGTTGGGTTGCGGAAACGCTGGAAGAAGCCGTCCAGCGCCTGCTCCATGGTCTGGCCGTCCTCAAGCGGCACCTCGCCGCTCTCCAGAATGTGGCGGTGATAGCCGTCACGGATGTTGCGGTGCTCGGTGAACAGCGTCTGCGGCAGGCCATTCATCTCGTGCATGGCGCGATTGGCGAAGACCCAGTCGCCATTGCCCTCGGCCAGGGCGACGCCGTCGCGCAGGTTGTCGAGCACCAGTTGCAGGCTCTCCTCCGCCTGCTTCACCTGGCTGATGTTGCGGTAGAACGAAAGTAACCCGCCATCCGGGAGCGGGATCATGTTGAACTCGATCCAGTGCCCGCCGGCGGTCTTGCGGGTGTATCGGCTGCCGCCGGGCTGGCGCATCACGGCCGCGCGCTCCTGCACGAGCGCTTCCAATGCCACCGCATCTTCGGGCGGCGGACCGAAATCGCCGCGCCGTGCCTGGAAACGCAGGATATCGAAGGCGCTGGCGCCGGGATGGGCGATATCGGGGGTGAGGCGCTGAAACTCCATGACCTGCCGATTGGCGATGCGCCAGCGGAAATCCTGGTCGTACAGCATCACCCCATCGGGCAGGTTTTCGATGATGGTGACGAGCATCGCGCGCTGCTCGGCATGGGCCGCGCGTTCCGTCTCCAGCTCCGCCTCGCGCTGCTTGAGCGCGGTGATGTCGCGAATATTGGCCAGCAGCCGGCCGTCTTCCTGGACATGGAAGCGGTACTCCACCCAGGTGCCATCCGGCATCCGTGAGGGGTAGACCAGCCGCCCGGCCTGCATGATGTACTCGCGGCGGCTGCGGATGAACTCATCCTCCGGCGTATCGAAGCCGAAATCGCCGCGGCGGTACATGTGGCGCAGGATGCTCTGATGCGAGACGCCGGGGCCGACCAGCTCATCGGGCAGATTCAGCAGCCGGCCATTGCGGGTCGAGTTCTCGATGACGGTGCCATCGGCCTCCATCAGCACCACCCAGTCCTCCGTGTTGCGCAGCAGATGCTCCGTTCGCGTGCGCAGCTCGGTCAGGCGTTCCTCGGCGGCATGCTGCACAGTCCGGTCGCGCAGCAGAAGAAGCGCGCCCTCGCCTGGGAGAGGGATAGCGGTGGCGTTGATGCGCAGGCCATCCGGCGTCGTCCAGTCCAGCGTCACGCGGCCGGCGGGCTGGTCGGCCAGAGGGGCGGCCAAAGGGGCGGCCAAGGGGGCGGCAAGCGCGTCGGCCAGCGTATCGGGCAAGGCAGGGCGGAGATCGGCGAGGCTGCTCCCGGGGCCGATGGCCGCGTCATGCAGCCGCAGCATGTCGGTGAACCGGCGGTTGGACAGTTGCAGGCGGCCCGCGGCATCGAATAACGCGATCCCGGCCGTCATTTCCTTCAGCAGAACCGCGAGGACAATGTTTTCGGCGCCTGCGGTGGCGTTGATCTGGTCTGGCATGACGCAACAATACCACCCGTCTGTCACGCGGTCTGTCGCGTCTGTCGCGCGGCGGCGGGGGGAGAGGGGTGCCGCGCGATGGACGCGACACAAAGCCCGCGCCCACGCGATCATCCCGCGACAGAGCGGGGGCCATAAGCCTCCCACGACGCCGGGATGGGCCGGCGATGACATCACAGGGTTCAACACCATGCGCCGTCTCCTCCTGGCCAGCTGCCTGCTCCTCGCCGCCGCACCCGCCTTCGCGCAGAGCCAGCGGGTGTCGATGTCGCGCCCGGTGGCCGCCATGGCGCAGGGCTGCATGGCCGATTGCCTGGCCGGGGCCGGCCCCGCCGCTGGCGCCACCCCCTATACCGCGCGCATCTGCCAGCTGCGCTGCGATGCCTCCGCCCGCTTCAACGCGGCCCAGGTGCAGCCGGCCCAGGCCAATACGCAGCCCGGCCGGCGCGGCCGCCAGCCGGTGCAGCTGGTGGCCGCCGCCATGGCGCCCTCCAACATGCCGGTCAGCGTGATCTACACCGCCGCAGCGCCCGCCCGGGGCTTCGGCCTGATCGCCGGCGAGCGTGACCGGCTGCGCGCCTTCCGTGAGGCCGAGGACCAGTGCCGCACCACCGGCGCCGGCTGCCGCCTGCTGATGGAATCCCCGGCCGCCTGCGCCGCCGTGGCCCACGCCACCCGTCGTCACCAATATGCGCTGGTGGTCACCTCCGATCCCTCGACCTGGACGGTGACCAATATGGCCGGCGGCTTTGGCCCGACCCAGGCGGTGGCAGAGGCGAATGCGCTGGCCGATTGCCGCTCGCGCGACACCGGCGCCACTTGCCGCATCGCCGCCGCGCGCTGCGGCGCCGGCCAGTCGTGAGGGGGGGTGTCATGAGCCGCATCGCCAGCCACACGCTCTCCCGCGACCAGCTCGACGCGCTGCACGAGGTGCAGATGCGGATGGGCCGCGAGAACGACCCGATCTTCGAGGCCCCGGCCACCCTGTGGTGGCTGGCCCTGGCGGCGCTGCTGGTGCCGCCGCTGCAATATGCCGGGCTCTGGCTGGGGCTGGAGACCGACGGGCTGATGGCCATGGGCTTCGCCTTCACAGCAGGGCTGGTGCTGCAGCTGGTGCGGCCGCTGGAGGCGGTGCTGGTCTCGGGTGCGGTGATCCACTGGGTGTGGAGCGGGCTTCACCTGGCTTCCCAGGCCGGCTGGCTGGCGCAGGAGGTGCGCGCCCTGCCGCTCTCCTGGTGAGGCGGGGCAGGGCCAGTCCCTGCTGTTTTCGAAGAAAGGGCCGCAAGGCCCTTTTTTTATGTCCAGGCGCCGGCCGCGCGACAGACGCGACACAATGGCCCGCTCCGCGCGATCATCCCGCGACACAGCGCGGTCAATATGCTCTCACGACGCCGGGATGGCCTGGCGCGACTGACAAGGATCGAAACCATGCGCAAGATCATCATCGCCGCCGCCGCCGTCACCGCCATTCTGGCCAGCCCCCAGGCCTATGCGGCGGGAACCACGAACGGCTTCAAGTTCAACGGCCTCAAGTTCAACGGCCTCAAGTGGAACGGCCTCGTCATGAACGGCACCACCGACGCCGCCGCAACCGTCCTCCTGCAAGGCATCACCCTGCCCGGCGGCGCCACGCTGAACAGCCTGGCCCGCTGAACCGCTGCGGTCGGTGGAGGGAGAGCGATGCCGCATCACCCCCGCCGGCCGCGCTGATGCGCCACCTCGCCCTCCCGGCCCGGCTGGCCTGGCGGCAGCTCAGCCACCAGCCCGGAAAACTGCTGACCGCCATCGCCGGCGTGGGCTTCGCCACGCTGCTGGTGCTCATGCAGCTCGGCTTCTCGGCCAGCCTGTTCGACAGCGCGACCAACCTGCTGCGCCACCTGCGCGCCGATCTCGTGCTGATCCAGCCCCGCACCACCGTCTCCTTCCGCCCCGAGACCTTTCCGCGCATGCGGGTGGCGCAGACGCTGGCGGACCCCGATGTGGTCGCCGCCCACCCCGTGCTCATCACCATCAGCACCTGGCGCAACCCCGAAAATGACGAACGCCGCGCCATCCAGGTGGTGGGGCTGGACCCGGTGGCGCTGGCCGGCTTCGACCCGGCCCTGGCCGAGCTGCTGGGCCAGCCCGACAGCATCGCCTTCGACCGCCTCTCCCGCCCCGATTTCGGCGACGTTCCGGGCTGGTTCGCGGAGCGTGGCCCGTTCGAGGCGACGTTGGGCTATCGCGCGGTGCGGGTCGTGGGGCTGGTCTCGATTGGCGCCAGCTTCGGCGCCGATGGCCATGCCCTGACCAGCGAACAGAATTTCCGCCGCATCGCCGCCGATCGCCGCGCCGGGGTGGTCGATCTGGGCTTGCTGCGGCTGCGCGAGGGGGCCGATACCGCGGCCGTGCAGACACGGCTGCGCGCCATGCTGCCGCGCGACGTGCTGGTGCTGACCCATGCCGAGCTGATCGCCTTCGAGAAACGCTACTGGGAGGAAAGCAGCCCGATCGGCATCATTTTCGGGTTCGGCAGCATCATGGGCCTCGTGGTCGGGCTGGTCGTGGTCTACCAGATCCTGTTTTCCGACGTTGCGACGCATCTGGCGGAATACGCCACGCTGAAGGCCATGGGGTTTTCCGGGTTTTACCTGGCGCGGGTGGTGCTGGCCTCGGCGGCCATATTGGCGGGGCTGGGCTTCCTGCCGGGGGTGGCGCTGGCCTGGTGGGCGCATGGCGCGGTGGCGGGGGCGACGGGGCTGCCAATTGCGCTCTCGGCCGAGCGCAGCCTGGCGGTGCTGGGGCTGGTGTCCTGCATGTGCGGTGCCGCAGGGCTGCTGGCGGCGCGAGGACTGCGCCGGGCGGACCCGGCGGCGCTGTTTTGAACGGCCCGCGCGACAGACGCGACAGAGAGGGCGCCGCCGCGCGATCAAGACGCGACACAGCGGGCGCTAGATAGCCTCACGACGCCGGGATGTCCCGGCGCGACAGACAAGGGCCAAGACCATGCGCATGACCTTCATCGCCGCCGCCGCCCTCATCGCCGTGCTGGGTGCTGGCGCCGCCAAGGCTGAGACCGCCAGCAATGGGGTCCAGATCAACGGCGCGACTGCCGGGGCCGCCAGCACGCAGTGGCACGGCCTCACCCTCGCCGGCGGCACCACCCTGAACGCCCTGGTGCAATAAGGCCTTTCGGGCAGGCCGCGACGAACCGTCAACCACCCGCAGAAGAGAGACCGCCATGCACCGCTCACTCTCCCCCACCCGCCGCATCATCCGCCTGCTCGGCATGGCCGGCCTGGTCCTGGCGGCGACCTGGGTGGGGCTTGTGGCTCTCGCCCTCATTCAACGTTTGCATGACGGCACGCCGATCAACCTGGACATCCTCGCCGTGCTCCCGGTTGAGCCCGTGTTCCTCTTCTACCTTCCCATCCTCGGCGCCTTCCTGCTTCTGGAACTGGCCGCGCATGGCTGGCAGGCGCATCCGCTGCGGCGCCTGATCGCCGAGGACCATCCCACCGATGCCCTCGACTGGGCCTACCTCCTGGCCGGACTGACTGGGTTGGACAAGCTGCTGATCCTGGCAGCTTCCTGCGGGCTTTCGGCTGCCGTCGTGGCGCTCGCCGAAGGTCACAGCCTTCGCCTGGCCGCCGATCTGCCTCTCTGGGCAGCGATCCCGCTGCTGTATCTGGTAGGCGGTTTCGTCGAATACTGGGGCCATCGCTTTGCCCACAGCCCAATGGTCTGGCCGGTGCACGCGCTGCATCATGCGGCCGAGGACATGACTGTCCTGACCTCGACCCGGCAACACCCCGCCGATGCGTTTCTCGGCCAGACATGGCAGTTGCTGCCCGCCGCATTGCTGGGTGCTGCGCCGGACGCGATGCTCATCACCATGCTGATATTCGCCGCCCATGTGACCTTGCAGCACTCCAGCCTGCCCTTTCCGCTGTGGTTGGAAGGCTGGATCGCCGGCCCGCGCGCGCATCGCATCCATCACGGCAAGGCGGCCGAACATCACGACTGCAACTTTTCCTCGCTCGCATTCTACGATCGGATGTTCGGCACCTTTCGCATCCAGGCTGACGTCTCGGGGGTGCAGACAGGTGTGGTCGGGATGGCGCTGAACACCGGGCACCCCGTGGCGGACACGCTGACGTCGCAGCGGGCCTGGTTGAGCGGACTGTGGAGCCGGTTGGCCGTGAGGCCAGGGGTCACCCAGACGGTGAGCCTGATGATGTTGCTGGCAGCGCCCGCCCTGGCGCAAACCAGCCTTGCATATTTCGGCGCCGAGGGCGGCGATTTCCGCGCCACCCTCTCCGATGGCCGCACCCTGCGTGGCGCCGACCTCATCGGCGCAACCCTCAACCTCACCCACAGTGGCGAACCCATACCGTTGCGTATTGACGCCGCCGAGCGGGATACCAACCAACCCGATGTCTGGCTGTTTTCGCTCACCCTGCCAGCAGCCGATGGTGGCCGGCAGGACTACTGCATGCCCGACCCCGATGGCCGCAGCCTGGCCATGCCCTATCCCGCCGCGGGCGAGCCGCTGGGCTTCGGCCTCACCTGCTCCTCGGGCGCCGTGGGCAAGTGCATCCGCTTTGGCTACCGCCCCTGGGCCATGGCGCCGGATGGGAGGACGTCGCTCGCGCCCTATCACGCCGCCTGCGTCAACCTGATCCGCGGCGCCTACACCGGCCCGGAACGCGCCTGGACGCGCGATGGCATGGGCATCGACATCTTCGACGATATCGGCATGCAGCGTGCGGACATGGATCCGGGCCATGCCTTCGAGGCGGGCTGGACGGAGGCGGGCGCGGTCTGCGTGGCCCATCCGAGGGTGCCGGAGAATGGCTCGCTGGAAGAGATCGCGGCGGCAAGGCCAGCATTGGCCGAGCGGATCGGGCCCGCGGGCTGCACGCAGGAACGGGCCAGGGCGCTGGGCGCGCTCGTCTACAATCGCTCCGCCCCGCCGGGGTGAGGTGCCATGCGGCGCTCGCCTGTCCGCTATCAGGCCGCGCAAACCGGCCGAATCAGTTGCGCCGGCAGTGCCGACAACAAGGCGGCGCCATCACCCGGCAATGGGCATTGCCAGTCCGGCGCCACCTGCAACAGCAGCCGGGGATGTCGGCCCTCTTTCTTGTCCGACCGCGCAATCCAGTTGCGGATCGACCGGGCCGTCGGTTCGAACTCTCCAGCGAGATCGTCGGGGTCGCTGCCAGCGCGAGGGAATTCGACCATCTAACGGCGGAATTCAAGTCAATAGGGTGGTCGGGTATTGGCCATGGCGTACACCTCTGGAGAAAATCTCGAGGTGTCCGCCAAATCGGGTCAATCCCACTGGCGGGCCACCCATGGGGCGGCCCGCCAATCCTTGACCAATCGACGACCAATCGGCTCAGAACGGGTGGATGCGCGGCCAGTTGGTGTTGCCCTTGGCGATGTTGCCGGGGATATCGGCCAGCCACATCCGCTGCGCCTGCTCATGCACCTTCAGGTAAAGCTTGCCATCGACCACGCGCCAGTATTCCGGATTGCCCGGCGCCTTGTAGTTCTGCGACGCCGCCCAGGCGCAATAGCCGTCGAATTGCGGCGCGAAACGGGCGGGTTCGGCGCGGAACAGGTCGCGGCTGGCTTCGCTCTGGAAATACCAGATCGCGCCATTGTGGGTGGCGTTGAAGCGGGGAATGCCGGGGCGCGGCGTGCCGCTGTGGAAGCTCGTGGCGTCCACGCCGCTGATGGCGACGGCCAGCTGGTTGCCGGCCACGGCGGGCCTGACGCTGGCGATGATGCCGGCAGCGCCGACGGCGAGCGCCGCGAGGTTGCGGCGTGAGGCTTCGATGTTCATGGATACTCCCTTCCTTGTTGGTAGCAATCAGTCTTCGGCCGCAGGAGGCTGATGGTTACGGGCGGTCGCGCAGAATTTTTCTGGCCCGCCGCGCGGGCTGTCGTTGCATCCCGGCCCCGCTCTGCCGCAACCTCTCCCCGCCAGCCCCACGCCAGAACAGGAGCATCGCCATGCCCACCCGTCGCGCCATCCTGGCCAGCGCCCTTGCGGCCCCCGCCCTCATCCCCGCTGCTGCGCTGGCGCAAACCCCCTGGCCGGGCGACCGGCCGGTCGAGGTCATCGCCCCCTTCCCCGCCGGCGGCGGCGTCGATGTGATGGCGCGCATCATCATGCCGCTCGTCGCCGCCCGCATTCCCGGCCTGCGCCACGTCGTCACCAACCGCACCGGCGCCGCGGGGCAGATCGGCATGGAGGCGACCTTCAACGCCGCGCCCGACGGCTATACGCTCGGCGCCACCACCATGCCCGCGCTCAACGCCATCCCGCTCGAGCGCCAGGCGCGCTTCCGTGCCCTGGACTTCACCTTCCTCGCCAATATCATCGAGGATGCCAACGCCTTCTACGTCCGCGCCGACAGCCCGATCCACTCGGTGGCCGACCTCGTGGCCGCCGGCCGGGCGCGGCCGGGCGGCATGACCTATGGCACGACCGGCGTGGGCAGCGACGACCATCTCTTCATGCTGAGCTTCGAGCGCATCGCGCGGGTGCCGCGCTTCGTCCACATCCCCTTCGCCGGCGTGGCGCCGCTGATCCCGCAGCTGCTGGGCGGGCATCTCGACATGGCGGCGGTGAATGTGGGCGATGGCCTGGCCCTGGTGCGCGAGGGCAAGCTGCGCCTGCTCGCCCAGGCCGCCGAGCGCCGCCAGCCCGAGGCGCCCGACACGCCGACCTTCCGCGAACTCGGCCTGGAGATTGTGATGGGCGCGAGCCGCGGCATCGTCGGCCCACCAGGCATGCCGCCCGCCATCACCGCGGCGCTGACCGAGGCCCTGGGGGGCGCGATGGCCGATCCGGCCTTCAAGGCCGAAGCCGCGCGACAGGCCATGCCGCTGCGGCCCATCCTGGGGCAGGCCTATCGCGATTACGCGGGCATGGTGGACAGCCGGACGCGGGAGCTTTGGCTGGCCAGCCCCTGGCGGGAGTGATGCGCACGGGGCGGCTGGCGCCGGCTCAGGCGCCGGCGGCCCCCTCCCCGCGCTGCCGCCGCAGCAGCCAAAGCCCCAGCCCCACCGACACGACCAGCAGCGCCGCCGCCAGCCCGATCTGCCAGGCGCCATCCACCCGCACCCCCTTGCCCAGCAGCGCGAAGATGATGGTCTGCGGCAGGTAGCCCAGTGCCGAGGCCGCGAGAAACGGCCAGAATCCAATCCCCGACAGCCCCGCCAGCAGGTTCAGCGCCAGGTTGTTGCCCACCGGCAGCAGCCGCAGCGCCAGCGCCGACGAGAAGGGATTGTCCCGCAAGGTCGCCACCAGCGGCCGAAGCTTCGGCCCGAATCGGCCATTCAGCCGTCGTTCCGCCCAGCCCCGCCCCACAGCGCGGGCCCAGAGGAAGGCCAGCGCGCAGCCCAGCAGCTGCGCGCCCAGGGCAAGCCCCGCGCCCAGCACCGTGCCGAAGGCATAGCCGCCCAGGAAGGCCACGCTTTGCCGCGGCACCCCCACCCCGGTGGCCAGGGCGGCAACCAGCACGAAGACCACCTCGCCGCGAAAACCCTCGTCGCGGATATAGGCATCGACCCATGCCGTGCCGGGCGCCGCCCCCAGCGCGCGCAGCAGCAGCCCGCCCGCCACCAGCCCGGCCGCCAGCACGCCCAGCTTGGCCAGCCCACGGGCGGTGGCGTTCACTCCACCACCGGCCGCTTGCCGCGCCGCTGCAGCCAGGCCACGCCGACCAGGTCGAGGAAGGCCACCATCAGCCGATCGATCGTGCCGTAGTTGGAGACACCGCGGGTGCGCGGGCGGTGGTTCACCGGCTCGCTCACCACCTCGGCCCCCTGGCGCAGCGCGAGGGCGGGGAGGTAGCGGTGCATATGGTCGAAATGCGGCAGTTCCAGGAACAGCGCGCGGGGAAACACTTTTAGGCCGCAGCCGGTATCGGGCGTCGCATCGCGCAGCAGCCAGGCGCGAAACCGATTGGCGAAGCGGCTGGTCAGGCGCTTGGTCATGGTGTCGCGCCGGTTCACCCGGTGGCCGGCCACCAGCAGCGCCCCGCCATGGGCCAGGGCGCGCTCCAGCATGCGCGGGATATCGGCGGGGTCGTTCTGGCCATCGCCATCCAGCGTCGCGATCCATGTGCCGCGCGCCGCCTTCACGCCGGTGATGACGGCAGCGGATTGGCCGCAGCTCTCGCGGTGGCGCAGCCAGCG